>ENA-OQVM01006579-OQVM01006579.1-marine-metagenome-genome-assembly--contig:-NODE-6579-length-10481-cov-9.970012_pt1:0-2500 | contig 10481 bp, 5 predicted proteins | sample MGYA00237776_ERZ505498 | MGnify/ENA primary metagenome ERZ505498 (study PRJEB26159, sample SAMN06265151) | marine metagenome | isolation source: Helgoland LTER site | place: Germany:Helgoland... | reverse complement strand
AATCACCCAAATTTGAGAGAAAGTATTTTCTTTGACCCGACTTGGCATAATATTCTACTTGCATTCTAAGTTTGGAGCACAGGAACATTCATCCTGCTAAAAGATATTTCGGTCAAGAGACAATGAGAATGCATTGATGACGATGCGCATATGCCAGACACATTTTGCTCATTTACAGCAAATAGTCATTTTCTAGAGTTGCTTTTTTTTTTTGTCATTGTACGGCAGAATAGCAGGCTAATGATTTCATATAAGTAAGATGAAGACAATTTAAAGGTGCCGGGGAATTATTTGATACCCCCTTTAGCATAAAGGTGCCGGGGAATGACTAATAGCAGCAGCCGTGCCGCGAGAAGGGGCAGGGCTGCTGCTAAAAAGGTACCGGGCATTGGTGGGTCCAGAAATAGCGCCAACTGGGTCATTTAGATTCTACTTCCCGGCAGTTTGGAAATGGAGCCAAAAAAAACAAAAAAAATAGCCCTGCCGCAAAGAAGCGGCAAGGGCTACTATTATTATTATTATTATTATTATTTTATTCGGCAAACAGAACATATACAACAAGGGTCAAATCACATTACAAGATAAGAGAAACAAGAATAATGAATCATCCACTGGACTGCCAGGGTCAAATAAAAGCTAACTTAATAACTGTGGTCAAAGACCATCTGACCCAAAATCCAGTGGATGTTAACATAAATCGGTAAAACAGTAACAACGAATATAATACAATAATTATACTTGCTCAAAATATACTTAGCCTAAATTTAGCATAAACATAGATATAATAGTAAGAACAGATATAATGAAATGGCCTACACAATACCAGTAATAATTACTTAACGAGTAACATTGAAACATAACTTTATAAGCGTAATGGGGGAGTAGGGCTAATTATTAAATAAGCCTCACTCGGGGAAGAAAGGTAGGAAGTCAAACTGGTCCCCTAATTCCCTATATACAACCCCTAAATACAAGTATTCCAATATACCTATGCATTAATTATATAGTGCGTCTATTTCAAAAACATTATTCCTTAATTATTTCCAAACACTATAAGCATGACATTACTTGGCATATAAATGAACTACTAGTATCATCAAAATTGATGCACTGTTAAAAAAAAAGGAGAAATGTTAATAAATTCAGGTGTAAACTTTGTAATTAATGCCACCAAACAACACCGCATGAAAACTGTAAATTACATTCTTGAATGTCTAACAATGTATTAATGCAGACTTAAAAACTAAGTACAGGGAAATATAAATGAGGTTCACATTGAATATAATTGGTTGCATTCGTGAATACAAACTAAATAATAATAACAAGTCATGGATGATAAATATGGTGCATTAAAGGTAGTGGATCTCATTTGCAGCCTTAAAACATTACACTGAATAAATAGACTGGTAAGAAGAAGCAAATACCATTTAGAAACTTTCCTGAGAAAATCAGAACTGGAAACTTACTCTAAGTTGCATTATTATCAATAAATGTCGTGATTTTTGAATTAAAGTATGTGTTATACTTTAATTGTCTCCCATTGCACGTGTGTTAAAATCAGTAAAAAACTACTTCAGATTTTTATATCGCATTTAAATGTTTTACAACCTACAACTTTGAAAATTCATATATGTTATCAGAATAGTACATTCTTCATTCATGCCAAATTTCAAGATGTTTAGAGCTGGCTTGCAAATGAGATCTACTACCTTTAAAGGTGTACTCATGTCTTACAGCATGAACAGGAAGGCATGGTGAGATAGTATTTGTGGCAAGATATGAATTCAATTTTCAAACAAAAACGACAAACTACATCTTAATTTGGCAATCCATGATTGTAAAGAACTTTCAACCACTCCCGAGCGCAGGCTGTCGGGCAGTTCATCCCAATAACGAGGAAATGAATTAATGGGCAGATAAATGAAGCCGATTTGTTCGCGCTCGGAGGTGATTGAATTTCACTGTTTCTAGATGCCGACCATTAACTGTAATGTTACGCAATACAGCGTCACACTTAACAACACCAAACAAAGCTTTTGTGACATATGTTAATAAGGAATATTTTCTTCTGGTTTCTAGTGATTGCCAGTTCAGTTGTTGGAGTCTATTTTGGTAGGACATTTCTTGTCTTCTTTGTTTTTAAAATGACACGAGTAGCACGACGTTGGACGCTTTCAAGTCTATCTGAGAGCTGTCCATACTCTAAAATCGGGAGGACTATTGTTTTGAAGAAAGAAAAGACGGAAGATACCCCCTTTAGCATAAAGGTGCCGGGGAATGACTAGCCCTGCCGCAAAGAAGCGGCAAGGGCTACTAATAGCTACTAATAGATGGGGCAGGGCTGGTGCTGAAAAGTTTAGAAACAGTGTTGAACAAAAAAGGCAAATAAAAAGCAGCAGCCGTGCCGCGAGATGGGGCAGGGCTGCTGCTGAAAAGTTTAGAAAGAGTGTTTAAAAAAAAAGGCAAATAAAAAAGCAGCAGCCGTGCTCTGCTCTGGCGG
>ENA-OQVM01006578-OQVM01006578.1-marine-metagenome-genome-assembly--contig:-NODE-6578-length-10482-cov-6.698222_pt1 | contig 10482 bp, 8 predicted proteins | sample MGYA00237776_ERZ505498 | MGnify/ENA primary metagenome ERZ505498 (study PRJEB26159, sample SAMN06265151) | marine metagenome | isolation source: Helgoland LTER site | place: Germany:Helgoland, sampling... | reverse complement strand
CAAATGCTACTATTGATATCGTTGGAAGAATTGGGAACTTGGAAAGGGTCGGAATTGAATGTGCTGGATACACTTGAATCGAGCAATCGCTTTTCAGCGCATTCTCAATTTTTGCTTTTTTCACTCTCAAAATTTCATTGGTGGCATCAAAAGCTAATAGAAACTGTGACTCTTTAGTTTTTTCGACGGGTGTGTATGGAAGTCTTCTATCGATCTCAGAAACAGTAAGAGGGGGCATTTGAACCTCTGCTTGCTCTATAAATGAGGGGTCTCCACGCAGGACTGTCATATATAGATTCCCCTGAAAGGTCTTCTTTCTTTCCTTTTTTCCTGTTTTGTAATTCGTGATTTCAAATACCACTTCAGAGTTCCAATTCGAGAGAAAGACACCGTCTCTTCCATCAGAACTCGAAGTGCCAACTGAACGCGACGGCGAAATGATCTGAATAGAGAATTCTAGATCCTTTTTAGCATCTCCCCACTTTAGCTCGTAAGCGCAACGATCGCTATACAACACATCTCCTTGCTCGAATCTGCACTTGGTCAGTGCGTCTGAGAAACCTCGCGGAACTGGCCAATTAAAACCTTCAAAATAATCATTTGTTTTCATCTAAAACCCTTCTTTTAATGTCCTCTCTAGCATCTCTCTGCTTTTCGAGCTTAGATACTTACAGTATGATTGTTTCTGCTCAATAGCGAAGACTCCCGCGCTCGCTTCAGCATATGCTTCAAGTGTAAATACTGCTTTTTTGGAAAGAATCCTATCCCTAATTTCTTTTTCTTTTTTTAACTGCTTAGTAAGATTTTTTTGTTCTTTCTCGTAGGTTTTGATTTCGTCGTCGAACTGCTCGAGATTACGAGCCTTCGCAATCTCTGCGACCTTCTGGAGATCGTCGATCAGCGATTGATCAGCAAGCATAGATTCATCACCATGGAGCAGTCGCCATTTATGCTTGCAGAACTTTCCCCATTCGCCAGCTGGGCAATCGCAGAAGACAGAAAGTTTTCCTTCATCATCGATTTGAAAATCGACCGAATATGTTCCGTTACCGCTACTACTGACTGCTTTAATTGCGATTTTCATTTCTTTTCTCTAACGTATAGTATCCGTGACTTTTATCATGTGAAAAGTCGTGATTTATTTGTGTATCTGTGGAGTATTGCTTAGTTTGATCGTTAGGCAATTGTATTTTTAATTGGGTTTTATTATTTTGTGTTTATTCTTTTATTTTAGGGCAGAGTGGATGTTTGAGGATTGCTTTAGCTCTTCTTTGGGCTTACTAGTGGTGTCGAATATTGACCTTACTAAACATGGCTTGAGGTCATGTAGTAGTTATTCGACTTATGCATGACTGGGTTAAAGTTCACTTGAAGGCATATTCGGGCGCGAGTGTGGAGGAGCGACGGGCGTGGTGGATCACGCTCAAGTGGTATTTTGGTTATTGCGCGAAGAAGGAGTTGGGGGAGCCGACCAACCGCGATAATGGAAAGATTTTTTGGCGAGATGCGGTCTTGTGCGCAGATCCAGAGGATTGGCAGAAGGCGCAGTGGGGCGATGCGTTAAAGTGGTTTTTTGAAGAGCTGGCGGCTCGCGATGTTGCAGGGGCGAAGTTGAGGAGTGCGCTGCGTCGTCGTCACCTAGCGTATACGACGGAGAAAGCTTACATGGGTTGGTTGCGGCGTTTTCAGGCGTTCTTACATCCGAAGGAAGCGATGGATTCGGAGTCAGGAGACGTGGTGCGTTTTCTAACTTACTTGGCGGAGGTGAAGGAGTTGGCGCCGACGGGCCAGAACCAGTGTTTTAATGCCTTGTTGTTTTTCTTCCGTTATGTGCGGGAACAGCCGGATGTAGATTTTCAGGGAGCCACGCGGGCTAAGAAGCGGCAGCGGGTGCCAGTCGTTTTATCGACGCGGGAGGTGACGCGCTTATTGGAGCTGTTGCCGACGAAGTTTCGGCTAATGGGGCGCTTGCAGTATGGAGCAGGTCTGCGGGTGAGTGAGTTATTGCGTTTGCGGGTAAAGGATCTGGATTTTGATCGCGGGCAGTTGGTGGTCCGAGGAGGCAAAGGCGATAAGGATCGGATCACGGTGCTGCCGAGTTCTTTGGTGGACTTATTGCAGCTGCAACTAGAGCAGGTGCGGGCTTTGCATGTGGAGGATGTGGCTGCGGACTTTGGCGGTGCAAGTATGACGGAAGCGTTGGCGCGTAAGTTCAGGGTGGCGCGGGCTGAGTTGAGCTGGCAGTATCTGTTTCCGCACAGTCGGCTAGCGAAAGATCCGCGTAGCGAAGAGATGCTGCGGCACCATGCTTTGGAGAACTCTTACCAAAATGCGATCCGCACGACGGCGAAGAAGGCGGGCATCGAAAAGCGAGTAACGCCGCATGTGTTACGGCACAGTTTTGCGACGCATATGCTCGAAGGTGGGGCAGATATACGCACGGTGCAGGATCTACTCGGGCATGCCTCGGTTGAGACGACGCAGATCTATACCCATGTGATGAAGAAGCCGTTCGGGATCGTAAGTCCGTTGGATCGACTTTGAGCCGTGCTGCGCACGGAGTGAAAGTGAGGGTGAGTCGTGCTGCGCGCGGAGTGATCACGCTATGCGCGAAGTGAGGGCCGTGCCCTTACCTCTTGAACTGGTAGTGCTTGAAGGCTTCCGGATCGACTGAGTTTTCGATGCCGTCAGGGAAGAGGGGCGCGAAGTCGTCGTAGGCTGCATGGACATCTTGGTTGGGAGGCCAGAAGATGCCGGCTTTGATTTGTTCAATAACGGCGGCGGCGCACGCTCTGGCGGAGTCGAGGTGGCTGTCGGTAAATCCCTCCCAGCGTTCGATGCCGCTCTTCTCGAGTGTTTGAGCGAGATTGAAATAGGCGACGGTGGGCCGCTGGCCGCCGGCTTCGTGTTTGGCGAGGACGTAGAGTGGGAGTTGTAGGTCGGTCCAGCGGTAGGTTTTGCCCTCGTGCTCGAAGAAGGCTTCCTCGGGGAGGTGCTTGGGTGGTGCTTTTTTTGCGACGACCGCGAGGTGTGTCTTTTCGGGATTAGCGGCTGAGTTACTGGTCTTGTAGTCGATCAATTCGAGGCGTTCGCCGCGTTGATCGATACGGTCGATGCGGCCCTTAATGGTAAAGCCGCTGAGGGGGATTCCGAAGGCTTCTTCTGTATTCAGTATTTTGATACTCTCATTATTTTGGGTGTCTTCGACTTGGTGTTGGCAGAAGGCGTAGATGCGCGCCATGATCGCTTCGTGCTGTAGCCGTAAGGCGAAGGAGAGCTTGTCGCCATAGCGGTGCTTGAGCATTTCTTCGGCGATGGCGTGTAGCTTTTTGACTAAGGTGGCTAGGTCGGTGCTGCTGTCGAAGGTGTAGCCATTGAGCTCGGCGACGGTGTCGTGCACGAGGTTGCCAAAGGCGGCGGGATTTAGCTCGCGTGTTTCGACATCGACCGGGCGCATTTTGAGAATGTGCCTGAGGAAGAATCGGAAGGGGCATTGCAGGTAGCTTTTAAGGGCGCTGACGGAGATCGAGGTCGGCAGCGGTAGGTCGAGGGTAGGCGAGAGTCTCCACGCGGCGCTGTGCTCGATGTCGGCACTGCTGTCTTCGGTCTCGCTGAAGAGCTGTCGGGTGCGGCTGAGGAGCGTATCGGACGCGCCTTGAAAGAGCAGGCGTGAGGGTTTCAGTGGCGTGTGATCGTCGCCCGCTTGTGGCACGAGAATGTCGATGTGGCCATGCTCGCCTGCGCGTCGGCGGCAGAGTGCTTCGAGTAGGTAGGCGTCGCGGGCGAAACGCTGTGCGTTGGTGCGTAGGCCGAGTTCCTCGCGCAGGGCCTCGGGTAAAAAGGCATCGCCGATTACGGACTCGGGCACGATGCTTTCGTTAAGACCAGCGAGAATGAGGTGGGGCGCATCATTCCACAGAAGTTCGAGCCAGCCGAGTAGGTCGTGCGCTTCGCGTGGGCGGTCGGGATAAACTTTAGTGCGCTGCAGACTCTGCCGAAATGCAGAGCGGCTGAACGCTTTGGGGAGTTTTGAAAATAAGTTTTCTGCTTCGGCGGCGTTGTTGAGTAGCTGACGGACGGCGTCGGCACGCTCCTTCCACTGGCTGCTGGCTTGGCCGGTAGTCTCAATTTGTTTCGTTGAGTAAATGTGCTGCAGCGCCTGCGCGAGTGAGTTGCTGAAGTTGCCTGATGTGTTGAGCTCTGCGGCGAGTGTGTTGAGTTGTGCGAGGGCGTTGTGCAGCGCCGAGTCTGTTTTACGCGCGGCAAAGTGGATCAGTGTGGCCAGGTCGGGCGCGAGGTGGTTCTCGAACAGGCGGTCGAGTTGGCGCAGCAGTTCGTTGCTGGTGGTTTTTAGCCAGATCTGAATGTCAGGGTGTTGCAGGAGCGTGCGGATCGTGGGGGTGCTGCGATCTTCGCAAAGTTGGCAAAGTAGCTCGGTGAGTCGGCCGACGCCGCCGATGTGGAGCGCTTGCCCTTCGGGGTCGTAATTAGGGATGTTAGCCCGCTCGAGGGCATCGACCACGATGGGGTTGAGCGTTGGGTCCGCGAGTCCGATGAGCACGGATTCGGGAGCTTTTCCTTGGGTGCTTGCGGCGATAGTAGCTGCGGTCGTTTTGGCTGAGGCGAAGGTTTGTAGATGGCACCCCCATGCTTCGAAGGGCAGCGGGCGTTGCGTCCAGTGCTCTGTAATCGGCCGCCCCCATTGATCGAACTGTGCGTCTTCGGGACCGTAGATCCACACTTCGACCTGAATGCTTTCTTGTGCGCGTTCGAGGGCTTGCAGCGGCAGCGGTTGTGGGTCGGGAGTGGCAGCGAGAATAATGCGTTTAATTTGCGGCGGTGCGACGTAGCTCTGTGCGGCTGTACGGCGGGCGTGTTTGGGGTCTTTAAGTGCGCGTGTTTGGAGTTGATCGAGGTAGAGGCCTTCGAGGCGGGCGAGTTCGCCCCAACGTGCTGGCTCGTGTCCGCTCTCGGCGGTGCGTTGTGCGGCGAGTGCGAAGTCGAGGCCTTCTTCGCCGAGTTCGTTGCGCAGCTGCATGAGGCGTTGCGCCATGCCGAGTTGCCAACTGGTGTTTTGCTCAGGGGCAATAGGAAAGAGGGCTTCAAATTGAGTGCAATCAATCGCACCGAGCACGGTGACCCATGCGGCGGTGACGCTTTCTTCGTTGGCGATCGGCTCGGCTGTGATCGCTTGCCCGAGGAAGACATCGGGCGTGACAATTTCGGGCGGAAATAAGCCACGATCGCCAGCAGCTAGTGCGAGGGCTTCGCGTAAGCGGCGGCCAGATTGCACGGTGGGGACGATGACAAGGTCGCTGCTGAGATCAATGCAATCGTGGTTCGCAGTTTTGAGGAGCTGCTGGGTGATGGCGGGGAGCAGGGGGAGGTTCCAATCTAAGTGGATCGCGACGCGGTTGGGCATGGGAGGGAAAGTGGGCAAGTGGGACGAAGCGCGAGTAGCGCGAAGATGGTGAACCGTCTGCGGTTTGCCCCGCAGGGGTGACTGAACTGGGTGCCCGTTGGGCAAGTGAAGAAACAAAGTGACGAGTATTAGGAATTATCGAAACAATGTGAGAAATCCATGGAGGACACGCCATTGTAGGAGCACCTCAAGTGCGAAGTATTGATAGAATCCTACGATACTCCAGTAAATCATTTGGTAGCTGCGTTTGATAGTCTTGTGGCGTAAACGTTGTTGGGCGAGATAGGCGGCTGGCCATCCGCCGAACAATTCAAGGAAGTGTAAGATTGCTTCGGAAACACGTGAAGCGCCTGCCTGTGCGCGACGTTTGTCGTGCCAATAAGCGGCGTAAGTGACGAGTGAGATTAGCACTAAGTAAGCTAACACGAAGCGTGGTTGAGCCCACTGACATGATTTGATCAGAGCCAGTATCGGCAGAATCAGCAGGACTACGATCAGTCGGTGTGTGTGCATGGCTATAGTGTCGGAGTAAACCAATACGATCAGCGATTCCTGCTTAGCGGTCCGATCATCTTGGTTCGTTACAGGTCTTCCAAAATACTGCGGAGTTCTTCGGCGGGTTCGTCGTGGTGTTGAGAGACTGCGAGTTGTAAGGCGTGCTCTAAGATTAACTTAGCCCGGTCTGCCTGGCCGTGCTGGAGTAAGGCTTTTCCCAATAGAATGCGGGGAAGCATCCAGTCATCGCGCGAATCGGTGCAGCTTTGTAGGTGCGGGATGGCGGCTTCGGTAGTGCCTTCGTCGTAGAGGGCTTGGCCGAGGCTGAAACGGAATAGCATGTTGTCGGGCTTGGCTGCGACTTTAGGTAGGAAGATTTCGGACTTTTTCATGAACAAGAAATTGAGAGAATTGAGGTCTGATGAGTCCTCGGTCGCGGCTGCCTCGGAGGTCATCCTTCCCGCAATAAGGATGCATCTTTAGGGCGTTATCCCTGCGTTTTTCGGGTTGAATTTACTGAATGAAGACGACAATGGCGGTGATATTGTCAGGTCCGCCCTCTGCGTTGGCATGCTCGACTAGCTCTTGGCAAATGGCTTCGGGTGTGCCGTCGACCTGAAGAGCGGCGTGGATCTGCTGTTTTGTGACGATGTTATCGAGCCCATCCGTGCAGAGCAAGAGGCGGTCGCCGGATGCGATGGTGAGGCGGAACTGATCAATGCGGACGTTTTCGTCTTGGCCGACGCAGCGTGTCAGGGTATGCGGATATTCCTCTGGCATCAGGTTGCGTGCGCTTTCGCCAGCTCGTTCGATAAACTCTTGCTCCATCGTGTGGTCGATAGTGGTTTTATTAAAGTCATCGCAACGTAGATATCTGTTACGTGCACTTTCACCGGCTCGTTTGATAAATTCTTGCTCCAAGGTGTGATTGATGGTGATTTTATTAAAGTCATCGCCGCGTAGATGATAGGCGGCGGAGTCTCCAACATGACCAATCAGCAATTGATCGCTGATAAGTTGAGCGATAGTCAGCGTGCTGCCTAAGCCAGTGAAGGGGTGTGCCTCGCTGCCTTCTTTGGTGAGGATTCGATTGATGCCGAGAATCAGTTCGCCGAGGTCGGCACATTCTTCTTCGGCATTCACTTGGCTGTAGGTCTGCTGGAGTAGTTTGATAATACGCTGGCTGGCTTCGGCTCCGCCAGGGAGTCCGCCGAGACCATCGGCGACGGCGAATACTTGATGTGCTTCGTCGATGAGAAATGCGTCTTCATTGGCGTTGCGCACTTTGCCTTGATGAGTGATGCCGTATGATGAAAGTTGCATGAAGGTACGAGTATAGTCGAGTGCGGGTCTTCTTACTAGCGAAATGTGTTACTGAAAAACGTGGCCGCGGTTGTCGCGATTGAAGCGTTTGAAGTCTTGTACCGGCAGGGCATCGAGAAAGCGCTGCCCGTAGGGTTTCGTTAATATACGGGAGTCGAGCACGACGATATTGCCGGAGTCCTCGTGGCGACGAATTAGGCGGCCGATGCCTTGGCGAAACTTAACCAATGCTTCGGGTACAGTCATTTCAGCAAAGGGATTCCCTCCGCGTTCGCGAATATATTCGCTGCGGGCTTCGCTGACTGGATGGCTTGGATTGTCAAACGGGAGGCGTGCCATTATCACCTGCGACAGGGCGGGGCCAGGCACATCGATGCCAGTCCAGAAGCTATCGGTGCCAAATAGTACACCGTTGCCTGCTTGAGCGAATTTACGAGTGAGCTCGCTGCGGTCGATCCCGTGGCCTTGGCTAAATAGTGGACGCTCAATTTTAGCAAAGAAAGCTTCGGTGCGTTGGTGTACTTGTCTCAGGTCGAAGTGACTAGTGAAGAGCACGAGGGTGCCGCCGGCGACGTTGCGACTGAGCCAGCAAATCATGTTGGCAAGGTAGTCGAGGTCGAGGCGGCCCTGCCCTGGCTCTGGGGTGGGCGCATCGGTGGCGAGGTAGACCTTGCAGTTCTCTTCGTAGTTGAACGGTGAATACTCAACTTGGGTTTCAGCGACTTCACCGCCTACTTTTTCTTGAAAGCTGTCAATGCTGGTGCCATCGGAGAGTGTGGCACTGGTGAGTATGGCTGCGGTCTGGCGACTAAAGAGTGCCTCGCGCAAATAGGGAGCGACGTCGAGTGGGGCGCTGCGCAGAGTAATGAGTTGGCCTTTTTTGCCGCCGCGCTCAAGCCAGTGCACATGGTCATCTTCGGCCAGTGTAACGAAGCCGTTAATGGTGTCGCGGTACCCGAGTATACGGCGACGATGGTCTTTGAGCTCGTCTTGTACGCGCTCGTTGTCGCTCTTTTGGATGATCGCACCTAGGCGCTCGGCGACTTCTTTGAGCGGGCCAGAGACAATGTTATCGCAAAAGTCGGCTTCGTGGATGCGGAGGATCGAACGCTTGGTTAGGAAGGTGTCGCCGAGGTAACTGAAGAATTCGCCAGCCGCGGCGATGGCGTTATCCACTGCATCATGATCCCATTTTTGCCCGTGTTTGCGCAGGATCCCGCGATTGGTGCGTGGGTTATAAATACGTTTGAGCGCGCGATCGACTGCGTAGGAGCTAGCATGAATGCCGAAGTGATCGGTGGCGATCGCGGGGATTCGGTGTGCTTCGTCGAGCACCACAAAGTCGTCGGGCAGGAGGATGCCGCGGGCGTCGCCTTGGGGGGGCATGCCAGCATTGATCAGGGCAAACAGTAGGCTGTGGTTGACGATGACGCAGTTGGACGTGAGCAGTTTTTTACGTGCGCGTTGATAAAAACAAGTCGCTGGGTCGCAGTTTTTCTTAGAGCAGGTGGAGCTCTCGGCGTTGACGATATCCCACACCTCAGGGAGTGGTGCGGGGGAGAGTTCCTGCACGATGCCGTTTTTGCTGGTGGTGGACCATTTGGCGAGGCGGATGAGTTCGGCCCTGCCTTCGTCTGCGAGTAATTCGGTCTGTTTGGAAGATTGCGCGTCTTTAATCGCGTTGGTCAGGCGGGTGGTGCAACAGTAGTTGCCTTTGCCGACCATGAGTGCGGTTTTGAAATTGGCGTAGCGCTTTAGATCGGGGACGGCGTTGAACAGCTGGCGGCAGATCGTGAGGTCTTTGCTGCGGATCTGCTCTTGTAGTGTGATGGTATGGCTGGAAACGATCAACGGGCGCTCACTATCGATCGAGTGGATAAGGCCAGGAATCAGATACGCGAGGCTCTTGCCAACGCCGGTGCCAGCTTCGAATAGTAGTGGTTTGTTGGTCTCTAGTGACTGCGCGGTGCCGAGCGCCATGGCTGCTTGTTGTGGGCGGTGGTCCAGTTGCAGGACGGTTTGCAAGGTGCCGCCTTCTTTAAAAATGGAGTCAATGAGCGCGACTAGGTAGCCCGGTTTTACGGGGCTGCCTCCTGCATTTTCGATCAGTCCAATCATGCGTCTCAGAGCCTGACTACTGCTGTAGCAGCCAAGCGGCGTAACTTAAATCTGCTGGGGTGGTGATTTTTAAGTTGGCTGCATGATTGGGCACTAGAGTGGTGTGCAGACCGATGGTGGCCACTGCTGCGCTGTCGTCGGTCACGCGTAGGCCAGAATCATGCACGTGCTGGTAAGCTTTGAGAATATCTGGTAGGGCGAAGGCTTGCGGTGTCTCCATTGCCCAGAGGCGAGAGCGGTCGAGATCTTCGAGTGGGATTTGTATGAGTTGCCCTGTGGTCGGGATGCGCTTGATTGTGTCGGCCACGGGGTGAGCGAGCACTGCGGCACGATCGCGCAGCACTGCGGTGTGGAGCGCTTGTATTAATTTGGCGGATACGAGGGGGCGCGCACTGTCGTGGATGAAGACGTGGGTGCAAGCCTTTGCTTGGATGCGCAGTGCGTTGTAGACAGAGTCTTGGCGTTCGTCGCCGCCGAGCGCCCAATCGAGGGGCGTGCCTTGCAGGTCGATTTGGCGCAGCGCGTCCTCTAGCTCTGCTTTTTGCGCGGCGTCGCGGTAAACGATGGTGAAGCGATCGATGCAGCCGCTGGCCAAGAAGGCGCGGATACTGTGGCAGAGCACGGGGAGACCATTGAGTGGCGCGAGTGTTTTATCCGCAACTGTGCTTTGCATGCGCGAGCCACTGCCGGCCGCCAGAATGATGGCGCTGGCGGAGGAGTTGGAAGCGGGGACTGGAGGGCTGAGAGTGATGATTAGTGAGAGTTAGAGTGAATCGCGGGGTTAACCCGCCCGCGATGGCTTATTCTGATCGGCGGCAACGACGGAGCGTTGCCCTCCATTTAAAAGGTGAATGGTATTACACTTCTGCTAGCTGCGCGCGGATGGCTGCTGCGGCAGCAGCGGGATCGGCGGCTTTGAGGATCGGGCGGCCAACGACGATGTAGCTGGAACCGGCAGCGGCAGCGGCGTGTGGTGTCATGATGCGCTTTTGTTCGTCGGCTGAGCTGCCCTTGGGGCGGATTCCAGGGGTGACGATGATTGGTTCATAGCCGAAACGTGCGCGCAGGGGAGCGAGTTCTAATGAAGAGCAAACGAGCCCCTGGATGCCAGCGTTGAGACTGAG
>ENA-OQVM01006577-OQVM01006577.1-marine-metagenome-genome-assembly--contig:-NODE-6577-length-10483-cov-12.334999_pt1 | contig 10483 bp, 11 predicted proteins | sample MGYA00237776_ERZ505498 | MGnify/ENA primary metagenome ERZ505498 (study PRJEB26159, sample SAMN06265151) | marine metagenome | isolation source: Helgoland LTER site | place: Germany:Helgoland, sampling... | reverse complement strand
CAGCTTCACTACCTGGGTCTCAACCACGGCCTTGGCATGACAGTCTTTGTAATCCCGGAAAAGCGCGTGGCGTACATCGCGGATTTGGTTACGCCTGATCGCGTTGGCTTCAACATCATGCCAGATTTCAACATCGGCGAATGGGAGCGGTCATTGGGCGAAATCCTTGAGCTTGATTTCGACGTCGCCGTTTGTTCGCACACGGCCCTTCCTGCGGAAGAAGCCCCTAATGGCTGCACCAAGACCCACGTCGAGGAAGAGCGTCAGTTCTTGCTTGATCTGCGTGGCGCGATCTTTGCTGAGTTCCAAAAGGGCACACCATCCGAACAGATCCCGACAAGCGTTTCACTCCCGCAATACGCTGAATGGGAAGGTTACGACGACTGGCTCGCTATGAACGCGTGGCGCGTCATGCTGGACATCTGGATGGGTCCATACCCTTGGGTTCCAGAGGGCTGATCCACATTAGCTAATTGGTCTCTTCCAACATTTCGCTTGGAAGAGACCTCAACTTTCTTACTTCCGAGCGATTACACTGGAGTTGAAAAATGCGTCTTTCAAAGATGAAGCATCTTTGCGTGCCCTTGTTACTGGCGTCAACTACGCCAGTTTGGGCATATGCGGAAAGCCTGCCATCGCGCCAAACACCGATACCTCAAACGACCAATGGCGTTCCCCACATGCAGATCGGCATTGAAGTGGTCCCCGCCCTAGCGGAGGAATTACTGCAAACGGTTGCCGAGTTTCCCGGGGTTAGTCTCGGGGCTACTCGGATTTCCATGCCGGGAGTTGTCGGTTTTCAGTTTGATGATGGGGTGCCCCTTGACCGTCCTGATGTAATCGTTGGCGGCCGCGAGTTTGCCCATCTTCACGCTGACGGCAGTTTGCACGCCTCGCTGGACCCTGCGCTCGCACGCGCTGCTGTTGATGCGGGCTGGGCTGTCGCACACCCTTGGGCGATGCAGCGAGACGGGTGGGAAGGCTTCGTGATGATCTATACGCCGACTTCGCCAAGCGAACTTGAAGTTGTCATCCAACTTGTCGAAAGTTCTTACAGTTTTATTACAGGACGCACCTTGACCAATTAGACGCACGCTCACACGACGCCATTCATCGAAGGACCACAACATGACGAACTCTGTACCAATCATTGCCGCGAAACACCCTGCCAAAGTCGAATTGGAGGCGGGAAAGGACTATTATTGGTGTCAGTGTGGTATGTCCAAAAGTCAGCCGTTTTGTGACGGGTCCCATGCGGGAACTGACATAACGCCGCTCAAATTCACCGCAGAGACCACGGGATCAGCGGCCCTTTGTCAGTGCAAGGCGACGGGGTCTGGCCCTTTTTGTGATGGAACGCACGCTGGCCTTGGCGATCTGGCAGCGGGAGACCCGGCCCCGGAACCGAAATCGGACGTCCCAACAGCGAACCCGACACCTGAGGAGCCAACAGTCGCACGCATCCATGCGCTCGCCCGTGACGGGCTGTCAAAGCTGGGCCACCACGGTGAGATGGGGTCAATGGGCGTGCCTCGTAAAGACCTGCCACATTGGGATGACATTCAGGTCTTGCCCGCACAAATGGCACGCAAACCATTACTGGACCACGTCCCGGTCGCGACATCCGTGATCATTGGCCCGCGCGCTGAAAAACCGCTGCACCTGGATATCCCACTGTTTGTCTCCGACATGAGCTATGGGGCTTTGTCGGAAGAGGCGAAGACCGCACTTTCGCGTGGCGCACAGATGGCGGGCACGGGTATTTGTTCCGGCGAAGGCGGCATGTTGCCTGAAGAACAGGCCGAGAATAGCCGCTATTTTTATGAGCTCGCGTCCGCGAAGTTTGGCTGGGACCTAAACCTAGTCGCCCGTGTTCAAGCGTTCCACTTCAAAGGTGGCCAAGGTGCCAAAACCGGTACAGGTGGGCACCTGCCCGGCGACAAAGTTCAAGGTAAGATTGCCGAAGTTCGTGGGTTAGAACCTGGCCAAGCCGCAATTTCCCCGTCGACCTTCGCTGACCTGGAAACGCCCGCAGACTTCAAACGCATTGCGGATCAAGTGCGCGAACGCTCCGGCGGTATCCCCATCGGTTTTAAACTGTCCGCCAACCACATCGAAGACGACATCGACTTTGCCTTGGAAGCAAGCGCCGACTACATCATCTTGGACGGTCGCGGCGGCGGAACAGGAGCGGCCCCGTTGATTTTCCGCGACCATATCTCGGTCCCGACAATACCTGCCCTTGCGCGTGCCCGTGCGCATCTCGATGGCAAAACAGGCCGCGAGGTCACGTTGGTCATCACGGGTGGTCTGCGCGTCGCTGAAGATTTCGTGAAAGCAATGGCGATGGGCGCAGATGCCGTCGCGGTCAGCAATTCCGCCATGCAAGCTGTCGGCTGTATCGCCGCGCGCATGTGTAATTCTAACAATTGTCCGGTTGGTGTTGCGACACAAAAACCGGAACTTCGCAAACGGCTTGATGTGCAAGTAGGTGCTGAACGTCTGTCACGGTATTTCGGGGCTAGTATTGAGTTGATGCAAGTGCTTGCGCGTGCCTGTGGTCATGCATCTTTGAGCGACCTTAGCATGCGTGACGTCACCACCTGGAAACAAGAAATGGCGGACCTCAGCGGGGTAAGATTTGCGGGTGTCAAACGGTGAACCATTTCAGGCGTTAACAGCTCAAGCTGTCATTCAGGTGTCCTTCAGCATAAGAAAAACTGAGGCGCTGCGCCGCCGAAACGGGTTCATGCAACCGCGACCGCTTCGAGATGGCGAACGGCTCGTGCCGTTCGCCACGGTACTTAGATGTCGATCCGTTCGGCTATACTCAGAGCGTCCTCCGAGAGAGTGTCCGACCTTCTGTGTATGAGTAATTCTGTCCATGCTTCATCAACGAAGGAGCATGAAGACAATGACGATTACAAAGGAAGTATTAGACGAGCTGCTTAGCGGCGTTGAGAACGCGGAAGATTTATTGGGCGACAAGGGCCTGATGAAGGAACTGAAGGTTCGTCTTATGGAGCGGATGCTTGGGGCTGAGCTGACCGAGCACTTGGGCTATGAACCGGGTACGGACCCGGCCAACCATCAAGATAATCGCCGCAATGGCAGTATGCGTAAGACGGTGAAGGGCAATGATGGTGCCTTGCCGATTGACGTGCCACGCGATCGGGACGGCAGTTTTGAGCCCGTCCTTATCAAAAAGGGTCAGACCCGGATCGACGGGATGGACGACAAGATTATCGGTCTGTACGCCGCAGGATTGTCGACCCGTGATATCCGCGCCCACCTTGAAGAAGTCTATGGACTGAAGGTTTCGGCGGATCTGATAAGCCGTGTCACGGACGCCGTTCTGGAAGAAGTCTCAGATTGGCAGAACCGTGCCTTGGAACCGATGTACCCCATCGTCTTCCTGGACGCGCTTCGGGTCAAAATCCGCGACGCAGAAAGCCGTCAGGTTAAAAACAAAGCCGTTTACGTGGCCCTGGGCGTCACCCCTGAAGGCGAACGCGAGGTTCTGGGCCTTTGGATCGCCAACAACGAAGGGGCCAAGTTCTGGCTTTCGGTGATGAACAACCTGCGCAATCGCGGCGTTGAAGACATCCTCATCGCCGTCGTAGACGGCCTCAAGGGCTTCCCTGATGCGATCAACGCGGCGTTCCCCGATACCACCGTCCAGACCTGCATCGTGCATCTGGTGCGCCATTCCCTGAACTTCTGCGGATGGAAGGATCGCAAGAATGTCGCGAAGGACCTGAAGCGGATTTATCAGGCCACTGATGACGTGGAGGCCGAAAAGGCCCTGGCTGAATTTGAAGCCGAATGGGGGCAGAAATACCCCTCAATCGCTCCAAGCTGGCGGCGCGCATGGCAGGAGGTGATCCCATTCTTTGCTTTCCCGCCAGAGGTGCGCAAGATCATCTATACAACCAACGCCATCGAAAGCCTGAACCGCGTCATACGCAAAACCACGAAAACGCGCGGGAGCTTTCCAACCGACGACGCTGCAATGAAACTGATCTATCTGGCAATCCGCAGCTTTGAGAAAACCGGAAGGGCCGTCAGAGGGTGGGTTGCCGCACGAAACCAGTTCGCTATCCTATACCCAGAACGGTTCAACAAATGAGCCGTCAAAACCGCATGGGCTGACCCTCATACACAGAGTTTCGGATACTCCCGAATCGCTTCTTCCCAAAACGGTATCTTCATATCTAAGAAACAAATTTCGCTATCTGGGTGAGTATCCACGGTTTTACCACCGTGAGCGGTAGAGAAACGACCGTGCTTTAGTCGCCCGTTCTGAATATCGACATCGATAGCCAGACCACCACTCTCGTTCCAACCATCGGTTGGTTGGCCCGACCGCCCCACTCTCAAGAATGAAAAATCCAACTCGACAGCCTTTCCATCCTTCTGCAATTCTGAAGATGGCGCAAGATAAGTGACAATTCTAAACGTGTTGAGTGAGCTGTTGTTCAATTTGGCTAATGCAGGATGCTGACAAACGCGTTCTTGCACCAGCCAGCCTTGATCAACAGATTCAAAGTGGGAGAAATCGTCATTCGGGAGTGCCCTTGCGAACTGCTCTAGAGTTTGGACTTGCTTGTCTTGTCGGATGATCTCGACAGTATTCGCGGATTTGCGTGCGGTGATGGAAAAAGCATTTCTGCTCAGGCGCCCTGCACGTGGCTTGATAAACAGATCCAATTCTTGCGCATCCGATAGAACTTCATCGATTGCATCTGCAAATTGGCTGATTGTTTGCATCGGGCGACCATCGGTCGTCATTCCCAATGAATCATGCCACACCCCTATCAATTTTGACATCGGAAGGCCTAAAGAGGACAGGAAATATTGCGTTACCAACTTATCACTCAGTATTTGCATTTGCTTGCTATTCAGGCGTGGTAAGACAACGGACCTAAAAAACCTTGTTGATATGTAGTTAGAAATCTCCTGCTCTGGTTTGTCGAGAAGCCCAAAGAACTCAATCTCTGAGAGATTGAATCCAGCTTTCAACAACTTCGCGTGCCTTATTCTACTGTGTATATTCAGCATCGTGTCCTACTTCATCTAGCCCATTGGAGATCCGAGCATCGTCAAGACTGGTGCCTTCTAGTGAAAACAGTGCAGGGTGAGCTGTGGCTTCGTATTTGTGATAATCCTTTAGTACTAGTCTTTTGCAGCAATGGCCAACGGATCGGCGCCGGCACAGCCGGATCGCTTTGTACTGTTGTTCCTTGCGCTTTCATTCCAATGGTAAGCTGATTGTACCAGTCCAAGACTTGGGCTGTCGTTGCAAACCCCCTTTACACCTCCCCCGACTCCCCCTATAGCACCCCAATCCAACAAGGGTACGCCTCGCGTGCCCTTTATACGTTGGACGAATAAGACGCGATGAGGGCTTTGGATGAGCCATGGTCCTCCTCTCCGATCTAGGCCCTAATCAAAGGGTGATGACATGGCAGCTAGCCAAAACATCCGTATTCGCCTGAAGGCGTTTGATTTCCGCGTACTTGATGCAAGCACCGCCGAAATCGTAAGCACAGCAAAGCGCACTGGCGCGTCTGTGCGTGGACCGATCCCACTTCCAAACAAGATCGAAAAGTTCACTGTTCTGCGTGGCCCCCACGTTGACAAGAAATCCCGCGATCAGTTCGAGATCCGTACGCACAAGCGTCTGCTCGACATCATCGACCCAACACCACAGACAGTAGACGCGCTGATGAAGCTCGACCTGGCTGCCGGTGTTGACGTCCAGATTTCCGTATAAGGGGTAGATCATATGCTCCGTACTGGACTTATCGCAAAGAAAGTCGGCATGACCCGGCTTTTCATGGAAGACGGCAAGCAGATCCCTGTGACCGTTCTTTCGCTCGAAAACCTGCAGGTTGTTGCACAGCGTACTGCTGACGACAACGGCTACACAGCTGTTCAGCTGGGTGCAGGCAATGCCAAAGCAAAGCGCACGTCACAAGCGATGCGCGGTCACTTCGCAAAGGCCAAAGTAGAACCCAAGCGCAAAGTCGCTGAGTTCCGCGTTGCCCCTGAGAACATGATCAATGTTGGCGAAACCCTCACTGCGAACCATTACTTCGAAGGCCAATACGTTGACGTATGCGGCACATCGATTGGTAAAGGTTTCCAAGGTGCCATGAAGCGTCACAACTTCGGCGGTTTGCGCGCGACACACGGTGTGTCCGTTTCTCACCGTTCGCACGGTTCCACTGGCCAGTGTCAGGATCCGGGCAAGGTTTTCAAAGGCAAGAAAATGGCCGGCCACATGGGTTCTGCCCGCGTGACCACACAAAACCTGCAAGTCATCAAGACAGATGCTGACCGTGGCGTGATCATGGTTAAAGGCGCTGTTCCTGGTTCCAAAGGTGGCTGGGTCACAATCAAGGATGCGGTGAAGAAGCCGACACCTGAGAACGTGATTTACCCTGCTGGCCTTCAGTCCATGGACGAAGAAGCCAAGCGTTTGGCCGAAGAAGCCGCTGCCGCTGCAGCCGCTGAAGAAGCTGCTGCCGCAAAGGCCGCTGCTGAAGCAGAACAGGCCGCACTGGAAGCTGCTGAAGCAGAAGCCACAACTGAAGCCTCGGCAGATGATGCCGCGCCAGAAGAAGGTGATAAATAATGAAGGCTGATGCAATCAAACTGGACGGCAAGAAAGCTGGTTCCGTCGAATTGAACGACGAAATCTTCGGTCTTGAGCCACGCAAGGACATCTTGCACCGCGTCGTTCGCTGGCAGCGTAACAAGGCAATGGCAGGTACACACGACGTGCTTGGTCGTTCCGAAGTGAGCTATTCCACCAAGAAGATCTATCGCCAAAAAGGTACTGGTGGCGCACGTCACGGTTCTCGCGGTGCTCCGATCTTCCGTTCCGGTGGTATCTACAAGGGTCCAACCCCACGTAGCCACGCACATGATCTGCCAAAGAAGTTCCGCAAGCTTGGTCTGAAGCACGCGCTGTCCGCGAAAGTGGCTGCAGGCGAGCTGGTGATTGTCGATGACATCAACGTCAAAGACGCCAAGACTTCTGCACTCGCCAAAATGGTTGGTGCATTGGGTTGGAAGCGTGCGCTGATCATCGACGGTTCCGAGATCAACGCAGACTTCGCTCGCGCAGCTGCAAACATCACAACCATTAACGTTCTCCCATCTATGGGTGCCAACGTTTACGACATCCTGCGCAGCGACACACTTGTGTTGACCAAAGCAGGCGTCGAAGCTCTGGAGGCTCGTTTGTCATGAACGCTAAAGCAGAACATTACGATGTGATCCGCAAGCCGATCATCACGGAAAAAGCAACAATGGCTTCTGAAGCCAATGCGGTTGTTTTCGAAGTGGCAATCGACGCAAACAAACCGATGATCAAGGAAGCTGTTGAAAGCCTCTTTGGTGTAAAGGTCAAAGCGGTCAACACATCGATCACCAAAGGTAAAGTGAAGCGCTTCCGCGGCTCGCTGGGCACACGTAAGGACGTGAAAAAAGCCTATGTGACGCTCGAAGAAGGCAACACAATCGACGTATCCACTGGTCTCTGATCAGACGTTGAATGAATTGGGAAAGGCCCTCGCGTAAGCGGGGGCCTTTTTCGTTTTGGTGGTCGCGTTTTGTCAGGCGGCTGTGCAAACGCACCGCGATTTTGTATTCTGCGGGAAATGACATGGGGGAGTTGGCGACATGAGTGATCATATGGAAGTGGCCGTTATCGGCCTAGGCTCGATGGGATATGGCATGGCCAAGTCCCTTGTGGCGGCGGGTCACCAGACCCATGGCTACGATGTAGCGCCCGCCCAGATGGCCCGCTTTTTGGCTGACGGCGGTGCCCCCGGTGCCCTGACCGCAGTGTCTTTGCACATTGATGCGGCGGTGGTTGTTGTCTTGAACGCAGCCCAGACCGAAAGCGTTTTACTCGGCGAAGACGGCATTGTCCCAAATATGAAAGCGGGCAGCGTTGTGCTGGCCTGCGCGACCGTCTCGCCCGCATTCGCCCGCGATATGGAGGCCCGTTGCATGGCCTACGGAGTGCATTACGTGGATGCGCCTATTTCTGGCGGTTCGGCCAAGGCTGCGCAAGGGCGGTTATCAATCATGGCCTCCGGAACGCCAGCTGCATTTGCAGCGGCGGCGCCGTTGCTGGACGCGATGTCCGAGAAAGTCTTTCACTTGGGTGACGCGGCGGGTGCAGGTTCTGCCATGAAAGCAGTGAACCAATTGCTGGCGGGCGTGCATATTGCCGCGATGGCCGAAGCGATGACATTCGGCATCACCCAAGGGGTGAGCCCCGAGAAGTTCCTAGAAGTCATCCCTGAATGCGCCGGCACCAGCTGGATGTTGGAAAACCGCGCACCGCATATCGTGGCGGGGGATTACACGCCGCATAGCTCGGTCAACATCTGGCCCAAGGATCTGGGCATCGTGCTGGAGATCGCGGGCGAGGCGGGGCTTGACGCCCCGGTGACGCAAGCCGCCTTGGCGCAGTTCATGCAAGCCGCAGCCCAAGGGCTGGGCGGCGAGGATGATGCGGCGGTGGCGAAGGTCTATGCAGGGCAGGCGGGTGTGACGTTGCCGGGGGCGTGATACGTCGGGGGAGCCCCCGACCTACGTAGGCCGGGGCCCGCCCCGGCGATGCAACACCCGCGCCACACGTGAGGGCCTTTGCACGAGGCTCAGCCTTTCTTGTTGTTCAGCGATGCAATTTAAGCGAGTGTAACAGAAAGCTGAATCGCCACCTAACGGTGCTCATTCATTCGCGCAACAAAGGATAAAGATATGGCTGTACTCGAACAGGATGATTTAGTCACTGATGATGCGATAGATTCAGACACCGAGACTTCAACCGTTGAATTTAACATAGTTGTTACCGCGACGGATTGGAGCCTTGACCAGTTAGCCTCCATGTTCTGGAGTGACGATATTGTAGTGCCTGATTACCAACGGAAGTATGTTTGGGATGTGAAGCGGGCCTCGAAGTTAATCGAGTCATTTGCGATCGGTTTACCTGTCCCGCAAGTGTTCTTTTACGAGAATACCGATGGACAACTGGAGGTCATCGACGGGCAGCAACGAATAACTTCAATAGCTTACTTCTTTGAAGGTTATTTCGGTCCCGCTAATGCATCGGGAAATCGAAGGGTTTTCAGGCTTTCTGGTTTGGAGCAACGCAAGGACCTAGAGGGTTTGGCCTTTGAAAACCTAGATGACCGTACCAAGCGAAAACTGAAAAACACGAGCCTCCGTGGCGTGACGGTCAAGCAGCTAACACCCAAAGAGGAACAGCCAGAGAGCGTCTACCACATTTTTGAGCGGCTAAATACTGGTGGACGGCCTTTGAACGCTCAGGAAATTCGAAATGCGGTCTACCGCGGCCCGATCTTGCAGAACTTGGAAGAGCTTAATACCGATGAGAATTGGCGAGCAATTTATGGAAAGCCTGACCCTGATCCGAAGCAACGCGACATTGAATTGGTTCTTAGGCTCTTTGCGCTGTTTGAGAACATTCAGAATTACTCGCCTCCAATGAAGGACTTCTTATCACGCGAGATGGCGGAGAACAGGTCGTTCGATAGTGCTCGCGCAAAGAGATTTGGCCCCGCATTCAAGAAGGCTGCGGCTTTGGCGAATAGTGCCTTGGATAGGCCGTTCCGTCCCAGAGGATTGCTGAATGCCGCGACCTTGGAGGCTGTCATGGGGGTCCTGTTGGAACTAACAGACGAGGGGACGTTTTCTCCAGCCACCTATAATCAATTGGTAATAGACGACAGGTTTGTAGACGCATTCACTTCAAACACTACTAGTCTGGAACAAGTCACGACGCGTAGAGAAATCGCAGAAGAGCTTTTGACAACAAATGCTTGATATTGTTGAAGCGAATTTCAAGCATATCAGGGATTTGGCTAGAAGTATTGACCATAGACTGGATCAGGATACTGCAACTGATCGCCAGATAAGGAGCGAACTTGCAGGAATGTTCTCGGTTACCATCGTCGCTACATACGAAGGTATTATTCGAGAAACATTGATCGACTACGCCGGCAGATTTCACCCAAAGTATCAGTTTCATGTCGAAGGGGACTTCGCAAAAATGAATGCTAGGATATCACTGGATAACCTAAAAGCATATTCGTTGAAGTTCGGTCTGGAAAGGTGGCGCGATCCGCTAGCGCCAGACAAAGATCGAACGGTGTTCCATAAGCTATATCTAGAACGAAAAGAGTTGGTTGAGAGGCGCTTTCGAAAAGATCTCAGCAGAAGTTACAGCAATCTTTTCAAGTGGCGCAATGACTATGCGCATGAGCGGTCTACAAGCGCCACATTCCAAGATGTGTACGAGTCGCATAGGGTGGCGCAGTACGTTGTTCGAACTTTTGTTATGGCCTTCGAACAAGGGTAGACACCCTCACCCCTCCCTGCTACATCCCCGCAATCGCTTGGCCTCGGATTCGTTCCGGGGTCTTTGTGTTATGCGAAA
>ENA-OQVM01006576-OQVM01006576.1-marine-metagenome-genome-assembly--contig:-NODE-6576-length-10488-cov-74.836615_pt1 | contig 10488 bp, 11 predicted proteins | sample MGYA00237776_ERZ505498 | MGnify/ENA primary metagenome ERZ505498 (study PRJEB26159, sample SAMN06265151) | marine metagenome | isolation source: Helgoland LTER site | place: Germany:Helgoland, sampling... | reverse complement strand
TAGAGCGCCATATCAGTACCTCAAATTTAGCGTGCTTCAAAATACGAATTAATCTTCTGCACCCGTATACGAGAGGCTACCGCGTTGAAAGAATTTGCAGAAGTGATGTGCTTATATTGCGATATCTAAAAATTGCAATAGGCAATAGTAATAATCATAATTCTCTTTAATTTGCTTTAAGTATCAAGCAACATTTCATATAAAAGAATTAACTTTTGAATTATTTATTAAATCGGTAATCACAAACTATCGATATAAAGGAGAAATGAAATATGCATGCTTTTTTATTCCCAGGACAAGGTGCTCAAGCTATTGGAATGGGCAAAGATTTGGCCGAAAACTTTTTGGTTGCGAAAAATGTTTTTGAAGAAGTTAACGATGCTCTAAATCAAGACTTATCAGCATTGATCTGGGATGGTGATATCGAAACATTAACTTTAACTGAAAATGCGCAACCAGCCTTGATGGCTACATCAATTGCCGCAATTAAATCATTGGAGTCTGAGGGCATTGATTTTGGTCAAGCTTCTTACATTGCAGGCCATTCTCTTGGAGAATATTCTGCATTGTGTGCTGCGGGCTCGTTAAGTTTAATGGATACAGCTAAATTATTGCGCACACGAGGAAAGGCTATGCAAGATGCCGTTCCTTTTGGTGTTGGAGCTATGGCTGCAATTCTAGGTTTAGATTTTGAAACTGTTTCTCAATTAACCAATTCAATTGCTAACGATCAAGTTTGCCAAGCAGCAAACGATAATGATCCAGGCCAGGTTGTAATCTCTGGCCATAAAAATGCAGTGGAGGAAACAATTGAATTAGCAAAAGATGCAGGAGCTAAACGAGCTATACTATTGCCTGTTTCTGCTCCGTTTCATTGCTCATTAATGCAGCCGGCTGCAGATAATATGGCTAAAGCCTTAAGTGAAATTATATTAAAAGACCCAATCGTTCCATTGGTCGCCAATGTAAAAGCAAATAAAGAAGTAAATGGTGAAACAATAAAAGACTTATTAGTTGAACAGGTAACTGGTTCAGTTAGATGGCGAGAAAGCATTGAATTTATGAGTTCTGAAGGAGTATCAGAAGTTTATGAGATTGGAGCAGGTAAGGCGTTATCTGGAATGGTGCGTCGTATTGATAGAGAAATAAATGTTAATCAAGTGTTTGATACAAGTAGCGTTCGTGCTGCAGTATTAAAGCTCAAATAAAGGTATCGATATGTTTGAATTAGAAGGTAAATGTGCATTAATTACTGGAGCATCTGGTGGAATCGGGGGATCAATTGCTAGGGCATTATATGGACAAGGTGCAAAAGTGGCATTGTCTGGTACACGAATAGACCCATTAAAAGCACTCGCGGATGATTTAGGCGATAGAGCTTTTATCGTTCCATGTAATCTAAGTGATGTCGATGCTGTTAAAGCATTGCCACAAAAAGCTTCTGAAGAAATGGGAGGCATCGATATTTTGGTAAATAATGCGGGAATTACAAAAGATAATTTATTTATGAGAATGTCTGATGATGACTGGCATCAAGTAATAGATATAAATTTAACTTCAACAATGCACTTAATGAAATCTGTCATGCGCACAATGATGAAGAAACGATTTGGTAGAATTATAAATATCACATCAATTGTTGGCGTTACTGGGAACGCAGGTCAGGTTAATTATGCGGCTTCTAAAGCAGGTATGATTGGGATGACTAAATCTTTTGCACAAGAAATTGCGACACGTGGAATAACGGCTAATTGTATTGCCCCTGGTTTTATTGAAACTGCGATGACTGCAGAATTACCGGAAAATGTGATAAAGAATATGCTGGATGCTATTCCTCAAGGCCGTATGGGACAAGCAGATGAAATTGCAGCTTCAGTAGCTTTTCTTGCTTCTAATGAGGCAAGTTACATAACTGGACAAACGTTACATGTTAACGGTGGAATGGCGATGATTTAAGAAACATTTAAAGAAAACATGATTCAAAATGGCTAAAGTTATCCTTTTTAATAAACCTTTTAATGTTTTGTCGCAGTTTACAGATAAAGGTACTGAGGCTTCGGAAAGAAAGACTTTATCTGAATTTATTGATATGCCGGGCGTTTATGCAGCTGGTCGCTTGGATAAAGATAGTGAAGGATTGCTGGTTTTGACAAATGATGGTGTCTTACAGCAAGAAATATCTAACCCAAAACATAAATGGCCAAAGACTTATGTTGTTCAGGTTGAGGGAACCCCTACACAGGATGATATCAAAGTTTTGGAAAGTGGTGTGACTCTGAAAGATGGAATAACAAAACCAGCTGAAGCTGAAATTATTGATAAACCTGAGGGCTTATGGGATCGACTACCTCCAATTAGATATCGTAAGTCGATACCCGATAGTTGGTTGATGATCACAATAACGGAAGGGCGCAATCGTCAGGTTCGTCGCATGACAGCTGCTATAGGTTTTCCTACGTTACGTTTAATACGCTATAGTATAGGCAACTTTACAATTGATGACATTCCAAACGGTCAATGGAAGCAACTTGATATATAAGGATATCTAAAAACGATAAATTATAGGCAAAAAAATACTAGAGTTACTATTTTTTTACGATTTCATTTGCCATATCAAATTTGTATGTTATAGCGCGGCACAGTTATAAAATAATTATAACAAAACGAGTTTACTAACCCTGTCGCTTCACGCGACTTTCTAAATGGCATAATTGCCATATCAAGAGGAATATATCATGAGTGACATCGCAGATCGTGTTAAGAAAATTGTTGTCGAACATTTAAGTGTTGACGAAGACAAAGTAATTGAAGGCGCATCATTTATTGATGATCTTGGCGCTGATAGCTTGGACACTGTTGAACTAGTAATGGCTTTTGAAGAAGAGTTTGGAATTGAAATTCCTGACGATGCAGCAGAGACTATCCAGTCTTTTGGCGACGCAGTTAAATTCATTACTGAAGCTTCCTAAGTAAATACATTTTTTAAAAACGGTGCATCTTTGCTGATGTACCGTTTTTTTTTGTCTAAAGTTTCAAAATTAGACTGGATTGCTTGCAGTGATTGTTGAATTTAGTTTAAAGTCTAGAAAAGAATATTAATTGAGGGCAAAAAAATGCGTCGAGTAGTTGTAACTGGTCTTGGAATGGTTTCACCGTTAGCTTGTGGTGTTGAAGAAACCTGGAAACGTTTAATTTCTGGTGAAAATGCTGCGAATACAATTACTAGATTTAATGCAGATAATTTTGCAACCAATTACGCTTGTGAGATACCATTTGGTGATGGTTCCAATGGTACTTTTAACCCATCAGATTGGATGGAGCCAAAAGAACGCAGAAAAGTAGATGATTTTATTCTTTATGGTATGGCAGCAGCAGATATGGCCGTAGCAGATAGTGGTTGGTCTCCAAAAGAAGAAGAAGATTTTTTTAGAACTGGAGTGATGATAGGATCAGGCGTTGGTGGATTATCAACAATTGCTGATACTTCTCTTACATTACAAGAACGTGGCCCAAGAAGAGTTTCACCATTTTTCATTCCTTCATGTTTGATAAACCTTATTTCTGGACAAGTATCAATAAAACACGGTTTTAAAGGACCAAACCATGCAGTTGTGACTGCATGCTCGACTGGTGCGCATGCTATTGGTGATGCGGCTAGATTAATACAGTTTGGTGATGCAGATGTTATGCTTGCTGGTGGAGCTGAAAATCCTATTTGTGAAATTGGAATTGCTGGTTTTAACGCTTGTAAAGCTCTATCAACTGCTCATCGTGAAGATCCAAAAAATGCATCAAGACCATATGATCAAAACCGTGATGGATTCGTAATGGGAGAAGGTGCTGGTGTATTAGTCCTTGAAGAGTATGAACATGCGCAGGCACGTGGTGCTAAGATATATGCCGAAATATTAGGGTATGGTTTGTCTGGTGATGCTCATCACATTACTGCGCCAGCATCAGATGGTAATGGTGGATATCGCTCCATGGAAGCTGCTATTAAGCGAGCTGGACTGGAACCAAGTGCAATTGATTATATTAATGCACATGGAACATCGACTATGGCCGATACAATTGAATTAGGTGCAGTTGAAAGATTACTTGGTTCAAAATCTGGAAATGCAATAATGTCATCAACTAAGTCAGCAATTGGACATCTATTGGGAGCTGCAGGTGCTGTTGAAGCTATTTTTAGTATTCTGGCAATACGTGACCAAATAGCACCACCCACATTAAATTTGCACGATCCTGTTCCATCACTATTAAATTTAGCACCTTTAGAAGCTGTTGAACGTGAAATAAATGTTGTCTTGTCAAATTCATTTGGTTTTGGTGGAACCAACGCCTCTTTGGTAATGGGTAAAGTTATATAATGATTGCGCGCCATTTTGCTGCCAACTTTGTTAATTTTTTAATTGTAATTTTTGTGGTTCTTGCAGGATTAGTCTATTGGGCAAAAAATCAATATAAAAATGAGGGCCCATTAAGATCTGATATAAATTTTGAAGTGAAAAAAGGCGATAGATTTAGAAGCGTTTCAGCTGATTTAGAAAAGTTAGGAATAATAAATAATTCAACAATTTTTAATGTATGGGCTAGGTATGCTAAACAAGATAATCAATTAAAATTTGGTAATTATTTAATTCCTAGCAAATCATCAATGTTTGATGTTATGGCGCTAATAACCTCGGGTAAGTCAATAAATGAACAAATTACGTTTCCAGAAGGCTTCACTTCATATCAAATTGTAGAGAGATTAAAATCTAATTTAGAATTGGAAGGCGAGATTGGGCCTTTGCCAATTGAAGGAAGCTTAGCTCCCAATACTTACTCATATCAAAAAGGTGATACCCGTAGGGGCATTCTGAAAAAAATGTCTGATACTCAAAATGATATATTAGATAATGCATGGAAATTACGATCAAATGATTTGCCGTTTAATTCTAAAAAAGATGCTATAATTATTGCATCAATTATTGAGAAAGAAACCTCTCAAATTAAAGAGTTAAAACTAGTGTCAGGGGTAATAATGAACAGACTAAGATCTGGTATTCCTTTGGGTATGGACTCTACGATTGTATATGAGTTTACAAATGGTAATCCCAAGAATATGCGATCTATTAAACAGTCTGATTTAGAAAAAAATTCAAAGTATAATACAAGAAAATTTACAGGCTTACCTCCATCTGCAATTGGCAATCCTGGTAAGCTTGCAATTGAGGCTGCACTTAATCCAGAAAAAACTGATTTCCTATACTTTGTAGCCGATGGATCTGGTGGTCACGTTTTTGCAAAAACTCTTTTTGAGCATAATAAAAACGTACAAAAATGGCGAAAGATTGAAAAAGTCCTTAGAGGTAATTAATTTTTGAGACTATTGTGTATTATAGTTGCAGCTCTTTTTATATATTCTGCATGATATAGTGCTTTAACTTTATTTTTTTTAATCCATTTTATTTTAGAATTATAATCGATTAAGCTCATTTGATCTATAGCTTGTAAAAGTTCGTCTAAATCCTTGCATATGATAAAACCTCTTGTATCAAAATATTCAGATATGTTTGGCGCCCCCCAATAAATTGGCACAGTCTCTAATAAGCATGTGTCAATTAACTTTTCAGTAAAATAGTCAAGTTCCGAACTATTTTCTATTACAATTGAATATCTATATGATTTTAAGCCATCTTCTTTGTTCTCAAATGGTTTATACCCAGCGCCAATAACCGCTACGTCTAGCTGATTATTTTTAATATTTCTTGCTATTTCATGACGTAGTTTGTGCCCTATTAATTGATTTTGAGTAGATGCAATTAATGAGGCCATACTTTTTTTTGTAATATCAATTTTTTGATGATTTTTCAAAATTGTTGATCCAAAATAAAAAAATGAACAGTTATGTATATATTTTAACAAGTATTTATCTTTAGTTAGAACTTTGTAAAATCTCCAATATAAAAATTTTGTCAACGTAATATATAACTTATGAATACTGTTTGGTTCTACAATCATTATGGATATTTTTGCCTTTATCTTAAGTCTGGGAAACAAAAAAACAGGCTTTTGCGGAAATGCTATCAAATGATCATCTTTGCGTAAGTCGCGTATAGTTCCAAATTGTAATCTGTCTGGACGACCAAGTGGCCAATCCAATAAATCTAATGATAATTTATTTAGATTAAATTTAGACCAACATCTATATGGGATGATAGCAATTGCTGGTTTTTGATCATTATTTTTCATTTTAAGTGAGTTTATAAAAGGAATTATTTTTGCTTCTTTTGACAAGCTTGTAATTTAGTTTATCAAATGCTTTTTTACAACCTGGATAATCAGAATTAGTTGTTAATTTTTCTATTACAATTCTTTTTGGTAATAATTTTTTATCGGCATTTAATAAAAAAGGCACTAAGGCCTTATCTTCGTGGCCTTCAATATCAATTTTTAAACCATAGATGCTTTCAATCTTGTTCTCTTTAATAATATTTTTTAGTGTATTAATTTTTATGTTGCTTTGAATGTTTTCATCAATTGCTACAATTGCAATATCATCTTTTCTTATCTTAAGTGACCCTTTTCCAATTCTATCGCTTACTGCGGATAATACAAAGTAGATATTCTTAATAACAGAAGCTTGGAAATTAAAAGATAATCTTGCTTCCATCAATGGGTTTGCATCGATAGATATCACTTTTCCATTTGGAGCAGCTAAGGCCAAGGGTTGAGAGTATAAACCTATATTAGATCCTAAATCCACAAAATTTGAGTCATCATTTGCACCATTTAAAAGAAATTCTAGATCTGAATAATTGTATTTTGTATCGAGTAATATACCATACTCAATAAGATTATTTTCACCATATATTCTATAAGCACATTTTCTAAAGTAGATGTCTAATGGCCCTCTTTTTAATGAGAAAATTAATTTTGTATATTTGCTTCTAAATAGTCCTCTTTTTAAAAATGATTTTTGACCAATGAATATAAGAAATTTTTGAATTAAATTTGGAGCAAAATATCCAAATTCGAGATGATTGTAGTCAATTTTATCAGTTAATTCATCCACCGATAGTGTTCGCCATTTACTTTTCAATTTATTTCCACTTCAAAAAATGTAATTTTTTGTCTCACTGATAAAACATTATATTTAAATATGTAATCCTATATTTTAATCCAATTGGAAGGAGTAATGTCATCGTTTTTTGTAGACTTATCTGCATACCACTTGGAGGGAGTTATTACAATTTTATTATGATTTGTATTTAGCCATGCACCCCACCAAGAAAATGATGAATTTGCAATTATATTATGGTCACATTCTGACATGAGGCGTAAATCTTCATAATTATATTCTGACGAGTTATTTTTTACAAAATAGATATCTACAGGAAGTTTTAAGTTGGAAGACACCCATTCTGGGTCGTCTGAAAAAGCAAATACTTTAAAGTTCCCACCGATCTTGTTTATTAACAAATTAACTGCATTTGTGTAGTAGGCTAAACTACATGTTCCGTGAGTGGAATTATATGCACTATTTGAAATATAATCACCTCTCCTTATATGTAACGAAACGGAAGTTTTGTTTGCTATTTTTGAAGATATTATTTTATTTTTTTCGTTTTGATGACTAATAATTTTAAGGTCACGTAATATATTTACTTTATTTTTAATGAAATATTTTTCGGTTTGCCAATACCCTTTGAGATATGAACTATCTGATAAAGAAAAAACATTTTTATCAAAATTCAAATGAGGCTCTTTATAAACAAATTTTTGTTTCCTACGTACAACATCTATTAGATATTTAAAATAACCGTTTTTTTTATGTTTTATCATGCCTGGCGGATTAAAATCAGCTCTTATATTGAAATGCTTTAATCCCATTAAGTAAGGGCTATTTTCATTAAAATCTCTTACATCCAAGCCTAAACTTGTTCCTAAGTTGTCTGCTAAAGATCTAGCTACGCAATATTGAAATAATTGATTACCTAATCCACCACGTATACGACTATATATCATGAGATATCTTTTATAAGAATTTTTTTATAAATTATAGAGTATATCTTTATTTTCATTCTATAAAAAAATCTAATTAATGAGCGATAAATGGATGATTTGATAGATTGTTTTATAGATAATGTGCTTCCACCAGAATTTTGAGTGATGTCACTTATTCCAGAAGGAAATATACAAGATATATTTTGACCTGTTAACCAAAACAATTGTAAAAATCCGTCCACTGGGCGATCTATTTTTTTAGATTTCTCTAAAAGTAGTAAAGCTGCGTCATAGCTAATAAGTTGTGCGGATGTTCTTAACGGTATTGTTTTTGGTTGCAGTATTGTCACACCATCAATATTAACTATTTCTACCCCATTAGTTGGCATTTTTCTTGTTTGGAACTGAATATAGCCTAACTTTTTCACTAGTTTTAGGGCTATTTTGAAGCTTTTATCGAACTTTTTGATATTAATCTGGCAATCATCTTCTATTATTAACCCTGCTTCTAGTTTTTCGGTCACAATGGTCTTCCAGGCCTCGCGATGGCTTAAAAAACAGCCAATTTCTCCATTATTAATAGTAAATGGGTATTTGGGGCTGAAATAATTATTGTAATTACAAAATTGTGAGATGTATTGAGCTGTCAAAGTGTTTCCGTCTACTGCATCAATTACTTTTGTTTCACATTCCATATTTAATATTATTGACTGTACTGTTTTTTTTCGCTTAACAGCTCTTTTTAAATGAATAATAAAACATTTATGATTATTTTGTTCTGGATTCATTTATCCAACCTTTTTATTTCTTTGCAATAATCAAAACAATACGAGTTATGCCTTGCTAGTATAAGTTTTTAGAATGTACAATGTTCTAAGTAAAATATTAATAATGAAATCAATCTTGTCTAATGAAAGATAATCTTAATGGCCAAGCAAAAAGAGCAAATTCAAAATATAGATCCAGTTTGGGGTCGTATCAAAAATGAAGCCTCAGAATTAATATTAGCAGAACCCTTAATGGGGGGAATGGTGCATTCATCGATACTCCACCATAGTACATTCAGAAAAGCACTTAGCTATAGAATATCATTAAAATTATCGTCGGAAGAAATGCCAGCACAAATTCTACGCGAAATTGTTGATGAAGTTTTATCTACAGACGACTCGATTGCATTATCTGCAAGAGCAGACATGGTCGCTGTTTTTGATCGTGATCCAGCTTGCCATCAAATGCTGCAACCAATGCTTTTTTTTAAAGGTTATCAGGCATTACAAGCTTATAGAGTTTCTCACTGGCTATGGAAAAATGATCGAAAAGAGATAGCATATTTTATTCAGATGAGGTGTTCGGAAGTGTTTGGCGTTGATATACATCCAGGGGCTGTTTTGGGTTGCGGTATTATGATAGATCACGCCCATTCAATTGTAATTGGTGAAACATCTCGTGTTGGTGATAATGTATCAATGTTACATTCAGTTACGCTTGGCGGAACTGGTAAAGCTGATGGGGATAGGCATCCTACGATTGAAAACGGTGTTTTAATTGGTGCTGGTGCTAAAATATTAGGAAATATTACTGTAGGATATTGTTCTAAAATTGCAGCTGGTTCTGTTGTTTTAAAAGATATACCACCTTGCAAAACTGTAGCAGGAGTGCCTGGATTAATTGTTGGGGAAGCTGGCTGTGACCAGCCCTCTCAAACAATGGATCAATTTTTTGAAGGTTGTGAAGAGACTTCATAAAATAATATCCTATTATGATATTTATAATGAGATATTATTAAACTAACATAGTTAATGGGTTTTCTAAGTAATTTGTAATTTTTGCTAAAAATTCTGCACCTAGTGCTCCGTCAATAGCTCTATGGTCAACAGACAATGTTAAGGACATTACTGTTGCAACGCTTATAGTTCCATCTTCTTTTACTATAGGTTTTTTTGTGCCCGCTCCAACTGCTAGAATAGATCCATGTGGTGGATTTATAACTGCGTCAAAATTTTCAATACCCATCATGCCAAGGTTAGATATAGCGAAACTACCACCCTGATACTCATTTGGTAAAAGTTTTTTATCTCTTGCGCGAGATGCAAGATCTTTGATTTCCAAGGATAACGATGAAAGCGTCTTTTTCTCACTATCAAAAATAACTGGAGTATATAACCCGCCTTCAACAGATACTGCAACAGCAACGTCTGAGGAAGTCATTTGTAATATTCGGTCTTGAGCCCAAACTACATTTGCTTGTGGTATATCTTGTAAGGCAAGTGAACTTGCTTTTATTATGAAATCATTTACGGATATTTTTATGCCTTGATCTATCAATCCAGTATTCATTTCAGATCTAACAATTAATAATTTATCCAAATTAACGGATTTTCGAAGATAAAAATGAGGTATTGTTTGTTTTGCTTCGGTTAGTCTGTTTGCTATGACTTTTCGCATTCCATCAAGTGGTATTTCAGCAAATTCTCTATCTTTGTACATGGTCTTTAT
>ENA-OQVM01006574-OQVM01006574.1-marine-metagenome-genome-assembly--contig:-NODE-6574-length-10491-cov-3.642404_pt1 | contig 10491 bp, 10 predicted proteins | sample MGYA00237776_ERZ505498 | MGnify/ENA primary metagenome ERZ505498 (study PRJEB26159, sample SAMN06265151) | marine metagenome | isolation source: Helgoland LTER site | place: Germany:Helgoland, sampling... | reverse complement strand
ATTACGCGCAAGACGTTACCACCGTGCGGCGGGGTCTGATGCAAACTAAGCGCTCTATTTTCATCGCCGAAGACGAACTGACAATGCGTAAGTTGAGCGCCGAGTTTCCAGCGATACCCACGGGTTGGACAATTGTTGCGAACACGGAACTCTATTTTTTGCCTACCGGCGTGACTACCGGCGGCCAAATAGCGTTTGAGTCGCCGACAGGTCGCCGCTGGAAGCTACGCCTTGGCGTCCTGGACGGTAAAGCCGACATCGACTTGCAATGAAATACCCTCGGCCCCGTCAGACAGGTTTTACGCTGATTGAGGTGCTGGTCGCGTCGGCGATTGGCCTTGCGTCGATGGGGCTGCTGTTAAGCCTGTTCGCGGGTAGTCTTGACCGTATGTCCCGCGTCGAGATGCAATCGCAACGATTGATTGTTGAAAAAGAAATCGTTGGGCGTCTGTCATTAATTAATCCTGCACAGACACGGTCAGGTAAGGGAAACCTTGGCAAGTGGGCCTATGTTTGGCGTTCGCAGCCCTTGACCGAATTTAGGGAAACCTCGGCTTACTTTCTGAGTGAGTCGGCGGCCACTGAGGTCGCACTTTTTACGATCAGTATCAGGTTGAGTACAGCCAACAAAAAACCAGTCGATATAGAACTTCAGCGGTTAGGTTGGCGCACGTGAATAAGCCTGGGTTGCGATATCGCCGGCTACGTGTGAGGGGCTTTACCCTGGTGGAGATGCTGGTAGCGCTCTCGATTTTTTCAATGCTGGTGGCTGTATTGATGGCCGGTTTCTCTCAGGGGCTTTCACTTTGGGAAAGGGGCAATGCCAAGAGCACGCATTGGCTATCACGGCAGCACCGTCATGAACTGCTTAGGCAGCTATTTATTAACGCTCGATTAGCGGATTATCGTGGTGAACGCAGGTTTAGTCACGCGCATTTTGTGGCTGACGAAACTCAGCTGGAGTTTACGTCAAGGGCCCCTATTCTGGATCTTAACGGCCGGGTTCGGCCTGTTCGTATGGTTTTGCAGCCTGGTGACGACGGGTTGTCAGATATCTACTATCAGGAAGCGGGTCGGCATAACGATCAAGGAAGAGGTATCCGTTGGGAAAAAGACCGGCGTGTCTTGCTGCTTCAGGATATTCGAAAGCCTGCGTTTAGGTACCTTGCGCCAGCGTTCCCTCTGCCTTCTGAGTTGTATTTGGGGGAGTTGACCAATGAAGATCAACTTAGATACAGGGACAACCGGGAGTGGCTTGGCTGGTATGACGCTTCAATCCTTTGGCGTCCACCGGTGATGGTTGAGTTGAGCTTCACCGACCAGCAGGGCGATGCACAGGTCTGGTCTTTTAGGCTACCAACCGAAAAGGATGCCTGGTCTTTGATGGGGGCACTTGATGAATACTAGCCGCCGCACGGTTAATGGCTTTGCCTTACCACTGGTGCTGATCATATTGGCGTTACTGACAGCGCTTTCGTTTGGCCTGACACGGCTGGTCTCCGCGAACATGGGGTTATTGCAAGAGCGCAAAACCGAATGGGCTGAAGAATTGCAAGTGCGCGATGCGCTTGATAAGGCGGCCCATATGTTGCTGGTGGGCAAGTATGATCCAAAGTCAGTTAACGTCGGGTCGGCGACCCTGCCATTAAACGGCGCCCCGGCAATGATTGGTGGGCTAACGGTGCGAGTCCAAAGCTGGTCTGGGCTTTATAGCTTGTCTTTGATAGGTCACCAAAACACCAACGCCGTCTTTCGGCAAATGATGGACAGTAAAAGTGCCCAGCAGCTTAGTGCGGAGCTGAGTGATTGGATTGATGAGGATACCCGAAGGCGCTTTCGTGGCGGCGAGGGGGCTGATTATGCGACAAAAAAAATGGCGCAACGGCCTAGAAATGCGCCCCTTAGAAGTATAGATGAGTTGTTGGAGTTGCCCTCGGTCACGCCAGACATGATGAATGGAGGCGACAACACGCCTGGGTTCAGGGACATTTTCCTGGCAGGGGGAGAAGATAATTTTGATCTGGGCACCGCCCCTGATATTCTGGTTGGCGCGGTGTTGGGGCTGTCGGGCGGTACCGCCAGTGAAGTAATCAAGGCAAGAAAAGCGGGAGACTGGTCAAAGGTTCGCTTTTTGGTTGATGAAAACCACTGGGTCTTTAACGACCACCCGCCGTTTTATAAAGGGCGAAATTACCGGCTGGAGTTTGAGAACAAACGTGGTGTTACTTCCAGAGTACAAATGAAGCTAACGCCTTACGATCCACAAGGTTTGTACGCCATTATCGATTGGCAGGTACCTGATTACCCTTATGAGTAGCTGGTCTGAATCAAGAGTTGCCCGTGAACTGAGTAAACTCAGGGAGCGGTGGTTTCCGAAAATACTGATCGAAATAAAGGCGTCAGGGTTACAGTACTCACTGTACCAGGACAGTAACTGGGTGGTTGTCGATAGCCTGCCGGAAACGCACAGCGTCTTTGAACAAAAAACGCTCTTGATACCAGATGCCGTAAGTTTTTTTAAACTGCGAAGGTTTCCGGTTGAGTCAGTGTCCAAGCAAACCCTAAACGAAGCGATCGAGCTTGACCTGGCTAGATGGTCGCCATGGCAGGAAGGCGTTGAGTTTTACTATTGGCCAAAGCGCAGTGGTGATCACTGGCAGGTCGCTGTCTGGGTTTGGCAGAGTGACTATATGCCTACTGTAACCCCGGGGTTGGGGGCTAAACCGACCCATGTGATACCTGAACGTGCCTGGAAGCTTGCCGCGCTGGATACAGAAGAACCGGACTTTATTTATATTGATGGCGGTGAAGGCGAAAGCCGGGTCTACGCAGAGGTAGCGAAAGACTTTGCCACGCTGCGGATTGTCGATATCAACAATGAAACCGACGCAAAGCGCTTCAAGACATCGCTAAGGGCAGCGTCCGCCCCTGTTTATGCTGCGGCACAAAGTAAAAGCACTGCGTTACTTGGGGAAAAGCTTAGGGAGCAGCCTTGGGAACAGCCCGCGAATTGCCTAACGGCTCAATATTCGCTACCGGACCCATCGGCCCTGGCCGCCGGGCGGCAAGCAGGCATTAGTGATTGGTCTGACCCTTTTGTTTGGGCCCGGCCAACCGGCGCGGTTGCGGCGCTATATGTCTGTTGGTTGTTGGCTGAAGGGTTAGTACTGCTAAAGCAAGGCGACGAGGTGCTGGAGTATTCTTCCCAGGCCAGTTCAGCGTCAATAGAAGTGCTGGATGCAAGGGCTGAAGTCGAGCGAATTAATGGCCTGCTAGCGCAAATTGACCGGATGCGTGCTAACCAGTTGAATTTGGAGTCCATACTCGCGTCACTTAGCACGACATTGCCGAACAATGCCTGGCTTGGACATATCGAATACCGCGGTGACGATGGCGGTTGGTTGGAGTTCAGCGGAAAATCGGAACAAAGCTCAACGCTAGCGGCGGTGTTAGAGCAAATACCAGAGGTACAGCAGGCGATGTTTCTGACGGATATCCGCAGAGATAAAAGAACAGGGCTTGAACCGTTTAAAATACGCCTCAAACTTGCTGTGAAAGAACAATGATGGGAGCTTGCTGATGGACATCCAACAGGCTTTGTTGGCCGGGAAATGGACTGAAATCAAATCCCAATCAGATTCGCCCCTGGTTAGGTGGAGTGTCCTGGCGATTGCGGTCATCGTTATTTGGGTATGGGTGTTGGAACCATTACAAACCTGGACAACGGACCTGCAAGCACAGGTTCAAAGGAACGCCGACAAAGCAACTCGGCTGCTGGCGCTTGAAAAAAACATAGATCACTGGTTAACCGCGCAACAAGAGGCGCGACTTGCCCTTGCCGACGCCGAGAAAGCCATGTTTGTGTCTTCAAGCAATACGCAGTCGCAGGCAAGTATTCAAAGTTTGCTGCTGGCGTTAGCGGAATCACGAGGCCTTAATCTTGAATCACGGAAGCTGATCGAGGCCGAGGTAATGCCGCCAATCGGTACCCGTTTGGGCATTGAAGTCGGCTTGAGGGGTGATCTGGTGGATCTGCTTCATTTCGTGGATGACGTGAGTCGCAATGAAAAGCTGTTTGTCATTGACCGATGGCTCATACAAATGGAACGCAACAAAAAAGCGTATGCCCGGTTTACGCTCGCCGGCCTTCGGCCGGGCGCTATAGAGGTGCAGCCCGATGAGTAGGGTAAATCAGGGCTTTCTGTTGCTTTTAGCAATGATCGCAGCGGTCACGGTGCTTCGGCTTGTTTTACCCTATGACCTTTCTGCGACGCAGAGCATTCTGCCACAGATTTACTCGCTGCAAAAAAAAGACAATGCAGAACAATATCTTACTGATATATTGGCGCACAATCTTTGGGATAAAAGCCGAGGGGCCTTGGTGGCTGCCAGCAATGGCGCGCAGCGTGGTCAACTTTCTGCGGATGCGTTACAGGAACAGGCACGTCAGGAACAAGCGCTTCAGGAACAAGCGGCATCGGCACTTATCCTTGTGGGTGTCTCTAAAGTTGAGGGAATTGCTGTCTTCAAATCCACCCAAGGGATTAAGCGCTACAAGACGGGTGCACTGCTCCCACAGGGTTCGCGACTGGAAGAAGTGCTTGAGTACGGCGTGCTAATGTCGAAATCGGGGAAAAATGAACAGCTTTACTTGTTTGGTAAAAATTAGAAATTGGATTGCGGGCACCACGCTGCTGCTGCTGGTACACAGCTGCGCGAGCGCGCCCTTTGTCCTGCCTGAACACCTGGATCCAGTGGCTTTGGAATCCAAGGATAAGCCCACGCAGGCAGTAGAAACGGTTGAGTCAACCTTGGCACCACCGCGAAAGCTTCCTGCACTCGACATTTCGAATTGGTCCGTTGAAGCGGATTCCAAGTGGCAAAAATTAGGCCTTGGTGACCAGGCGACAGACCTGAATGTTGAGTCTATGCCCCTTAATGAATTTATTCAGGTCGCGTTAGGCGACGTGCTGGCGCTGTCTTTTAGCGTGGATCCCGCTGTTCAGACGATGGACGCGCTGGTCACGCTGCGAATAAGCAGGCCGATGGCGGCTCGACAATTGCTGGACACTATCGAGCAGGTGTTGGCCGGCTACCAGGTGGGTCTGTCGATGGATGGCGGTGCGCTGGCGGTACTTCCCGCCAGCAAGCTGACGGGTGTTGCGCCGACGTTTGTCGGCGCGCAGGCTAGATTTTCGATGCAGCAGGGTAAAATCATGATGATTATTCCCCTGAAGTATTCTAACCCTAGCGAGGCGATGCGGTTCGTGCGTCATTTCATCCAGTTGGGCACCAATGCGTCGATTGATACGGTTAGTCGGTTGAACGCACTGGTCGTTATCGGCGATGCCGCGGAGCTTCAGCGTTTTCGCTCAGTGGTTGAAATGGTAGACCAGCCCTCCATGTCCGGGCGCTCGGTACAAATCTTCCGCCCAATCTACTGGCAGGCCAGTGAAATAATTCAATTGTTGAAAGACACCCTAAAGACTCAGGGGGTGCTAATTGCCGAAACAGCAACGGCGCCGGGCATTTATGTGTCCGAGGTTAAGCACCTTAACTCGCTGTTGGTTGCTGCGCCGGATGAAGCGCTTATCGATTGGGTAGATGATTGGATTAGTGCGCTGGACACACCAGATGTGGCAGGTGATACGCTCAGGAGCTTTGTGTACTCGGTAAAACATAGCACAGCCGATGAACTGGGTGCTGTGGTAGCACAAGTGCTGGGTGGATTTAATGCGGCCGATTCTCAAGGGGACACCCGGGGTGATGATGCCGCGGATCCCGGTTCACAAAGCGCCCCATCGGCGTTGGGGGCTGCTGGCCCAGGCCTTAGAATGGTGCTTGACGAGCCGCATAATGCCCTGGTGTTTGTCGGCAGCGCAGGATCTTACAAGGCGATTTATCAGTTGCTAGAGCAGATAGATGTCCCCGCTAAACAGGTGCTGCTTGAGGTTACGGTGGCCGATGTCACGCTGGAAAAAAACACCCAGCTAGGGGTCGAATGGCGGTTTAAGGGCTCAAGCGGCGGTATGGATGCTGTAGGAAGTACCCTCGGCGGCGTCGGTTTGGGCGGCGGTGGTTTTACTTATACGGCGTTTGACGATGCCGGCGGTATACGGGCCCAAATCAACGCGCTGGCGACCAACGGCGATGCGCGTATTTTATCAAGTCCCAGGCTGCTGGCGGTGGATAACGAAGAGGCGAAGATCCAGGTGGGCACCCAGATCGCGGTGATCTCTTCTGAAAACACCAGTGATTCGGTAGACGGCATCATCCGCAGTTTTACTTACGTGGACACGGGGGTTATTTTAAGTTTCACCCCCACCGTGATGGCCGGCGGCCAGGTTCGTCTGCAGGTGAGCCAGGAGGTCAGTGTCCCGGGTCCATCGCTGAATAACACGCCGCCAATCAACACGCGTTCCGTTCAAACAACGCTGATAGCGCAATCCGGCAGGACCGTGATGATTGGCGGATTAATATCAACCACCGATTCGATAAGCGATCAAAAGGTCCCGCTGTTCGGCGATATCCCCGTGCTGGGGGCATTGTTCCGCGGGCGCGACGTGGTGGAAAATACCACTGAAATGGTCATTTTAATCACCCCGCACATCATAGAATCGTCTTTACAACTGGAAACGTTAACTGAAGCGTTCAGGAAGAAAGGCGGTTGGTAGGCGCAGGGTTCGTCTGTGGTGTTGAGCAAGGAACATCAAGCTACCTCAAGCTACCTCAAGCAAAACTAAAATATTAAGGCAAACAATAGGGCCAGGTGTTGATGGATGCTTCATTTTTTTATTATGATTTGCAAGTACCATGCTCAACATTGTCGGATAAACTCCGACGAACGGGCTATCTTCTATAGGACAACGTTGTTGACAGGGGGGCTATGGTTATCTAATATCCGTCTAGCCGTCTGAGCAGATGGCGAGAATATGATTCTCGGGAATCAAGATCAATCAGGTACACAAATTAACTTCTTTCGAAAAAAACAGGATATTTCAAATGAAACTTCTTAAAAAAACACTGGTAGCGGCAGGTATCGCTACTGCAGTATTCGCCACTGGCGCTGCTCAGGCTGCTACTATCAACAATCCTAGTACGGCATTGGCGCCAGCGGCTGGTAAGGCAGTGACTAATGAATCAGTTCTAACCGTAATTACGCCGGCTGATACAATAGTAACACTGGGAGCAGGCGAGTCACTGAGCATTGATGATTCAGTTACTTTCACGCTAAATGCTGGGACATTCGGGACGATAGCGGGCGGTAATCTGACCGCAGGTCCAGCTAACGGCGAAACGTATGCACTTGTTTCTGGTGGTGCAGGTTCAAACTCCGCTACCTTTCGAGTGACTGGAGCCCCGAGCGCCGCTGCAGCTGTGTTGACGCTTTCGGGACACACTATTACAGGAACAGGTGTGGCTGCTAACTCATCGATTTTGGTTACCGTTGATATGAGCGGTTTTGTTGGTGGTGCGGCGACAGCATTGTATGGCACGCCAATCACGCAGTTAAACACGCAGTTGGAACCAGCAATAGCAGCTGTGGTGGGTGCAAATCCAACTGTAGGTGTATTTAGTGTTGCGTCTGGATTCTCAACATTAACCGCAGCGACCGGTACTGTTATCGCTGGCGAAAGTGTGTTGAATGGGAGTGCAACGGTTACGACCACAGCCAGCGCTGCGGCAGTTGCTGGTAACAATACGGCCGGCGTTCCGGTTGCTTCACCAGATCCCTCGGCTACATTGATTACAATATCGGGGCCAATGGTCGGGGTGGCGCGAATCAACTCCGCAAATACTCAAGCGACGGACGGACTCGGTATCTTGGTGCCAGTCGTCGTAGGGCCCCCGGCAACTGGTTTCGGTATTGATGCAGCCAGCAACACGGCCTGGGGAACGCAGATTGGACACGGATTAAGTAATATAGAAATCGTCTTTGACGGCACAACGGCTTATGATGTGTCTGGCTATTTCGCGGTCGTTTCAAGGTTGCAAGATTCTGTTAATTACGGTCCTGATGCAAATATCGGCGCCGGGGATCTCTTCAGGTTTACTCGTAACAGCACTGCCTTTGCGTCTAACTCCGTTGGCCGATTGAGCACGCTGACCATTACTGATCGAAGTAATAACCTTGGAGCAGGTGTCTCCCGCGGTGGTATAGCGATTACAGCATATGATGGAGCGGGTAATATGGTAGCCTGTGACGCTGGTCTGGTGATTGATAGGCTGCCTGGCAATGGCACTGTAACCATTCAGGGTGCAGACATCGTGGACAATTGCCCAGGCGTCAAGCGTGTAGACGGCGTAGTGAACTCTACATCCATTTATGTCACTAACACCAGGAAGTCATCAACCGGCCTGACTGAAATGTCTGGATCAAGCACTGGCACTCAAGTTGATATCTAATTCGACAGGGTAGGATTTAGCTTCGGCTAACAATTATTTTAGATGAAGTAGTTAAGGCGGTTTGGAAACAAACCGGGTTTTTTTTATCGTTAAATAAATGGCTAGGTTGATTTAATGCTTGCTGATATCTGTCCACCTTCCTAAAACTGCAGGCAGCAGTTTCCACGCTTCGCTGGAAACCTATTTCGGCAATGCGCTGGTATTAGACTACGCCGACCGCCCGATCAATCAGTCACCGCTAACCCGCAAGGCGGCGTCGCTTAAAGCGTCTTTTCAGCTGGCTTATCGCTACCGCGATACGGGTGTGGTATGCATCCATGGTCACTTTTTGCCACTCAAATACCGATGGATAAGCACCCCGGCAGGGCAAAAGTATGTCGTCTGGTTGCGTGACCCTATTGAACGGTTAGCGTCGCACTACTACTACTGGGTCAGAGATTACAATCCGAAGACCGCTGGCAAACTGCGAAGGCGCATGGTGGAGGAACAATGGACGCTGGAGCAATTTTGTTTTTCCAAAGAGATGCGTAATATTTACACCACGTTTTTCTGGGGCTTCCCAATCAGTCGTTTTGACTTTGTAGGGATTACCGAAAACTACGCATCGGACCTGAGTTACTTTGCGGCGGAAATATTGGGTAGTGAACTGCCCATGTCCGCGGCTAATGTAAACCCGCAAAAAACAACGGACCGTTACGTTGAAGACGAACACCTAAGATCCAGGTTGGAACAATTCCACCAAAAAGATATGGACCTCTATCGGGATGCACTCAGGGTTTCCAATGGCCGAAAGTGATGTCGAAAGCCTGACATGGGCGCGCTGGTATTGAGTTGCGCCGCCTGGTCATCACTTACAGCGATGCTTTACAGATACCCCACTCAGACAAATGTCTAGCCCAGCGTTGGCTCAAAAGGTCGAAAATTCGCCAACCCCTTATGTGAAGGTTTTTTATATCAGGCGTTCTTGATATAAGGTGTGCGTGATATAAGAGCCGAGACATAGCGTCATTAGTATCTGCTGCCCATAATAGCGACTGCGATAGATCGCTGGTCCTTTCACCAAATGGCGCTCTCAACGAGGGTGTCTTAACTAAAGTGCTTTAACTGAAGTGCTCTAATTGAAGTGCTCTAACTGAAGTGCTCTAACTGAAGTGCTCTAACTGAAGTGCTTTAACTGACGTACCCCAACTGATGTCCCTAACTGATGTCCCTAACTAAATGGTGCCCTGGACAGGAGTCGAACCTGTGACCCTCCGCTTAGGAGGCGGATGCTCTATCCAACTGAGCTACCAGGGCGTGAACGCGATATTAACAGAATAATTCCATGAAAAACCGAGAACCGTTAATTCAGATTTTTTGTAAGTCGCCGGTGTCGGGTAAGGTAAAAACGCGCCTTATCCCAGCCGTGGGTGAAGACCGTGCGTTAGACCTATACCAGCAGATGTTTGAACGCCTGATGGCGGATTTATTGCAGGGTACTTCGCCGACCGAGCTTTGGGTATCACCGGACAAAGACCACGTGTTCTTTGAGCAGTACGCGGTGCCTAGATTTCAACAAACGGGTGTTGACCTTGGCGTCAGAATGAGCGCGGCACTGCGCGACGGTCTGACCAGATACGCATCGGTGATTCTTGTAGGAACAGATTTGCCGCTTATTAACAGGTCGTACATCGAGCGGGCCGTCAGTTCCCTTAGGGATCATGACGTGGTGCTTGGTCCTGCTGAAGACGGCGGATACGGGCTAGTCGGGGTTAAAGCAGAAACCTTTGACATGTTTTCTGATATCGAGTGGGGATCTGAACGGGTCCTGTCGCAGACCTGTGCCCGGCTAAACAGTAAAGGGCTGGATTACAGCTTGCTGCCCCTTATCTGGGATGTGGACCGGCCCCGCGACCTTCAGCGATACAACGCATGGCTAGACGCTGATGCCTAGACAAGTACTTTTCAGCAATGCTTCGATTCCTGACGATTTTAGCGCCGCTTAACATCGTCTCCTGTGGTGGCCTTGGCTTCCACCCGGGATTACTAGCCCCTGAGTTGTCTAACAGCTTAACGACATCCTCATGTTGAGCGCCTGGCAGATTC
>ENA-OQVM01006572-OQVM01006572.1-marine-metagenome-genome-assembly--contig:-NODE-6572-length-10496-cov-4.046646_pt1 | contig 10496 bp, 5 predicted proteins | sample MGYA00237776_ERZ505498 | MGnify/ENA primary metagenome ERZ505498 (study PRJEB26159, sample SAMN06265151) | marine metagenome | isolation source: Helgoland LTER site | place: Germany:Helgoland, sampling... | reverse complement strand
TAAATAAACAAATAATAAGGTTAGCCCTAAGGTAGTCCAAAGAAATGTTTTTTGAAGTGATGTTTTTCCTTGATTCAAAGCCTTTTTTCCAAGAAAAAAAGAAATACTACTCAGTAAAAGAAGAATCGTACTGTACGTAAATACATCGGGTAATTCAAAAGATGTTAACCAATCTGCTCTAGAACTACTAACTACATAGGCGCTGGTTAATCCTGCGAATGTCATCGTCATACTAATCATTGCAAACCAAAGCATCATTTTTTTGGCTCGAGCGTTTTTTTCTTGCATCGTCTTTTCCATTTACAAAATCATTTTATCAATTACATATATAATTTGAACAAGTGTAATATACCCTACACTAGAAAACATTAATTTTTTTGCTGCTTCTTTTGTTTTCAAAAACATTAATTGAAGAGCAAAATATAACATAATCAAACCTAAAATCCCTACTATAATAGCACCCGCCAAACTTAAATTAAAACTTCCTGTAAAGGCGGTGACGGGCAATAAAGAAATCACAAGCATCCAAAGGGTGTAAAAGACAATCTGAAAAGCCGTAGCTTTATCTGCTTTACCTGAAGGTAACATTTTGAAACCTGCTTTTTTATAATCATCATCTAGCATCCATCCAATAGCCCAAAAGTGTGGAAATTGCCAGAAGAATTGAATCATAAACAAAACTCCAGGTTCTATACCAAACTGATCTGAGTAGGCTAGCCAACCTAACATAAAAGGTATTGCTCCAGGAAAGGCACCAACAAAAACAGCCAAAGGTGTTATTGTTTTAAGGGGTGTATACACACACACATATAAGAAAATTGAAAGACCTCCAAAAAAAGCTGTTCTAGTATTTATTGCGCATAAAACTAACAAACCTAAAATCGTTAGAATCCCAGCGATTACAAGGGCCGATTGAACCGACATTCTTCCCGAAGGGAGAGGTCTGTTTTTGGTTCGATTCATGAGTGCGTCAAGGTCTTTTTCTATAACTTGATTAAAAGCATTTGAAGCTCCAACCATAAAATAACCTCCGAAGGCCAATAAAATCATATCGGTTAAAACAGGAACATCTGCAGCTAACAAATAACCTGCAATTGAAGAAAAAACAACACTCAAAGCCAGTCGCACTTTTGTCAACTGTTTAAAGTCGTCCAAAAAAAGTGATAATGAAGATGGGCTGGCGGTGTCTATTTGAATTTTATCTACATTCATATTCTTGTGCAAAGATAATGTACAATACCTTATTTACCATAGAAACATAAATCTAAATTATAGCCAACCAAAAAGCCCAAAGTTTCCTTCGGGCTTTAGTTAAAATAGGATATGTTTTTATTGTAATCTAAATGATATAGGAATGCTAAAAGGCACTCGTACTGGGCGACCTCTTTGTTTTCCTGGGGTCATTTTAGGAAGCTTTGATATAATTCGTTTTGCTTCTTTCTCTAAGTTTTTATCCGGACCACGCATTCTAATGTTAGTGATACTTCCATCTTTAGAAATAATGAAATTTACATAAACTCGTCCTTGGACTCCCATTTCCTGAGCGATTTCAGGGTAACGGAAATTCTTACGGATATGTTTGTTGATTTGCTCTTGAAAACATTTTCTTCGTTCTGACTTAGCTACTTTCTCACATCCAGGAAACAAAGGGACATCTTCAATAACCGCAAAAGGCACATCTACATCTTCAAAATCATCAACGACATCAACAATCTCAACAATTTCTTCTTGATCTGTTTCGGTAGATTCAATTACTGTTTCTTCAACATCTTCTTCATCTTCAACAATCTCAATTACTTCTGGAGCTGGTGGTGGCGGTGGCGGTGGCGGTGGTGTTTTTATTTGTTCTGTAATCGGAACTTCTTCATCATCTTCGTCATCGACATTAAGAGCTTCATAATCGAAAGCTGATTTTTCGTAGGTCTTCCACTCGATGGCTACCCATGAAAACAGAAGCACTGAGGCAAGTCCAATTGCAAAATACAGACTGCTGTTTTTGGTCAAGTCAGCTTTTGGGGTTTTTTTCAGTTGCATAGAACGTTATTTAGATAGCTAATTTATAAAAATACGGCATTTGACAATAACTTTTTAACTCTTTTTGATAAAAAAATAAACAAAACTATTCCTAGAGTGTTCGCTAATATATCATAAAGCTCAAAACTTCGGTAAGGCAGAAAGCTTCCTTGAATGATTTCGAGAACCAAACCCAGAGTAAATGCACTTATAATAGTCGATTTTTTTGATGTTTTAAATTTCCAATCCAGATCTAAAGCCAAAAAAAGACTTGTTGCGAAACAAAAATAAGCAAACCCGTGCGCGAGTTTGTCAATTTCTATGACCTGGGTTTCTTTTTGAGGAAAAGCTAAAGGTATGGTCGAAAGAATAACAATACCAATTCCTAAAACAAAACCAATAAAAGTAAATCTATATCTAAGCACCTATTATCTGGTTGTAAGCATCTTCATCAAGCAGTTCACTTATTTGTGCTTCATTGTCTAATTGAATTTTAATCATCCATCCCTTTCCATAAGGGTCTTCATTTACCATTTCTGGCTCATCTTCTAGAGACTCGTTAAATTCTATAATGGTGCCAGAAAGTGGCATGAAAAGATCTGAAACTGTCTTTACTGCCTCTACAGTCCCAAAGACTTCGGATATTTCAAGCTTTTCATCTAAAGTTTCAACTTCAACGTATACAATATCTCCTAATTCACCTTGAGCAAATTGAGTAATTCCTACGGTTGCAATTCCATTTTCAATAGAAATCCATTCGTGGTCTTTAGTGTATTTTAATGTAGTGGGTGTGCTCATCTTTTGGTTGTTTTAAAAAAACAAATATAACAGATTCTCTCTATCAATTCCCAAAATTATATCGAATGCTTATACCGGAACGAATTGATGTTTGTGGAAAAGCAGACGAAATAGCAAATTCAGAGAAGTTATGATCGTAAAAAAATTGACTTGTAAGGTTTTTTGAGAGTGCGTAATCTGCTGTTAGCTTAATGGACCATAAAGTCTGCCCAGCTGTAACTTGATTGTTGTCTATTTCTAGGTTTCGTAGGACGGTTATGTTGTTCCGATAAGATAAATCAGCCTTAATATTTAGGTCCCCTGAAAGCGTAGTTCGTTTCCCTCCAACTCGGGTTCTAATTCGTAAATCTTTTATTCGATACCCCATTCCAACTATATATTCTTGTCCTCTAGATTCGGTTAATAAGTTATTATCCAGACTTAAAGAAAGTGCCCGATCTGTTTTGAGTTCGGCTAAAAATTTAAATGAATTTTTTAATTCTAAATCTACTCGTAAAAGTGGGTTAAACTGCTCTACCAAGTTTAGGTTTGAAAATAAGGTAGCAGGAATAAAATTACCTCCGTCATCCAATTGGTTTGGAATTGCTGGATCGAAGTCTAAATTGGACTGGAAATTATTAATGGTATAACTAGATCTGTATGCATGAGTTAATGAAAAACGATTGAATATTTTTTTCAAAGACTTGATGTCCATTAATCCTGTATATTTTAAATTCCAATTGGGCAAGGGGGTCTTCTTGATTGGTTCCAAAGAAATACGTTCTGCCGATATGCCAGAATATGCAGCTAGAAATGAAGGAATAATCACGGTTTGACTAGTCCTACCAAATCCTCTAGGAAAGCCTTCTTCATCAACATCTGTAGCTGGAATTCCTGCCGCTATAGCGAGACGCTGTGCCACTACTAATCGGTGTTCTCGGAACTTCTCGAAGTTAGGATTATAGGACCCTGAAGAGGCATTGAATGCTGTTTTAATTAATAAGGTTGATATCCCAAAATTACCATAGGTGTTTGGATTTAAAGGAACGTAGGACCCATTAATTACAGAGAAATTCTCAGATAAGTTTTCAGAGAAGTTTCGTTCGGCTGTAAAATCAATTAATAATCCTTTTCCAAAATCAAATTGCCCTGAGACCTTTAATTGATTGTTATGAATTTTTGTAAATTGCTGGTTAAAATCAGGGAAGTCTGTTAGCCATCCGTTACGAGCTGCTTCATATCGAACATCTGCTTGACTTCCAAAAGTAAAGCCTGGGGTGGGTTGTAATGTGCCTCCAAAACCTAAACTCGGTAAATATCCTGGCAGAACTTTACCGTTATTTTCGGTGTATGTAAATTGAATACGCTTCATTACAGATAACACATCAGCTATAGAACGTAACATTCTTTTCTTTTTCTTTGGGACTTTTTTTGTTTCCTCAACCGGTGTTAAGGTGTTTTTTGAAGTAAGTATTTTTCTTAGTTTTTGTTCTCTATTTTGAATACCAAACAAGCGATAAATTTTAGACATTGAAATCGATCCATTTAAAGTCTGAGTGTTTGCATTTTGGACTGTGTTCACAATCCCTAAAACATTCCCATCTATATCTTGAACATCAGCTAAGGCGTTTGAGCCTCGTTGCCAACTGAAATCTCCAGTGTAGCTATAATTTGCATCGATAAAACTTAAAAAAGGTATGTATTTTAAAGGTAACTTATAATTCAATGTTAAGGATTGAAAATGACGATTAGGATCTCCAATGTCCCATAAGCCATCCCAAATATCTCGGCTTTTATCTACCATTGAAGCTCCTTGATTGTTTTCTTGATAATAATTACGGACAATATTATTACTGGAGGCAGTGAAATTCATTTTTAGAGACCGGGACAAATTATGATTGATGCTATACGTCCAATCAAACAAAAAGTTTCGCTGTTGCAGGTCTGGAAGTGCAAGTTGTTGAGATGCATCAATTTCTTGGGAATAAACCTCTCTAAACTGTTGGCTGTTAAACAGACGGTTAATGTTAGAGCTGATTGCAATGTTATTTGGCATCAAGTTGAAATTAACTTCACGGAGCCATTGCCAGTATTTTTTTTTGTTAAGCGCTTTTATTTTCTTAAAAGGATTTATTTCTAATGGACTAAAACCGTAATTATAATTTGCAGAAAGGGCTACTGTTTTGTTTGATTGACTTTGAATTTCATAATCATGATGAGAAAATTCATTGTATGCATAAGAAAAGTCAAAATTTTCTACATTATAAAAATGAGGTTTAGCTCCACTCCCATTCTTGCGAACTCCAATAAGGCTAATGCTTTTTCTTTCTGTATAGTCGATTGCTTGATTTCTTATGGTGTCCTTTTGAGACTGCGTTGTTGCGGTAGCTATGCGATCTTTTAGAAGTAAATCTTGATAGAAAGGATCGTATTCTGGAGTAATTTGAGTTGCTCCAACATTATAGTTTAAAGGAATTTGAACCCCCCATTTCTTAGGTAATAATTGACCCACATTTACATTGGTTACAAAGTCGAATTGTGTAAGGTCTTCTCTGCTTCTTTCGTTAGGTGACTGTTCTATAGATCCAAAACCGATTGTAGACATGCGACCAGAAGCACTTATCGTTGCAAAATCTGCGAGATTTGCATCTAATGATCCAATAGCTGCCCATCCGCCTTGACTGTCTATTCCTGCGATTCTCAATTCATTGAACCACACTTCTCCACATAACACATCTCCAATGGCCTGTGAAGGGTTTTTAACCCCAATCATCATAGTCTTTATAGAGCCTAATGATGGATTTCCGATAACCGAAAATTTATATCTTTTTAAACCAGGAAGAGAACTAATTGGGGTGAATTCATCTATTATATTAAGGTCTTCATCATAGTAAATTGCCCCGTTTGAAATTTTTCCAATACTAGCGGCTTTTAGTTTGGATAGAAACTCTATTGGAACATCAATAGAATTAAAGTCTGGTTGCCAAACCTCTTGAGCGCTTAATTTATTTGAAGCTCCTTCCATAAAAGAAGATGGCTTTAAAGGCACCTCTATCTGGTAGTAATTATCTTTATAATCTGTTCCAAGACGAATAAAAGCAACCAAACGTTTATCGAACTCATCAAGGGTTCCTTCTCCTGGAAGTGGGTTTTGACCTTGAACAGATTCGGCGTGAAGGAACATTTTTAATTCCTTGTATTGCCTTAAGTCTACGTTAACGCTTTTATATATTCCTCTCGAATCCATGGGTTGTAAATTACAAACTCTAAATGATAAGGATTGCTCATTTTGTCTTACTACAGTATTGTTGTTGTTAATTTGCTCTCTTTGAATATCGGGAGGTAATACATAATTAACTGGAACCCTATTTTCATTTTCCAAAACATTCACCGTACTAATGTCTACGGTGGTATTTACATTTCCTAAAATGTTTTCATTTAAGGGTTGGTTATACCTTCTCCAGTCGCCACGAACTAAATCTAATGTTCCAAATCTGAATACTACTGGGGTTTCAAAATCACTCAAAACCATCCGCATAAAACGTATAGATCTTAAATCTTCTATGCCGTTAATGTTATCAAAATAGCTGTTAAAGCTGGTCCCTTGATAATAGCGCTTGTCAATAGGCACTTTGAACTGAATCCAACGAGAGGTCAGTTGTTGTCCGTTAGGAAGATCTATGGTAACATTTTCACGTACATCGGTTATGAAAGGATGATTTCCTACAGTCATGTCTTTAGAAATAGGAACTCTATATTCAAAATAACTGTTTATGGTGTTCATGGTTTGATCACGGTTGATGTCCTCTGTATCGGGTTCGGCTGTACTTCCGCGGTTGGTGTCCGAAAAAGCTATCGGTGAGTTTCCGTCCGTTCCATTGTAGTTTTTGTATCGGTTTACTATTCCTCCTGTTGCCTGAACAAAATACTCGTAATTATCTCCTGCCGGGTCTTCTAAAGGGCCATTTGGATATACCAAACGTTCTTCTTGGTCATTCAATCCATCAAATCCAACATCTTGAAGTAAACGATCTTCTTCGACTGTATTGAACGTATAAAGTAAAGACTGTGCTGCAGGAGTTTTTCCCCAATTACTTTCTTGGGTTGAAGCTGTTTCTGTTCCAGGAAGCCCATTTTCATATTGCTTTCTTCCGTCCTGAAGAACGTCTTCAGAAATGTTACCTAAATGGAAAACCAAAGACCCTAAGTCTTGCACGGGAGTTTCTAACTCGGTAAAGGTATCCAGCAGCCAGAACTCAATAAATTCTACATTAGACTGCTCAAAGTTGGTTGCATTAATCGATCGCATTATTCCTCCCCAGTTTTGATTGGAGTTGGAAACAAAAGTATCTGTTTCTTGGTTGTTATACGGTCCTTTCTCTTCAGGGAAATAAGCTAGATCAAGTGTTGGTTGGAAGGTTGATTGACCTTGAACTAAATCTTGTTCTGGGAAAATTTCATTAATAAAAATTCGGCGTGTTGTATTTAAAGAAATATCATCATTCCCAATTCCAGCCGGCCTTGATTGTGAAGTGTAAAAAATAGGATCTATACTGTACCAAGCTAACTTAGCTCGATTATATCCAGCTGACAAATCATCTATTTCGGCTTCAGAGCCTTCAAATCCTTCGGAAGGAACACTCGACAGGTTCCATGCAAAAAATCCTTTAACATCTAAATTCGTTTGCGCACCTTCAAAGTCATCTAAATAGACATTTGTTTGTCCATTTAACTGGGTGTTTTTGGGATTACCCGCTATAAAAGTAGCTACTTCCCCACGAAATGATATTCGGGATGGGACTGTTGTTTCTATATTTGGCAACTTGTTTACTAAGCGGGTCAAGAAAGGAAGTTCTGTTGAGAAATTTGTGTTGATTCCAATCATGGTGTTATTGACCGGCTCCGTTCCGTAGTTTGCTTTTTGAGTTAATGGATTTTCACTCAAATTGATCAATGTTCCGCCCAGCACAAAATTATTATTGAATTGGTGCAATATATCAACACCCGAGAAGCGTTTGTTTTGTTGCCCAAAAAAAGAATTATTCTCCACCGATATCTGAATTGGAATATTAGAAGCTTGAAGTGCAGGGTCTATAATTTTGACTCGTCCTATTTGATAATTCACTGTATAATCAATACCCTCTCTTAAAACTCTCCCTCCTGCGGTTACACTTACGGAACCTCGAGGGACATTGAATGCACCAATTGCTATTCCTTCCCCACCTGCAGACTTATACCTTCCCTTAAGTTGATATTTGTTTTGTTCGGATGTTTCTAAAGCCGCTGCCTGAGTCAAGGCATACATGTCTCTAAAAACATATTTCTGTTGGTTAGCGTTGTATGTTATTTCGCTGTCGTATAGCTCGTTTGAGGTGTCTGGATTGTCTAAGAGTTTAAAAAGGTTTTCACCAAATGGTTCGACCGTTGGGAAAATAATTCTTCCATATTGAGGGTCGACCGTTATTCCAGGGACAAAATCAAAAAAACCATCCCCTTCTGGTTCAGGATCATTATATAAATTAAGCCGGTCTAGATTTAAAGTCCGCAATAAAATTTGATTTTCTAAAGAAGCAGGCCAAATGGAAGAATCCACCGGAGCTAAATAATTAATTGGTGAGGGGTCAGAATATAAAATATTCAATCTGAAATCTTCTTGCTCTAATTGAAATGCACCTGTGTTGTAGATGTTTTTCATCATCAAATCCCAAACGGGCTGACGCACATCAGTAATGGTACTTTTTAATAGTTTAACAACTAAGTTGTTTGTTACGATTATCTGAGATTGACCTGAAGTATTACTATCAATTATAGAAGTGCCTTCAATACCTCCGTTAGCAAATTCTCCTACTTGATAAACATTTCCTTGAAATGTAAACTGAAAAGCTACCCCCAAAATTTCATCATTACTTAAGCGCTGATTTAAAGAAATATATCCCAACTGTGGATTTAAGCTATATTCTGTTGGTTGTAATTTTCTTGCACTTTCTAATACAGCATAATCAAACCCTTCCCGAACCCTTCCATTCAAAGCTCCAAAACCATTCGGAACTGTAGCCACATCACGAATAGCATCTGAGATAAAGGATGCTCCTGAATTAGGGTTTGGGTCTAATTTATTAGCTTCATTTGTCGGAATTCCTCTTGGAGTCGGTGGGTTAAAAAAAGAAGCATTTAGTTCATCTGCTCTCGTGTTATCAGGATCTGACTCTCCTAAATCTTGAAGTGCAATGATATTTCTAATGTTGTTCGTCTGTGACTGGCGGTTGGTTACCCATACCTCAACCCGTGTAATTTGAATTGGAGAATTGATGTAAGGATATGTTTTTAAAAAACCGTTATAATTGTCTCTGAAATAATGTGCTAAAAAGAAATGGCGGTCAGCTTCATAATCAAGAGCAAATAAAGAAAACTCTTGAAGCTTCCCCCCCCCTTGAGCTGTTACTGATTGGGCTTGCGAACGTTGTTCGGCAAAAACACCTGTAATGTTGGTTCTTCCAAATTTAACCTCAGCCTTAACCCCCATAAGACTTTGAGCTCCTGAAATAAGAGTGCTGTTAAGTGGCATGCTGACATTTCCTATGTCTATATTTTGGAGGATGGCATCTTCCGATGCTGGCTTATTTAGAAAATCATTGATTTTGTTTTGATATTCCCCTGCTTTATTTTGAACAGAAGCTACTTTACTTTCTACAGATGAAATTTTATCATTAATTTTTGAGGCAAACCCAGAGACTTTGTCAATTGCATTATTTGCTTTTCCTTCTAATTCATTTATCTTGTTTGAAACGGAAGTTGGCAAATAGTCTTTAAGTTCATTGATCTTGGGCGGGTTGAATTCTAATTTAACTAGGTTTTGAAAATCAAAGGTAGATTCGGTATCATAGTTAGCCGTTATTTGAAGTCGTTCTCCAATTTTACCTAATAAGCTCAAGCTGATTCGTTGATCAAAATCAAAACCAAAATTTCTCCTGTTTCGTGGAGAAAAAGAAGGGTTATCTGTTTTTTGATAGCGAGCCCCTAAATCAATTCCTATAGAACCCTGAGGAGTTACGTCTATTTCGTTTCCACCAAAAATAGAAGTGAAAAATTTAGAATTTACATATAGTTCTGGTAAAAGGTCTTTTTGAGCTGCATCTTGAATGCTTCCTTTTTTCTGAGAAATTGCAGTTACTTTATCTTTAAAATACGAATTCATTTGCTCCTTGAGAAACAAGCGTTGGTATTCTTCTGGAGAAAGAACTAAAGGGGTATTTAATGGGTAATTTCCGCCTGACTGAACGTATACATAAAGATCTAATACTGTATCGTAAACATAATGATCTAGGGGGGTGTTTTTTTTGGGGAATGAAATAGTACCCAACTCATATGAAGAGTCGGTATTGTCTTGGCCATATAAAGAAGCATTAAAGGTGAGTCCAATAAAAAGGATTACAATTAAGCTATGGCTAAGAGTATTAAAATAAGTACTCTTTGTTCTAACCAAAAGGTTTTTACAATTTGTTCAAAGCTATTTTGATAACCTCCTCTATGGAGCTATCTGGGGTGCTTTGAAGTATGTTATCAATTACTTTTTCAGACTGTCTTCTTGGGTAACCAAGGACTTCTAATGCTGATAACGTTTCTTCTTTAGTTCTATTGCTTTGAAGTATAGGAATCTCATCATTTCCTTCAATTTTCTGAACCTTGTCTTTTAGTTCAATCAAAAC
>ENA-OQVM01006570-OQVM01006570.1-marine-metagenome-genome-assembly--contig:-NODE-6570-length-10498-cov-4.315133_pt1 | contig 10498 bp, 10 predicted proteins | sample MGYA00237776_ERZ505498 | MGnify/ENA primary metagenome ERZ505498 (study PRJEB26159, sample SAMN06265151) | marine metagenome | isolation source: Helgoland LTER site | place: Germany:Helgoland, sampling... | reverse complement strand
CTTTTCCTGTTTTTATCAAAAGAAAGATAAGGTATCCTGTACCTAAAAGGAGTGTGAGGGTAATCAATATGAAAATGAAGATTGACATAGTTTCTTAGGCGCTCATAACCATTCTTTGAATGTTTGGGCAAAGAGGTATCATATCAAGGTAGTAGATCAGCATAAATAAGTGTCACAATTGTGTTGAATATCCCTCTAAAAAGCCTTTCCAAGATATTTTTAATTTTTTCCTTCGTCGCTTCAATATGAAATATACACTATAACTGATTATTTTCAATAAAAGATAAAGATGAGCGTTGATGGCATGAATGCCTCTAGCGTGTAATCTGGCAAGAAAAATATGATTTCTTATATTTAAGTAATGAACAAATGGAGATAGAAATCCCTCTTCCATTTTTTTTTTATTTTTACTGCTGGCCCCTATCTTATGATAAATCGGAAGGGTCGGGTTGTAAGCCAGAAGATAGCCCAATTTCCTAATTCTTAAAGACCAATCCACATCTTCGTAATAGGCAAAAAAGTGTTCGTTCAACAATCCCACTTCGGTGATTATTTCTGATTTCAGAAGGATGCAACAACCCGTGATCCAATCGACATACCTAGACTCATTATATTTTTCAGTGTCTGTCTGGTTGTATCCAATGGTTCTTGTGGACGCATTCAATGGATAATAAATACCCCCTGCATTCCATATCGTATCAGGTTTATCATGGAACATTATTTTTGGCTGTACCGCGGCAATATGAGGATTAGAATGGAGAGTCATCAAAAGGGGATCTATAAAATTTCTGGGGGCAATGGTGTCATTATTTAACAACATGATATACTCAGCACTTAAAGTTAACCCATATTTAATTCCAATATTATTGGCTCCTGTAAAGCCCAGATTTTTTTTTTGAGGTAGGAGAGTGATACTTGGAAAGTTACTTTTTAATTTTTCGGCAGGTTTTTTTTGACTTTCATTGTCTACCACTATAATGCTAAAATCGGTATTTTTGGTCTGATGCAGTGATTTTAGGCAATCTTGCGTGTCATCATAATTTTTCCAATTAACTACAATAATAGCGACCATGTGAGGGTTAAGAAATTTGCATCAACTTTCCCCACACGTATTTAAATATGAAAAAAAGCAGCATAAAGATCCCACCAATCAATCCACTAGTAGCGATTAACTTCAGGGGTCTGGCTTTATCAATAGAAAGAGGCCTGACAGGTTCATCTATAATTTGTATTAGAGGCTTTTTATTTCTGTGCGTGATTTTGGCCATTTCTAAATTTTTGACAATTTCTTCATACACTGCGGCAGATGCTTCGATATCGATTTGTAGTTTTTGGAAAGGGACTTGATTGGTATAATACAGGGGATTGGGATTGGGCTGAAGTTCGGATATTTGTGCTAATTGATCAAGTGAGTAGTCTAGGATAATACGCGTACTATCCGCTTGATTTTGTAGAATTCTTAGATTTTCGCCTGTTTTCTTTGTACTGGTTCTTTCATAAAAATTATTTACAATTTCCACTAAAACAGTATTAAATTTTTCAGCAAAAAAGGGATCATGATCTTCTACTTTCACACTTAAAATCATGAGCTTTCTATTGGGCTTGGCAATGATCAGTTGCTTTTCCTTAAAGTCATCGATGACTTCCATCAAGAGACTGTCATGTTTCACGCCCATATCAGCTACGGGAATTTCAAAGCTGAAGTTTTCTAGATCTGCATCACGATGCCATCGCTTCAGTATTTTTTTTTCCTTGGCATAGCGGGTGATTAAACGCTCGCTATATTCACCATCAAGGCGTGATAAAAAGGCCAATTTTAACATTTTATAGGACTTATAGAGCTCTACAATATGATCGGTATCAAATAATTGACTGTCATCAGAAATGCTGTTTAAATTAATACCTACTACGGAAGCCAAGGATCCCAATTGAGACATATCACCCTCTCCCACCTCAATGATGAAGGTAGTTTCAGCAGTATGGATAGTGTCTCTAAATATTTCATAGGAGATTCTACAACCAGCGATTATCAAAGTGCCCAACACCATCTTTTTCCAATGAAGTAAGAGATATTTGATCAAGCCTCGTACCTTATTGATGAAGTCACGAAAGGAGATGCGCTCTTCGTCTATGTATCTAGGGTCATTCAATTAAGGATTGTTTAGTAAGGTTACACCTATCAAGGTCAAAGAGGTAATTAAGGAAGTCGAAATGGCAATAACATCTCCTATATTAACCCCTACTTTAATGGGTTTTTCAGGCACAATAATTTCAGCTCCGGGAGCCATTTTAGGATAGGATTTTATGCCTAGAAAACTATTGGTTCTTGCAGCATTACCATTGGCATAAACAACGTAGGTATGTCTTTTTTTCGCCCTATTATTGAAGCCACCCGCTTCATTGATATAATATTTGAGTCCCTTGGAAGATTCAAATCCTATGGTATTGGGATATAAAACTTTACCGATGACCCTGATTGTGCTCAACTTTTTAGGAATATTAATAATATCACCATCCTCCAAAACTAAATCATCAATGGATCCTGGTTTTGACAAAATCTTATTCAAATTTAAGGCGATAGATTCAGCTTCTTTTGGATTGATATCCGTACCGGAGTTGTTGTTAGAGATTTCTTTTATTCTATTTTTTTGAGCAAGGGCCGACAAATTTTCATTCTCAGGATTGTATTTATTTTGATCATAGCCCAATTCCTCATTTATTTTATCGATGACGACTAAATCGGATTCGCTGTAAAGGCTGGTATCCATATGGTTTAAAAAATTCAGGAGATTAGATTTCTTTTCCTGTTGATCATTACTGTTGCGGTTAAATTCGGATTTTCGAATCAAGGTAGCCCCTGCAGCATAGGCAAATTCATTGAGGCCATTTGCCTTGCGGATGACATCCGAAATCCTTTCATCAGCAGATTCAATAGGATAAGTTCCGGGTAAATGCACTTGTCCTAAAATTTGAATAGATTTCTCTTCAAAATAATTAGGATTTTTTCTGATGGTGATGTGATCAAAGGGTCTTAGGAGAAACTCATTAGCTGATATTTCAAGATTTTCATTTATCGTCAATTGTTCTGTTTCGATCTGGGCATAGGCAGATTGTTGAAGCGGCCTTCTTGAAATAAAAGCAGTGCCACCAATCGCTGCTTTCTTAAATCCTTTGGCTTGAAAAATCAAATCTTCCATTGAGAGATTATCAGAAAAGCGATAAACGCCAGGATTATTTACTTCGCCCGTAATGCGGACAAATTGTTCCTCTTCAAAATCATAAATAGAATTGATCTGAAGGACGTCTTCTTTTTGCAGTGTTACCTCCCCCATTTCACCACTTAGAATTTTTTCAAGGTTTAAGGTGAGTGTTTCAACGCTATAATCTGGATGCATTCTCGTTAACAAGGCCCGTCCCGTAAAGGCATCCCCTGTTAAACCATCGGCTAGGTCTATCAATTTTTTTAAGTTTAAATCATCCGTCAATGCATAAGGCCCAGGTCTAAAGACTGAACCTTTTATAATTACACGATTTTCAAATCTATTTTGAATTTCTCCTATGCTGAATACATCACCATCGTGCAGGTTAAATTCGTTGAATTGAGATTTATAGATATCTAATACTTGCTTTGAAGCGTCGTTATTACGGATGACACTGATTCTTTTCTCATAGGCATTGGAAGTAAAACCACTGGCGTAGGTGAGCAAATCCCCAAATGTTTCATTTTCCAGAGTTTCATAGAAGCCGGGACGTTTGACGGCCCCTTGCAATTCAATTCTATTGGCATAAGGTCCGATAATGATGACATCATTATGCTGGAGATGCACATTGCTATTCGTATTGCCTTTCAATAAAAAATCATATATATCAACCGTAGCGATCTGCTTACTTTGTCGGTACACCTTGATGTCTCTGAGGGTGCCCATCAAAGTTGGCCCACCGGCAGCATATAACGCATTGAATACCGTAGATAGCGCATTGATGGTGTACGTCCCCGGTACGTTTACTTCACCTACAATGTTGATACTGATGTTTCGAATCATACCAATAGACACCTGTAAAAAAGTACTGGGTGCGGCACCAGATAACTCAACATAAACCCCAGCAAGTCGATTTTTTATTTTTGTCTGGGCTTCCTTCAAAGTGAGTCCATTCAAATAAATGGGCCCCACATTACTGAGGAATAGTTGGCCATTGGGTTGAATGGATTCGGTATAATTCCATTCGGAGGCGCCAAAAATATCAATGACGATTTCATCACCGACTCCGAGCACATAATCTGGCGGGGGCGGAAAATTGAGGTTGGTTTCAAAACTCAATTCTCTGGAATCGTCATTAAAAACGCTATAACCAAAGTTTTGATTTATAGGCAAATCTTCTAGTTCTATTTCTTTTTTCTCTTCCTCGAAAGCCAACTGTGTCAAATAATCGGTCAACACTTCTTTCTTTTTTTCTTCTTGAAAATCAGAAAGGCTTGATTTTCGTTTATTGTCTGCGGCACGTATTTTGTTGATTCTCCTTGAGAGTTTGCTGATTTCCATGGCAGACAAACCTTCTGATCTCGCATATTGGACAATATTTTGATCAGAATAGCCCATGCCTTTGGCACGCTGCATCATCATGCGTATCTGATCATCAGAAAGATTGTCAACTTTCACAGATTGGGCTTTTCCCATACTTTGCGCGGTGACCGTTTCTAGACTACAGGTCCCGATGAATAAAGCAAAAAAGAGGATTACAGAAATCCTAGAATATTTGTGCATATGTATGCTTTTATTGACAGTCAGCAAATTTAATTAATTAATAATCAAAAAAGCACGCATCTATTTATTTCCATTGGGGAATGTTATAGGTGAGGGGATGGAAAAATGATTTTCCTACGAGAAGTTTTTTTCTTTTCCCTGAACTAAAAAATAGGGATTTAATAAGTTTTCTTTATTATAGTTTACGGGGATTTGAGAGTTTTGGATGAGCACCTTGCCCCCTGCTTCTTCAACGATTATTTGAGCAGCAGCGGTATCCCATTCCATCGTAGGAGCAAACCGAGGATATAAATGGGCTTCGCCTTCTGCAACCATGAGCAGTTTCAATGAACTGCCTTTAGATAGGATTTCGGGTTTGATTAAGTTATCTAAAAATACTTGAGTCTCGGCGTTGAGGTGAGAGCGAGAGGCCACCACATTAAGTCCGGATTGATGGAGATCAAAGGAGGCACACTGAATCATTTGTCCATTTTTTTGAGCGCCGGATGCTTTGATGGCAGAATATAGATCAGCAGTGACGGGCGTTTGCACAACTCCGAGTATGGGCTGATGATGGTGTATCAGGGCAATGTTCACGGTGAACTCTCCATTCCTTTTGATAAATTCTTTAGTCCCATCTAAGGGATCTATCAGCCAAAAAGTTTCCCAACTTTTTCTTTGTGAAAAAGGAATTTGAGCGCCTTCCTCACTTAAAATCGGAATACCGGTTTTTTCGAGTACGGCGGCAATGACCTGATGGGCCGCTTGATCTGCGCGGGTCAGTGGGGATTGATCATCTTTGGCTTCTATTTCAAAATCACCAGAATGATAGACTTTGAGTATTTCCTCACTGGCCATGCTTGCCGCAATTTTGGCCTGTTCGAGTAATGAATTTAGGTTCATAATAGAGAATGGATTTAAATGATCATGCCTGCGGCCACGGTTTCATGGGTGGACTCATCTATTAAAATAATACTACCCGTCGTTCTGTTTTTTCTATAGGCATCCGTTAACAAAGGCTTGGTAGTACGCAGTTGTACTCGCGCCACGTCGTTCATGCCGATATTGAGGCTTTCAACATTCCGATGCAGGGTATTTACATCTAACTTGTATCGAATATTTTTAATAATGGCTTTGGCTTCTGATGTGGTATGCTTAATGATGTATTTTGATTTAGGATAGGGCGATTTATTATCGAGCCAACACATCATGATCTCAATGTCTTGATTCAGATCAGGTTGATTATTGGACCTCACCAACATATCGCCCCGGCTTACATCTATATCATCGCTGAGCTGTATGACAACCGACATCGGCGCAAAGGCTTCAGATAGCGGACCGTTGAAGGTCTCAATAGATTTGATTTTTGATGTGAACCCTGAAGGGAGCACCGTAATTTCATCTCCCGGTTTGAAGACACCTCCTGCAATTCTTCCCGCATAGCCTCTGAAGTCGTGATAGGGTGCCATTTTGGGTCGAATGACCGTCTGTACAGGAAATCGACAATCAATGTGATTGTAATCACTACCGATATGTAAATTTTCTAAGGTGTAGAGAAGGGTAGATCCTTCATACCAAGACATTTTTTCACTGCGATTGACTACGTTGTCTCCATTTAGGGCACTGATGGGGATAAAGCGGATGTCTGTGATATCTAACTTGGAAGAAAAACTTTCAAAATCTTTTTTAATTTTTTGAAAAACGGTTTCTTGGTAGTCAACCAAATCCATTTTATTTATACAAACGATCAGATGTGGGATTTGAAGTAAAGAAGCGATGATGGCATGTCTACAAGTTTGCTCCACCACGCCATGGCGAGCATCTATAAGGACCAAAGCGCAATTGGCAGTGGATGCGCCAGTGATCATATTCCTAGTGTATTGAATGTGACCGGGAGTATCTGCAATGATGAATTTTCTTTTGGGTGTGGCGAAATAACGATAGGCCACATCAATGGTGATGCCCTGTTCTCGTTCGTCTTTGAGTCCATCGGTAAGCAGAGATAAATCTGCCTGTGCCAATCCTTTGCGGTCGCTGGATCTCTTGACTTGATCCAGCTGATCTTCAAAAATTGATTTGGTATCAAAAAGAAGTCTACCGATCAAGGTGCTTTTACCATCATCTACACTACCGGCTGTGGTGAACCGCAATAATTCCATATCTAAATAGGCATTCATATTGGTGGGTTTTTAAAAATAACCTTGTTTTTTTCGATCTTCCATAGATGTTTCAGATCGCTTATCGTCTGCTCGATTACCTCGCTCAGTCTGACGCGCTGCGGCTACTTCATCTACGATTTTCTCTAATGTGTCGGCATCTGATTCATCTCCTCCTGTGATGGTGATGTCGCCCAAAGTACGAAAACGAATTTTTTTGTGTACCGGGGTTTCTGTTTCGTTCAAATGGATGTGCTCTGACACGGGCAGCCAGGTGTCATTGCGACGGATGACTTCGCGTTGGTGCGCAAAATAAAGGGACGGAATCTGAATATTTTTGGCTAAAATGTATTGCCAAACATCCATTTCTGTCCAATTGCTCAAGGGAAACACTCGAAAATGCTCTCCTTGATGATGTTTGCCATTGAACATATTCCATAATTCTGGACGTTGATTTTTAGGATCCCATTGTCCAAATTCATCTCGATGTGAAAAAAACCTTTCTTTAGCCCGGGCTTTCTCTTCGTCCCGTCGCGCGCCACCCACACAAGCATCAAACTGATGTAAATCGATGGTGTCGAGAAGGGTATTGGTTTGCAGGGCATTTCTGGAAGCATTTTTACCTCGTTCCTCCGTAGATCTTCCAGAATTAATAGAATCTTGAACCAATCCTACGATGAGTCGGACGTCTAAATCAGCTACTATTTGATCTCTGAATATCATGGTTTCAGGAAAATTATGTCCCGTATCAATGTGAACCAGAGGAAAGGGAATTTTAGCTGGATAAAAGGCTTTTTTAGCAAGATGTGTTACTACGATGGAATCTTTACCTCCTGAGAAAAGGATGCAGGGATTTTCAAATTGTGCAAAAACTTCTCGAAGAATAAAAATAGATTCACTTTCTAATTCATCTAAATGTGTAAGGTTATAATTACTCATTCAAGCTTTAGTTTGGGTTCAATAAAATCAAGTAATTTTTTTAAGGATGCCGCTGGAGCTTCCGCTTCGGTGCTGATGGTCAAGTTGGGTTGCTTTGGATTCTCAAAGGGGGCATCGATTCCCGTAAAATTAGGGATTAATCCTTTACGGGCTTTGGCATAGAGGCCTTTAACGTCCCTTTTTTCACATACGTGCAAGGGGCAATCGATAAAAATCTCTATAAAATTTTCGGAACCGATCAGTCTTTGCGCTTGCGCACGATCAGCTGCAAGTGGAGAAATAAAAGCGGACAATACAATGATACCGGCCTCGTTGAACAACCGAGCCACTTCTGCAATTCGACGAATATTCTCTGTCCGATCCTTACTGGAAAATCCTAAGTCATTATTAAGGCCTAAACGGACATTGTCGCCATCTAATAGGTAAGTTTTATAACCTTTTTGATGCAAAATAGCCTCTATATTTCCAGCGAGGGTAGATTTACCCGAGCCTGAAAGTCCAACCAACCAAATCACCTTAGCTTGGTGGCCATTATTTTTCAATCGATCGGACTTGCCGATCGGATGGGTATGCCGGATGAGGTTTTCATTCATTTTTTTCGACCAAATTTGACACTGAACCAAACGCGTTCATGAAAATAATAAAGCACCATTTTGAGGATAGTTTCAGCTATGGCCACACCGGTAGCTTTTTTAATAGCCTGAGCATCGTCTCCAAAAAAGGCCAAGGCCAATAAGAAAGTCGTGGTAGAGGCAATGATGCGCCAGGTGATTGCCTTTGAAATATGTCTTAGTTTATTTTGATCCATGAGTTAATTCTTACCGCAAGATTAGGTAAAAGATCATTGATTTCTACCCTGCTCCTCTTATTATTTACCTGGGGTCAGCTTTGGTTTAAAGGAGTCTACCGTTATTTTGAGGCCTTCTGATCTTGTAAATTGGGGGCTCCAGTCCAGCAGTTCTTTGGCTAAGGAAATGTCAGGTTTTCGTTGTTTGGGATCGTCTTCTGGCAAGGCCTGATAGCTGATGGTGGATGAACTTTGGGTGAGTTGCAAAATTTCTTGAGCAAATTCATTGATGGTAACTTCCTGAGGGTTTCCAATATTTACAGGATAGGCATAGTCGCTGAGAAGTAACCGAAAAATACCCTCTATCAAATCATCAACATAGGTGAAGGATCTTGTTTGGCTGCCATCTCCAAAAGCAGTGAGCGGCTTGCCCTGAAGTGCTTGCCCAATAAAGGCAGGAAGTACCCGACCGTCATTTAATCTCATACGAGGGCCGAAGGTATTAAAAATACGTACAATTCTCGTTTCCAATTGATGGTAGGTATGGTAAGCCATGGTCAATGCTTCTTGAAATCGCTTGGCTTCATCATAAACGCCTCTAGGGCCAATGGGATTGACGTTGCCCCAATAGTCTTCCGTTTGGGGGTGCACCAAGGGATCTCCATAAACTTCCGAGGTAGAGGCAATCAATATTCTTGATTTTTTTTCTTTGGCCAAACCGAGGCAGTTTAAGGTACCTAAGGATCCTACCTTCATCGTTTGAATGGGCATTTTCAGATAATCGATGGGGCTCGCAGGAGAGGCAAAATGTAAAATGTAATCCAAAGGTCCGGGTACATGAATGAACTTGGTGACGTCGTGCTCATGAAATTCGAAATTTGATTTTTTAAATAGATGTTCGATGTTTTCTATGGATCCCGTACTTAAATTATCCATGGCGATGACCTGGTAATTTTCTTTGATGAATCGATCACATAAATGAGAGCCTAAAAATCCAGCGCCCCCAGTGATTAATATTTTTTTCATAATTCGTGTTCAATTTCATTAAAACTTTGACTAGCCAAATCTTTAGGAGAGAACAAGGCGCCTGTAAAATCTTCCGTGATATTAAGTTTTGGATCATAGATACTCAAACTACGTTCTGAGGCCGCGTGATAGGGCCGATCTACCGCATATTGAAAACAGGTATGGTCTTCCAAGGTAAAATAGCCATGAGCAAAGCCTTTGGGGACCCACAAGGCTTTATCTGGGCTATCTAATTTTATTTTGTAATATTTTAGATAAGTGTCAGATGTTTTTCTTAAATCAACGACGAGGTCAATGACCGCTCCGCTGAGTGCCAAAACAATTTTCGTTTGCGCAAAGGGATTCAGCTGAAAATGAAGACCCCTGAATACATTTTTTTTTGACTGCGCAATATTGATTTGCTCCACAGAAAAATCGAGTCCAAATTTTTTAAATCGGGTACGATTGAAGGCTTCCATGAAATAGCCACGATCATCACCATGCAAATCATGATGAATCACAAAGCAATCTTTAAGCGGCGTAGGTTTAATTTCCATCGACTAATTTTATTAAATAATTACCATAACCACTTTTTTGCAAGGGGACCGCAATCTGGTAGAGTTGATCCGCATCGATGAAGCCCATTTTATAGGCAACTTCTTCAATACAACCAATTTTAAGTCCTTGGCGAGATTCAATGGCCCTGACAAAATCACCTGCCTCCAACAGAGATTCGATGGTTCCTGTATCTAACCAGGCAGTTCCTCGATCCAATACTTCTACTGTTAATTTTCCCTGCTTTAAATATTCGTTATTTACGGCAGTAATTTCCAGTTCACCTCGGGCACTGGGCTGGATATTTTTTGCAA
>ENA-OQVM01006568-OQVM01006568.1-marine-metagenome-genome-assembly--contig:-NODE-6568-length-10499-cov-4.504414_pt1 | contig 10499 bp, 8 predicted proteins | sample MGYA00237776_ERZ505498 | MGnify/ENA primary metagenome ERZ505498 (study PRJEB26159, sample SAMN06265151) | marine metagenome | isolation source: Helgoland LTER site | place: Germany:Helgoland, sampling... | reverse complement strand
TTATCCAAGTATTGTTTACGGAACACAAGAATGGACTGTTGAGAATGCTTGCCACACTACTTATAGAGATGGCACGCCAATTCCTCAAGTTACAGCTCTGCTGAATGCTGATTGGGCAAATCTCACCACAGGCGCTTGGGCGTATTATAACAACGACCCTACAAAGCCAAGATTTTATAACTGGTATGCTGTAATGGGTATTCACGATACAGACCCAAATACCCCAAATAAAGAATTTGCACCAGAAGGCTGGCACGTACCCACAGATGCAGAGTGGACAACACTTGAAAACTACCTCATAGCGAATGGCTATAATTACGATGATACAACCACAGAAAACAAAATAGCCAAAGCAATGGCATCCACAACGGGATGGATTAGCTCCACAGAGACAGGAGCAATAGGCAAAGACCAAAGCTTAAACAACGATAGTGGTTTTAACGCCTTCCCTGGGGGTTACCGTAATAATAATGGTTCGTTCAACGATGAGGGTAGCCTTGCAATCTTTTGGAATTCCACTGAGAGCAATGCAAATCTCGCTTGGAACCGCTACCTGAGCTACTATAGCAGTCTCCTGTTCAGGGGCAACAGCAACGAGCGGAACGGCTTTTCGGTGCGTTTTGTTAGGGATTAAAAATCTTGACTCTTGACTCTTTAAGGGGCTGCTGAAGGCAGCCCCGTCTTTTACAATCGAGCCCTATTGCCCTTAAAAAAGTTTATATAAAGCTATTTAAAAAATCTAGATTTTGTTTCGAAAATAATTCAATGGGGTGTACCCTTTTCTCTACCTCCGTATTTATTGCCTGTTGTATTTGATTACTTTTTGTTAAAAAAGTTAAGAAAGTTAAGTTTTTTGTTATGGTTAATGGGTGTTTATTTATTATTTTTTCATAAATATTTGTCACCTTATTTGTCACCCAAAAAAATAAAGACCTGTAAATCAGATAGATATACAGGTCATTGTGGAGCCAAGAGGAGTGAAATCGAACTATTTTGGGGAGGATTTAATCGAAATGAATCGTTTAGAATAAATTTTCAACGAATTGTATCAATATGTGTTGGTTGATTATTAAATTTTCAATATTTTAGAATATTAAAATTTATTTTCTAATAACTTAAATTAAATAAAAATGAGTGATTTTTTTGACGTTGAAACAGCAGTTAATTATGAACAAAAGAGTCTGTGCGTCTTATTGTTAGATGCCTCACATTCTATGGAGGGGAAAAAGTTAAAAAGCCTTCAAAAAGGAATCGAAACTTTTCATAAAGAAATTGCAGGGGATCCAACTACTCAAAACAGATTAGAAGTTGCTATTATTGCTTATGGTAGTAATATAGAAGTCCTGCAACAACCTGCTTTGGTTGATAATTTTGAAATGCCAAAGTTACAATTAATGGGTTCTACATCAATGGGACAAGCAATCGACGAAGCTATAGAATTAGTGGAGGCTAGGAAAAGTTGGTATAAAGTAACTGGACAGCCTTATTATAGACCTTGGATAATTAATATGACTGATGGAGAACCAACAGACATTCCAAATATACAAAGCAAAGGAGATGAAATTAGAAAACAGGTAGAAGATAAAAACTTCTTCTTTTTTAATGTAGGAGTTAGCGGCGCAAGTATGAATACCTTAGAAAAATTATCGTCACAACAAATGCCACCGGCAAAACTAGAAGGCCTTCGGTTTGCTGAATTTTTCCAGTGGCTTTCAGCAAGTATTCAAATAGTAGCGGCATCTAGTGATGCGCAAACTGATTCAGTAGATCTGCCATCTCCTTCAGATTGGATGGAAGGGTTTAAAATAAGTTAACCGTTTTAAAATTAAGACTAAAATGAATAGAATTATTTTTAATTATCTGCTGTTTGTATTTTTCTTCGGCGTAAATATTAATGCTCAAAATAGTTCTATTAATAAATTTGATTCTGTTGTGTTAGAAAATAATATACAACCAGAAAACAGGAAATTTACTTCAAAAGATTCAGTCTCTAATTTGATTCACAATAAATTAGATTCTAAAGTAGAAATTAATCCGATTAACGCTTTTATTTTAAAAAATTCAGATAGTATAAATACCATATTTATTTATGGTAAGGATACTATCAATTTAGTTAAGAATGATAGTTTGTTTACATATAATAATTTACTGAAACCAATTGATTCTATTTCTCAATTATGGAATAATTACGTTTTTGACAGTATAAAAGTAATTCTAAATAATTCGTTTGAAAAGATCTTTAAATCTAAGTCAAAAATCATTAAAAGTATCGACACGCTCTCAACTGATTATATTTCAAATAAAAAAGAACCTCATAAAGTAATAGATAATGTCAATGTAGAAAAAGAGGCTATTAACAACAAAGAAGGCTGGGATAAAAGTTGGATTTTTATTATTTTAGGATTTGTAGTTATTTTAATTTTGGTCCTAAAAAAGTACAAACAGTTTAAGAATAAAATAGTTTTACTAAAAAAAGAAATATTAGCTCTAAATGAAGAAAAGACAGTTCTTCATTCAAAAATTAAATCTTTAAAAAGTAGAGAAAAAGATTATAAAGATTTAGGAGAAGTAAAGAATATATCTGTTCACAACATTAATAACATTGATGAGACAAGAATTAAGGTAATTGGTAAAATACAAACAGAAAATACTTTAGATAGTAGTCAATTAAAAAAATTAACTGATGGGCAAGAAAACCGCTGGGTAACAGTCGCGCATTCTGCTATTGGAAAAAGTCACTTACAAGCAACACCTCCTATTCCATGTCAAGATAATAATTACTTTGAAACCTTAAACGATAATTGGCAATTAGCAATCGTTTGTGATGGGGCTGGTTCAGCAAAAATGTCTCATTTTGGCTCTAAGCTAATTTCTAATAACGCAATCCCATCTAATTTAAAAAATGCAGTAAGCAACTTGAAATGGTTTAAAAATGGTGAGCTTCCTTCAAAGAAAGAATGGAAAAATTTAGGAGTTACTATTTTTAAAGAAACACTTGATAATTTAATCTTTTGGGTTGCAGAACAGAATAAACAAAACAACACTAATTTGTCAGTTAATAACTATGCCTCTACAGCAATGCTTACATTATATAATTCAAAAGGTGCAGTTGTAGCAAATATTGGTGATGGACGTGGAGGATATTTGAGTACTTCAGGTGTATTAAAATCGTTATTTACCCCATTTGGTGGAGATGAATCTAACGGAACTATATTCATAACTTCTCCTATTTGGGAAAATCCTCAAAAGTTTATTCAAACCGATGTAATTGACGAAAAATTATTGGCTATTTTTTTACTTTCTGATGGTATGGAGAAAGTAACTTTTGAATGTTCTAATTTAACAGACGATGTATTTACGGACGCAAACATTCCTTTTAAAAAGTTTTTCTTTCCAGTATTATCAAAAATGAAATCTCTAGATAGTGAAGGAGAAGAAAAATTAAAAGATGAATGGAAATCACTTCTAGAGTTCGGTAATGAAGCCATAAAAAATGAAAGTGATGATAAGACTTTATTGGTATCATTTTTAAAATAAAATTAAAGAATGTACAAAACACAATCTGGAAAAGAAATAACACTTAGTAAAAAAATTGCTAAAGGAGGAGAAGGAGAGGTTTTTGAAATTGTAGGTGACAGCAATAACTGTATTAAAATATATTACGAACGTGTAAGAAGTCCAGAAAAAGAGGAAAAACTTAAGTATATGGTTTTGAATCCTCCTGAAGATCTTCAAGGAATTACTCATAAAATTTGCTGGCCTAAAGAGGTTATTTATGAGGAGGGTAAATTTGTAGGTTTTTTAATGCCTAAGGCTTTTGATGATAGTTTATTACCGTATCATTTATGTCAGCCATTGATTCCTAAAAAACTAAGTAGCCAATGGCATGCTACATTTGACAGAAAAACGTTTAAAGGTATTACTTCAAGGTTAAAATTGAGTGTGAATATTGTTGCGATAGTAAATAGAATTCATACTACTAACAAATACATTATTGTAGATTTAAAACCACAAAACTTATTAGTTACTGCCTTTGGAAAAGTTTCTATTATAGATCTAGATTCTGTGCAGATTACACAAAATGATTTGGTACTGTTTAAAGCACCTGTATCTACTCCGGAATATACTCCACCAGAGGCTAGAGAAGTTATTAAAAGTAAAAGTGCTATTTCAAAAGATTGGGATATCTTTTCTTTAGGGATTTTGATTTATGAAATATTGTGTGGTATTCATCCTTATGTTGGTTCGGCTAAGGCGCCGCATAAGAATTTAAATACAATACAGGAGAAGATTAAAGTTAATTTAACCCATGTTACAAAAGGAGAAAGTGCCTTTTCTACACTACCTACTCTCCATCAAACTTTTTATAATTACAATACCGATTTAAAAAATATTTTTAAAAGAATGTTTAGTCCATATATCCTTAATGTGAGTGTTCGACCCAGATTAGAAGACTTTGGAGAAACATTGTTCAATGCCGTAGCACTTCATGAAGAAGAATTTAAAAAAGAGGAACAAAAAAGGCTTGAACAAGAAAAAATAAAGAAAAAGGGTGAGGAATTAGAGGCTATAAAAAATTACAAAAAACTTAAAGAAAGTAATAAACAGCTAAAAGACGACTACAAAAGGGCTATAAATAAGTTGGTAGTTCATAAATCTGATAATACAATTTTAAGAAAACAATTAGAAGAGACCAAAAGTAAGTCAAATGCATTGGTTCCAGTTTTAGTGATATTGCTTTTAATTTTTATGGGGTTATTCATTGGTAATAATTTAAGTTATAGTAAAAAATTCAAAGAAAATAATTTACCACTAGATCAATATGAAACTGATATTTCTTCTAATAATTATAAATCACTCATTTTAGACAACAATTCCAATCAAAATATTTGGGTAGCAATAGGATATGTTGATTGCGATTTAGAATATCATTATTCAAATAAAAAATCTACAGGATGGTATAATATTGAGTCAGGAAAAGAATTATCACTTGATTTAATTTCTATACTTGGGGATGAAAAATATTTTAGATGTGGGAAATTATGGTTGTACGCCGAATCCAATGACCTTGAATGGTCCGGTGATAATATTAACGATCATTTCATAGTCCATGATAATGATGGATTCAATTATACTGAATGGGTTGGACCTGCGAAGCGAACAAACAATATTATTAAGAAAAAGTTTTTCGAAATTCGACTAGTTCAAGGTGATACACGTCGATCATTTACTAATAGTAATTAAATGTTTTATATAAAACGAAATACTAAAGAATATGGACCTTTTAATGCAGATAAGGTTAAAGCTGCTTGTAATTCAGGCAATATTATTTTACGTGACTTGATACGCCATGAAAACACTCAAAAATATATAACAATAGCTGAATTCTTAAAACTAAATAATATTCAAATTCAACAAACAGAAGAACGTCTTAGCGATGTGTTTTTAAATATTTTTAAGCTACAGCCAGTATTTATTAACCCTTTTAAATATTTAAATTCTAGTGTTAAAGAAAATGCAATTATTTATATTTTATTATCTATTGTTTTAATTCCTATGCTGGCATTGTATACTGCGGAAATCCCCATACTTTCTTATAGTATATATGGTGTTTATTTTGCATCAATATGGGCTATAATTTTATATAAAATTATAGCAACAAAGCAAACAGATTTAAGAATAATCTTAATAATTAGTATTGCAACAGTTGTTGTATCAGGCATCTTAATTACTCTCTTTCATCAATTGTCAATTTGGTTAGTATTTAAAAATTTGATTGATTCCAATAATTTAATTTTTAAGTTTTTTGCAATGCTTTTCGGAGTAGCAATCATAGAAGAAGCGCTTAAGCAAGTGTTTGTATATGTTGTATTAATTAGAGACAAAAAAGTAATACTTCCTAGAACAGCTATTTTGTATGGTATGATTGCAGGCTTGTCTTTTGGAATCTTTGAAGGTATAGAGTATCAAATGACTCTAAATAAAACCTTTACGATGGACGTCAACTATTTTACAAATATTATACGACTCACTTCCTTGCCATTTTTTCATGCTATATGGGCTGGTATAGGAGCCTATTTTATTTCTTTAAGTTTTATAGAATTAAAATATAAATATTCATTCAGAATAATGGGGCTATTCATTCCTGCATTACTTCATGCTTTATATAACACTTTTGGATTAAATTTTTTTGGGGTAGCAATAGTTATTCTGAGTACCATATTATTAACCGTTTATTTAACCAAAAGTGACATGGTTGGTAAACAATTAAATAACATATAATGGAAAAGTTCTACATTATGGTAAACGGTGAACAACAGGGGCCTTTTACTGCAAAAGAAATTATTAATAAAGGATTTTCAAATGATTCTTATATTTTTAATAAAGGTTTAGGTGATTGGAAAAAAATATCTGAAGTAGCAGGTTTTTCTTCTTTTGAGAAAATGGAAGTGAGTCAGACTATTTCAAAGCCACCATCAACTCAAAAACCAAAACAAAGAGAGCAGAAAGCCACCTCTCAAACAAATAAAAAACAAAAAATTAAATTTAATAGAAAGGAAGAAGAATACAAGCCTATCCGAATTACCATTATTACTTTAACAGTCATTAACTTAATTTTAGAGTCTGGGTATGCTGGAAGTATTGGGAGACCCTTTAATCCTGTTCCAGTTTTCATAACATATTGGGCTACACTATTATTTGTTAGATCTATATATAACAAAGACCGTGACTTCAGTAATAAGGTATTAATCACCATTTCGATATTCGTAGGTGTATATTTAGTAAAAATGTTACTAGTTTTTATACTCCTAAAATTAATTTTATAGTTAAGATAATGGAGAAATTTTATATTATGGTAAACAACCAACAAGAAGGTCCGTTTACAAAAGAGGAAATTATCAGCAAAGGGTTCTCAGATACTTCATACATATACAACAAATCCCTAGGGGGGTGGAAAAAGATATCTGAAGTATCCTACTTTACTTCATTTAACATTAATGAAAATACAAAAGAGTCAGGGGAATCTAAAGAAATACAAAAAACTCAAAATAAAAGTAGATTTAGTGAGTCAAGTTTAAGTGAACAAGATAATTCTAGTGATTTGAAAGTACCAACAAATTTAAACCTAAAAGGTATATTCAGTTTATTCAAGGCTTCAAATTTCTCAAAAGCTCATTCTGAATTAAAAAACAACAATCTTTTACCTCAAGCTAGGTTACTTAAACAAGCTAAAAGAAATGGATATCAAGTAAATTCCAGACACCAGAGAGATTTAGAGGTAACGATGTTGAAATCTCAAAATGTTGGTATACTTGCAGCCCTTACTAGTGCGGGTCGATTTAACCAAGCAAAAGAGATTTGTCTTAATAATGATTTAGAAAAGGGAGCTAATTTTTTTCATTTTTATATTGATCTTTATGGATATTATGTGAAGAATTACAATGAACTTTAGTTAATAAAAAGTCATTTCAAAAAATAACTCATTTAACCTAACGGTATTATTTTATTTCACTAGGGATTTAGTTGTTTTCACAAAAAATTATTCCCAAGAACAAAAAATTATTCTTGGGAATAAAAAGTGGAGCAGAGGGGAGTGAAGTCGAACTTTTTTAGGTCTGATTTAGACATTTTGAAAGTTTAATTTTTTGATAAAAAGTAAATGTAGAGTTATATTTAGTTTTATGACTTCTCATTTGAATTGAAAGATATTATGAAATTTTTTTTAAGATGAAATTATCTATACATTTTACCATAAACAGTTATTAAAGTTTTTTCAAGAACTATATCTGCTTGATTGTATCTGTCTAACATTTTTTCACTGCTTTTCATCTTAATATTGTTTAATTTTTTTGTAAGATTACTAGGGATATTTTTATCTTCAATTTTAGTTAAAATGGCAACTACACCGTATTCCATTAAAAGATTTTTAATTTCAATTTCTAAGCTTTTGTAAGACCACTTTGTTCTATTGTTCTTTAGTTTAATCATATACTCTATCAGTTGAGTGGCAGGACACATATGTTCAAATGTCAATAATTTTTTTTTATTTTCTCTAATTTGAAATAGTTTACTTCTACTAATGGGAATATTTGTATTAATTTTCTGTTCTTTAATTACTTTTAATGCACTTTCACTTACGAAATAATAGTTGTTATAATTGCTGTATGAAGCAACAGCGTTTGCAAATAAATACCAAACCTGTCCTTTATTTCCATGTTGATTTATCTTATCTAAATTTTGATCATTAAGTATATTTAGAATGATGTTTAAGAGTGTTTCTTGTTGGATTCTGGAATTATCTTTTAAATTATTTAGTGATGGAGGGTCAATTAACCATTTATTTCTAAAATCTTCGTTTGTTGATATACTTTTTAAAAAATCAAAATATGAAAGTTTTTGATATTCATTCTCTTTATAATAAATAGAGATGCTTTCATAATTTTCGATATCACATACTTTTAGGAATTTATTGTAAGATTTTCTTAATTTAGAATTCATTAGAATTATTTTTATAAATATAGTGAAACTTTAAATTCAAAATTAATTTTTTATATTTGAATATAAAACTAAGCTGGAGGGTTTTAGCCCAACTTTTTACCTACAAATTTACAGTAATTTACATATATAAAAATCTGGAAATAAAACATAGGTAAAACATTTTGAGTCAATAATTATTCAGTTTTTAAAAAAGTAAATTTAAAAAAAAAACAAAAAATGATTTGTACCTTCAATTATTCTCCAACATCAATCTTTTTATATTCTTGTGATAGTAAAGATAATTTCCACAATTATGACTCTCATGAATTTATTTCTGAATCATATTTAAATGCATGCGGAACTAATGAATATTTTTTAGAAACGGATAATGAAACATTACTTACAATTAATATTCCTTTGGGCCATCCTGAAGAGGAGGATATAGATTTTTCTGAATATGAAGGTAAATTTATTGTTGCTGAAACTTTAGTTTTTGCCAAACAAAATTTGGATTGTAATTATGACACCGAGGAGGATGGCGAACCAACTTCAGTTTATTGTGGTTTAGCAAATAGCTTCAATGGTTTAGAATTTGGCGAAGATGAAGAATTAAAAGATTACGAAAATGCTGATTTTGAAGAGCCAGAAAAATACTACAAATTTTACAGAGTAGAAGATGGTAAGATGATCAAAGTTGAAGAATAAACTTATTTACCTAAAAAATTACAAAGTGGGAGTCCATAGGAATGAAGTCATACTATTTAGATGAAGGTTTGGATGTAATAACAAGAAATTATCTTCAAGAATAAAATGTTATTTCCAAGAATAATTTTGGAGCCCATAGGAGTGAAGTCACACTATTTTGGGGAAGATTTGGATGTTATAACAAGAAATTATCTTCAAGGATAATTTTGGTGAATAGGGGAGTTCTCTTTAGTTATTTTGTATTCTGCTATTTAATTTCTTCAATAGAAAAACTACAACATTTGTTTTATTAATCTTCAAACCAATTTGGCTCTTCTTCAATTAACTCCTCAATCATACTATCATCCCAACTATCAAATGAATATTGATTATTATCTGAAATGTCCTTCCAATGAATTGCCAAATCCCATCTTAAATCGTAATTATTATCTTGATATTTATTGATTATCTCTTTAGTTTCTTCAATTGTTGTTTTAATGTTAAAAGTTACTTCACATTCTATATCCATTATTAAACAATTAGCACCACGAGAAAAAGCGTTAGAGACATCAATATCGTATTTTAAAACTTCCATATGCTTTTTTAATTTAGATGGAATTTTTAAGTAAGCTTTAATACAACTTTTACTATGATTTTTGAAATTAACCCAGTCTTTATCACATAGCTCTACTATATCAGAATTTTTGGGTAAATCACTAAAAACTGTATTAGCAAAATTCACTGCCATATTCATTTTATTTTCAATACCCCCAAAGGTTTCTATTAAATCATTTATTGAGCCATCAGCATTCACAAAAAGTGTTTGATTCTCAACTCTTTGCTTTGTCTCTGCTTCTAGATCGTCAAATTTAATAGGAGATTCAGGTATATTTGATGTATCTATAGACAACTCAACTTTTTCGTCTTCATCTTCATTTTCCTCTAAAAATTTCATAAAATCATTAATGCTACTATCCATTAAAGAAACCATTTCATTTATAGACCAATTATCTATGTCTTGTTTAAATGATGTAGCACCCTCAAACATCTCATGCATACTGGTTACATTACTGACATCCCAATCTTTTAGAGGTTGGTTAAAGGCTTTAGCCTCATAAAACATGTGAAACATACTAGTTACATTACTAACATCCCAGTTACCAATAGGTTGATTAAAACTCTTAGCACCCCTAAACATACTGTTCATGTCAGTAACGTTGCTTACGTTCCAATTTTTAATGGGTTGATTATAAGATTCAGTATCTCCGAAGATTGCCTCCATATTAGTCACCTTACTTACATTCCAACTACTTAAATCTTGGTTAAAAGATATAGCA
>ENA-OQVM01006565-OQVM01006565.1-marine-metagenome-genome-assembly--contig:-NODE-6565-length-10501-cov-2.691865_pt1 | contig 10501 bp, 8 predicted proteins | sample MGYA00237776_ERZ505498 | MGnify/ENA primary metagenome ERZ505498 (study PRJEB26159, sample SAMN06265151) | marine metagenome | isolation source: Helgoland LTER site | place: Germany:Helgoland, sampling... | reverse complement strand
ACGTGATGCTGACTATGATGCATTCCTAGAATCAGCTATGTTGTCCACTTGGTCAACTAACATCCTTAAGGTTGGTACTACACCTAAGTATTTCTCTATCGAAGACTACGCTGCTGATATTGACCAAGCCAGACTGTTCACGGGTTGTACAGTATCCTCTCTTGCCTTGTCTATCGCACCTAAACAGATGGTTACTTCTACCTTCACTATGGTTGGTAAGGATATGACTATCGGTGCCACAGAGAAAACCCAAGACGCAGCCTCAGGCAATGCACCATTTGACGCATACTCAGGTGCCGTAGCTATTGGTAACGTAGGTGCTTCCTCTGCATCCGGTGTCGTGACAGGTATCGACTTTACCTTGAACAATTCCTTCGCGCCCACCTTTGTTATTGGTGACGATAGTGCCCCAGCCTTGGAAGTTGGACGTGCTGAGATCGAAGGTACTCTCACCGCATACTTTGAGGACGCAGCCCTTATTACTCGCTTCTTGAATGAGACTGAAACTGAGTTGTCTGTATCCGTAGATGATCCTACAGGCTCTAATGAATATACCTTCTTATTCCCTCGTGTCAAGATTAACAGTGCTGACGTAGGTGTAGATGGACCTAACAGCATAACTATCAGCATGTCTTTTGTGGCACTGTATGATAGCACAGAAGCTACTAACCTGAAGATCACACGCTCATAAGAATCCCGTAAGGGAGGGGCTAGTGCTATGTCGGGTGGTGCTGGCCCCAATTAACTTAACCCGACTATAAACATAAAGGAACCCGACAATGGATTTAAAAGATTTTACACCTAAGAGTGATGACGTAGAAGTTACAGTGAAGCACCCAGTTAATGGTGAGCCTTTGACTAACAAAGATGGTAGTAATATGACTATCGTACTTTATGCACCTCACGCTAAGGTATACAAAGAAGCTATGTACGAGCAGACCGATAAGCGCCTCAAGGCAGCACAAGGTACTGGCGACATGAATATTAAAGCTAAAGACCTAGATGAAGCATCCCTTGAGCTTCTAGCTAAAGCTACTAAGTCTTGGAACATCACTTATGATGATAAGCACATTAAGCTGACAGAAGCTAAAGCTAAAGAAATCTATGAAGAACTCTTCTGGCTGAAACCTCAACTTGAGGAGGCTCTAGGTTCCTTTGAGGCTTTTACTTAAGCCTGATTGGTCAACTAGAGGAGTTTGCTGAACACACATTCTCCCTAAATAAACCCGATCAGGATGGTGTGACAGTACGAGAACATCTAGAACAAGTAGAAAGGCAGATCGGACGTAAGCCACAAGAACTAGAGGGACCAAGGTTCCCTGAGTTAGTGTCTCATGTTTGGTCTGCCTTTATTTCGTTGAGCAACAGTAGAACTGCTGGATTTAGCGGACCCAACCCGATAACTTACGAACAAATTAAAGCGTGGAAAGAACTTACCAATACTGTAGTTAGCACTAGAGATATAGAGGCTATTATGAGTATTGACAGAGTGTATATGAGGGTGGCTAATGGCTAATAACAATATTAATCTTAAGTTTATATCTGAAGACAGCCAACTTGACAAGTCGCTCAAGAAACTAGGGTCTATTGAAGGCAGGATAAAGAAGCTAGTAAGCGCAGAGCAAAAAGGCCAGATTACCACACAGCAGTTTAACAAAAGAATAGCGACGTTAGCTACAGAATTTCAGAGGGTCTCTGGAGGTTCTATAGCCGCTAGAAACTCTTTGTTTAAGTACTCTCGGGAGGTTTATCAATCTTCTAAAGCTACGGATCAACTGACTAACTCTACAAACAGGTTGACAGTAGCCTCAAAGAACGCAGCTTCTCATGTTCAAGTTGTAGGTAAAAGGGCTAACAGGACAGGTGTTCTTGCTCAACAGGCAGGTTATCAGTTTGGTGACTTTGCAGTACAGGTTCAATCAGGCACAAACCCTCTCATTGCATTTAGTCAACAGGCTACACAGCTTATTGGTACGTTCTCTATGTTAGCTACCAGTACAAGAGCTATCGTGGCTTTCTCTGCACTAGGTGTTATTGTGCCTGTAGTCTCAGCTATAGCAGGTGCCTTTCTTAGGACCAGAGATGCCGCCGAAGAGAGTAGTGGCTCTGTAGACCTATTGACAAAATCACTCAAAGCCTCAACCTCGGCAGCTAAAGTGGCCTTGACCCCAGTAGAAGACCTTACAGAACAGTACGGCAGTTTCGCAGTCGCGGTGAAGGAGTCCTCTAGGCTAGTCGCCCAAGCTCAAGTAACAAAAGCTGTAGGTTCCTTAATGGGGGCGACAGAAGAGATGCGCGGCGGCTTAAGTGGCTTCATGATCGACTTGGGGAGATTCAACCAAGAGCTAAAAAACCACACAGAGATGGCGAATGTTTTAGGTGAAAGGACTGTACATAACAAGTCCCAGTTCGAAGATATGGATCAAGCTGTTTCCGATGCCAGCGATGCGGTAAATGCCTCCGCTAAAGCTATGGGTCTTAGCTCTCACCAAGCACAAACTCTGAATAGAGCATTGAATACCCTTGAAAGTGCAAAAGGTCCAGAATCTATAGCCGAAGCAGCTAAAAGGGCGCAAGATTCTTTAAGTGGGATGTTTTCGACTACAGAGGAAATGCCGGACTCTATTGCGGACATGGTATTTCAACTCGACCTAGTGCTAAAAGCGGCTGCATCAAGCGCAGGAGTTATGGAGGACATTTCAAATACAGACATGACAACCAACATCAGTTCTGCTGCCACTGCTGCTGGGAAACTCGCAGATAATTTAAGGGCTGCAAGAGGGTACCGCCTAGATAAACTCGTAGGGGGTAATGTAGATTTCTTTGACCCGAGAGGTGAGGCAGGGACTTCAGGTGTTATCACAAGGGACAGAGAGAACCCTCAGGGAAACAGACCTCGTAAGACTGGGGTAAGCCAAACAAGTTCTGCCGCTCGAAACGCCCTACTAGACCTACAGAAGCGCATAGCCTTAGACACTAAACTATTAGGTGTCAGTAGGGAACAGGCCCAAGTAGAAAGAGCTATAGCTAACTCTAAGATAAAGTATTCAGACCAAGAGATAGCCAACACAGTAAAAGAGTTAGAAGTCTATAACCTCAAGCTGGCTAGGATAAAGGAAACACAGGCCCTCTATGGTACAGTGCAGTCCTCCTTGGAGAGTGGCTTTATGGCTATGGTAGATGGTACTAAGTCTGTAGAAGATGCCTTCAAGGATATGGCTAAGAGTGTTATAGCTGAACTCTATCGTGTGCTTGTAGTAAAGCGTATGGTTGGTAGCTTCGAGGCTGGAACAGGCATTATGGGTTTCTTAGGCGGTATCTTTGGTAAAGCCTCGGGTGGTACTGTTATGTCAGGCACCCCTTACCTAGTAGGAGAGAAAGGACCAGAGCTTATCGTACCTCAGAACAGAGGGCACGTTATGAATGCTGACCTTACTGCTAAGGCTATGAACGGCTCTAAAGGTGAAACTGTAGTAGTCAACCAAACAATTAATGTTTCTACAGGTGTACAACAAACTGTACGCTCAGAGATTAAACAACTTATGCCACAGATTGCTCAAAGCGCAAAGTCCGCTGTTGTAGACGCTAAGAGACGTGGCGGATCATATGGAAGGGCCTTCTCGTAATGGCTATTAGTTACCCTCTGTCTCTACCTACAAGCATTGGAATGGCTCAGATAGAACTGAGGGCAACTAACGCTGTAGCTAGGTCTACTTCTCCCTTTACCTTCTCTGGTCAAGTCCATGCGTACTCAGGTAGTTCTTGGTATGCTGATGTAACCCTACCTAGTATACGTAGGGACTTGGCTGAAGATTGGATAGCTTTCCTTTTATCCCTACGTGGCCAACTAGGAACTTTCTACTTAGGTGATCCTAATGCTGTCACACCTAGAGGTTCAGCTAGGAACTCAGATGTTATTGCTACGAGTGCTGCTGTCTCCTCTGGGAGTTCTATTAGCTTAGATGGTGCCCCTACGAGTATTACGGATTACCTAAAGGCCGGGGACTATCTACAAGTAGGTACAGGTAGTGCTAGACAGTTATTTAAAGTTCTAGCTGATGTTGACACTAATTCCTCTGGGGAAGCTACTGTAGATGTATGGCCTAATGTACGGACTAGCATTGCAAATAACGCAACTCTTACAGTAGAGAACACTACAGGTATATTTGAGTTGGCTAGTAATGAGCAATCCTACAGTATTAATGAAGCTAGTCAGTATGGCATATCCTTTGGGGCTAGAGAGGCAATAAGAACATGACACGTACAGTACCTACAGCACTATTGACTGCACTGAGCCAGCCTGAGGTTTACCCTTATTATGCTGTAGACTTAGACTTTGATAGTGCCCCGATAAGGTTCTGGACTGGCTATGGTGATCGTACTATATTCAGCAACACCTTTCTAGGTACAGGTAATCTTCTTTCTGTTAGTGGCCTAGAGGAAGTGAGTGACTTGTCAGCTAGGGGTATCACTCTAACCTTGTCGGGTGTACCTACTTCTCTAGTAGAGTTGGCTATAGGTGAACCATACCAAAGACGTGAGTGTAAGGTTTACTTCGGTACTACAGATACCTCTGACCCTGTAGAAGTCTTTAGTGGTATTATGAACACTATGACTATTGAGGACAGTGGCGAAAGTAGTACAATCACTTTAGGTGTTGAGAGTAAGCTTATACGCTTAGAGAAAGCTAGTAACCGTAGGTACACAGAAGAGAACCACACAGCTAGGCACCCCGGCGATACCTTCTTTTCTTACGTCACAGGGTTGCAGAATAAGGACGTACTATGGGGCAGAGAGAAAGCCTAAACGAATACCTTAAGTCAGTCTCAGATAAGCCCTTCTCTTGGGGGGAGCATGACTGTCTAACCTTCACTAACTCCGCCTATGTTGCTATGTATGGTGAGGGTTGGGCTGATGATTGGCTAGGTAGGTATATGCAAGGCACTAAGCACCTACGTAAGTCAGAACTAAAGAAAGAGTTTGGGTTTAGTAGCTTCTCTGCTGCTGTAGACAATAAACTTAAGCGTGTAGATCACGTACCCCCTCTTGGAGCATTGGTAACAACCAAAGAAGCTCGGAGGTGGGTCATAGGTGTAGCTATGGGTATCTGTACGGGTACTAAGGCAGTCTTCTTATCTAAGGAGGGCCTACTGCACCTACCATTAGAATATATACATGAGGCGTGGGTTAGACCTGCGTAAAGGAGTCTTGATATGGCAGCGGCAGTAGGTTCAGCGATACTAGGTAAACTCGGGGCCGTAGGTGCCTCTATTGCAGCAACAAAGTTTGGCTCTTTAATTGTTGGGTACATAGCTACTTCCCTAGTTGCCTCTTGGGCTATGTCTGCTTTGACACCTAAGCCTGACTTTGGGGCAGCTAACTCTGGCACTATCTTAAAGAACAGTATTAACGGAGTAGCAGAACAGGACTTTGTGTATGGTAAGGTTCGTAAGGGTGGGATCATTACCTTCTACGAATCTACAGGAGACGACAACACTTACCTGCACCAGATCATCAGCTTGGCTGGCCATGAAGTAAACAGCATTGGCGACATTTATATCAACGACCAAGTAGCTACGTTCAGTGGTGACTTTGTAGAGACTACAGGTTCAGGGGATGAAGAAGTCAACTGGTCTAGTAAGATACGTATTAAGAAGTACGATGGTAGCCAAACTACAGCCGATGCAGACTTAGTCTCAGAGACTAGTGTAGACTCTAACTTTAAAGGTCTAGGTGTAGCCTATCTGTACGTCAGGTACGAGTATGACCAAGAGGTATTTGCTAGTGGTGTACCTACTGTTACTGCGGTAGTTGAGGGTAAGAAGGTATACGACCCAAGGAATACTACTACAGCTTACAGTAACAACGCGGCTCTGTGTATCAGGGACTATATTGTATCCGCTTATGGCTTGTCAGATACTTCGGTTGATGATGTTTACTTCTCTGCTGCGGCTAACGAGTGTGACGAAAATATCACCCTCTCAGGTGGTGGTACAGAGAACAGGTACGAGATCAATGGAATTGTCCAATCGGGAAGACCTACAGGTGATGTACTTGGAGATATGGTTACAGCTTGTGCGGGTTCCCTCTTCTGGGGTTCAGGCAACTGGCGTCTTAAGGTAGGGGCTTACTCTTCTCCTGTCAAGACCTTAACATTAGATGACCTGCGTAGCTCTATCAGCCTAGACACAAGAACTACTATCCGTGACAACTTTAACTTTGTTACTGGTACATTTAATGATGCTGCTCAGAATTGGGTTACTGCGGACTACCCTAAGTTCTCTAGCTCTACTGATGCTGGTAGCTTTGTTGTAGGTGACGTATATACAATCACTGATGCTGGCAACACTAACTTTGCAGCTATAGGTGCATCCTCTAATACGGTAGGTGTTACCTTTACTGCTACAGGTGTAGGCTCAGGTACAGGTAAAGCGAGTGCTTTCTTAGGCCAAGATAATGGTGAGGAGTCCTCGTTAGACTTACCACTACCCTTTACAACAAGTGCATCTGCTGCACAACGTCTAGCTAAACTTACTTTGTTCCGTGGACGTGAGCAAATGACCTTTAGTGCTGATTTTGGTTTGGAAGCATTTAATGTTGAAGTTGGGGACATTGTAGGGTTTACTAACGAGCGTTACGGGTTTACAGCTAAAGAGTTTGAGGTTGTAGGCTGGAACTTTGCATCTAATCAGGACGCTGGAGACTTAAGAGTAACCCTGACACTAAGGGAAACCTCCGAAGCAGCCTTTGATTGGAACGCTGAAGAAGTAGCAATAACAAGCAACGACACTACTCTACCAAAAATATCCTCTGGGACTAACACTCTTGGGCTTACCCTTTCTGATGGTGGGTCTGAGGTTCAAGGTGACGGTACAGTAGAGAATAGCCTTGTAGCCAGTTGGACCGCTTCGACTAATGCTTTCACAAGCTACTATGAGGTTGAGTGGGGCCAGACATCCAGCGTCAACAAAACAACTTTTACGACTTCAGATAATTCTGTAGCACTAGCGCCCGTAGTAGATGGCGTTGAATATACAGTAAGAGTTAGAAGCGTATCTGTGACAGGCTACAGGGGCGCGTATGCTTCAGCTACAGCTACCTCTGGGGGTGACACTACAGCGCCAGCAGTGCCTACTTCTGTGTCAGCTACGGGGCTTCTTGGAGGCATAGATATATCATGGACTAATCCTGCTGATGCTGACTTTAGCCATGCAGAAATCTATGAAAGCACAGACAGCAACTTTGCTAATGCTGTATCTGTAGGCAGATCGTCAGGTTCTAACTTTGTCAGGGGCAACCTTAGTCCTAATGTGACAAGATACTATTGGGTTAGGGCCACAGACTTCTCTGGCAACTCATCTGCATTTGTTGGGCCACAAAGTTCTACATCTAAGCTGATCACTTCGGATGATTTAGGCACAGCTATCATCCCCTATGAGTCGCTTGACAGTTCTCTACAGGCTACAATCACAGGCAAGGCTGATACAACTGATCTAGCAGATTACGTAACTCAGGCAACTTATGATCTGAGCGTTAATGCGGTTCAGGAGTTAGAAGCTAGTGCAGAGGATTTGGCGACTAAGGCGCTTGAATTGGCTGTGGCTGTTAGTGACGCAGAAAGCACAATTACTGACGCTGGTATTGTTGTAGACGCAAGCACAGGTGAGGTCACTATTCAGGCGGTCACATCGCTTGGTGATACTGTAAACCAAGTACAGATTGATCTTGATGCTGCTGAGACTGCTATCGAGCTAAGGGCAACCCAGACTTATGTAGACAATGAAATTGCTGCTGCTGTTTTGGATAGCTCAGACCTTGCATCTCTTAACAGCCTGATCGCCAGAGTTGATGATGTAGAGCTTACAGTTGATGGCGGTGGAACTGTACTAGGCGCAAGTCAAATGGTGTCGGGCAATACCTATACAATTTACGCTGTAGGCACGACAGACTTTACTAGCTTTGGTGCTGACAGTAACACTGTAGGGCATACGTTCTATGCGAGTGGCGCTGGCACAGGTACAGGTCAAGTTCAAGAAGCAGGAGATACCGCTAGGATCGGTCTTGTAGCATCTGGCACAGTTTTTGATGTTACAGATGGCAAAGTGAAAGTATCTGACATTACTTCTGACATAACTGTGTTGCAAGGTTCGGTTAGCACTAAAGCTTCATCGTCTGATCTTACTGCTTTAGATGGTAGGGTTACAACTGCGGAGTCTGAGATTGCAGCCATTGATGGGGCGTCTATAAGTCAGAACCTTATTGATACCCGCGCGGTCATTGATGAACAGGAAGAGCTTGCCACATTAACACTACAGGACGTTCTTGGTAGGTATGGCGACCGTAAATACCTTAACGCGGATATATCGTCAGTTAGAACTGGCCTGCAAGCTGATGTGAATGATCAAGGTGTCGCTTTAGCTACTGCCAAGACAGAACTTGCGGCACTGATTGATGCGAACAGTGCGTTAATATCATCTGAGCAAACGGCGAGAGCCGATGCAGATAGCGCCATTGCTTCTGATGTAACCGCTCTAACGACTACAGTTGGCACTAACACTGCGTCCATTACATCTGCGTCTAGCTCCATTGATGGCATTGAAGCTAAGTATGGCGTAGAGATCGACATCAATGGCAGCATCAGTGGCTTTCAGTTGTTATCTGGTGCTGGTTCACCTTCTGCGTTTAATGTAAGGGCTGATCAGTTTAACCTGTTTAATTCCTCTGGTGTTTCTGGTGGCACACCTTTTAGCGTGTTTACATCGAGCAGAACGATTGACGGTGTAACGTATCCTGCGGGCACGTACATGGACGACATCTATGTGCAGAACTCCATTAACGTCACGGACCAGAGTGGCAACATTATCTTTGGGGCGGGTACACCTTTAGGCAATACCTTTATAGCGGACGCAGCCATAACTAACGCCAAGATATCTAACGGTTCAATTACTGAAGCCAAGATTGACAATGCTGCAATCACTGAAGCCAAGATTGCCAATGCAGCCATTACTACAGCCAAGATTGATGAGCTTTCAGTCAGCACTTTAAAGATTGCTGATAATGCAGTCTCTATAATTCGAAGCTCTGTAGGTGGTTCCGGTGATAAAACAATTGCAATCGTCAATAACACTGGTGTCGAAGTAGAGCTTTTAGTTATGGCAGTCGTGCAGGCTTTTGATTCTGGCTTTTCTGGGGGAGGTGACCCAGTAACTATTCAAGCGGGCATTAAACTTAGAAAACTAACTAGTTCAGGGCAAACGACAGGTACGGTGATAGGCAGTTTTTATAAAGAGGAAACTTTTATTGATCAGTCAAAATCTATAGGTATAAACGGCACTGCTGTTGCAACGACAACGGTGGCTAATGGCACGACGCGCTGGATCAAATCCGACGGATATAATGCCACGCAAAACGACCTAATCATATTTCAGAGGCAGAAATAATGAGCAAATCATACGCAGTTTATGAAGTTGTTACTGGTGAAATCAAGCAAGTAATAATGACACCTTTTGAGAAAGAAGTTGATGCCATATTACTGGAAGGTCAGTCTTACAAAGAGATAGACCCTGCCCTTGTGACAGACATGGATAGGCAAAGGTTCAACGGCGAGGGTGACATTGAGTTTTTCACCCCGTCTGTTGATCCTGAGCTTGCCCAGTTAGAGTTTATTAATTCACGCAATAAAAAACTTCTGGCTTCGGACTGGACACAATTACCTGATGCTCCTGTCGATAAAGAGGCTTGGGCAGAATACAGGCAAAAACTAAGGAACTTGCCCGAAACGGCGGACCCTCTTAACATAGTATGGCCCGTCAGGCCCTAGCATAAGGAATAAAGCATGGCTTGGTATAAAACAGGCACAGTGACAGTAACAAACAATTCTTCGACAGTGACAGGGTCAGGAACTAATTTTGTATCTGGGGCGCAAGTAGGCTTCGGGTTCCAAGGTCCGAATGGTCTTGTCTATGAAATCACAGCAATCAACAGTTCAACATCATTAACAATAACGCCAGTGTATGGGGGTTCTACAGCTTCAGGGCAGTCGTATGCTATTGTGCCAACGCAAGGCTTGACCGCTGCCCTTGCATCCGATGTTACCGACTTAATTACTGACTATCAGACTGTAGCAGACAACGCAGGCGCAGGTAAGTTTGGCGATGGCTCTGCTGCTTCACCCGGTATTCGCTTTGTTAATGACCAAGACACAGGTTTCTTTAAGGACACCGCAAACGAAATAGCGGTTTCTGTTGGCGGAACTAAAGTTGGCGAGTTTACCTCCACGGGTATCGACGGTACAGTAATCGGCGGCACAACGGCAGCGGCGGGGAGCTTCACGGCGATTGAATCCACAAATGACGCAACTGTAAATGGCGTAACTGTTGGCCGTGGCGCAGGGAATATAAACACAAACACAGCGAGCGGATCTCAGGCACTTAATAGCAACACTACAGGCGGCAACAATACTGCTTACGGCAGAGAGGCACTCAATAGCAACACTACAGGC
>ENA-OQVM01006563-OQVM01006563.1-marine-metagenome-genome-assembly--contig:-NODE-6563-length-10503-cov-25.598120_pt1 | contig 10503 bp, 17 predicted proteins | sample MGYA00237776_ERZ505498 | MGnify/ENA primary metagenome ERZ505498 (study PRJEB26159, sample SAMN06265151) | marine metagenome | isolation source: Helgoland LTER site | place: Germany:Helgoland, sampling... | reverse complement strand
GCGGGATAGAGCAGTAGGTAGCTCGTCGGGCTCATAACCCGAAGGTCACTGGTTCGAGTCCAGTTCCCGCTACTAAGGAGTAATCAGAAATGGTTACTCTTTTTTTTTGCAGTAAACTTAATGATAGGCCTATTCTTTGGAGTATCATTCTTGGTATTTACTCTGTAAAAGGTTGTTTAAGTATATTAAAAACATACTATTCTAACGTTGTCAATACTTCAAAGTTAGGTTAATTGACACTAATAATCGCATTTACTGTCAATAAAACTGTCAATGAATTATCATTATTTTCTTATTGATTTGAATAATCAATAGAAATCAACTATTAATTCTTTCTCTTTGATGTTTTTTCAAGTGTTGCGGAGAGAATAGTTTACGGAGGGAGTTACTTACTTTAAAACGCTTTATTTAGGCACTAATATTTTCTTACAAATACAATGAATTACAAGAGGTTACCGTAAAAGGTAGCCTTTTTTTTTGCTCTAAACTTTAATGTATTAACAAATCAATCATTTACAACTTATGTCTACAAGAGGGTACATATATACAGAAAGGTGTTTTTAAATAAAGGACAACGAAGTTCTTTTACTAAAATCAAATAAAATGGAATTAAAGAACAAAGAAGTACTCATCAGAATGACAGAAGACCAGAAGTATTTACTAAGCGAATATTCGTGGCAAAATAGGACAACCGCTTCTCAAGTATTAAGGAATTATATAGACACCTTAAAACTGAAATAATGAGAGTCAACTACAAGGGAGTAGAGCTCCAACTAGACAGAGACGAAGTAAGACGAGTCTTAAGAGAGATAGTAACAAGGACACAAAGTGAGATGTATTTAGAGAATAATAGCTCTTTAAACTTTAGACCACCAACTTTTAAAAGCAAACATTAATGTTGAGAAGTCAGGTTAACTAAAAAAATAAAAAAACAAGAAGTAATATAACTTAGTAATATGAATGAAATTATAAAAGTTCCTACAGACGTAAAGAGAATAAGTGATTTTATGAATGACTTACCTAACAACTGTATGTTTAACAAAGTTACAACTGGTTCAGGGATGACTAGCCTAGCATTATTAAATGATGTTAAGTATGTAATAGCTATGCCTTATGTGACATTAATACAGAATAAAGAGAAATGGTGTAAAGAGAACAATGTAAAAGTACTATCAATCTATAGCGGAGGTAGTAATGCTTCAGAGATTACCTTATTTGAGGGTAATAAGATTATGGTTACTTATGATTCTTTACCTAAAGTAGTGAGCTATTTATCTGAGCATAAAGACATACAGGATTGGAAGCTATGCGTAGATGAGTCTCATACCTTACTATTTTCTGCTTCATTCAGGTATAATGCTGTTAAAGGAGTTTTAGACAACTATAATAAATTTGGTAGCTATGTGTTTGGAACTGCTACACCTGTTAACGAGAGGTATCAATTACCTGCTCTTAGAGACATCAGGAGAGTTACATTAGAATGGAGTAACACCAGAGAGGTTGCAGTAGATTTAATCCCTTGTAAAGTATTATCAATTTGTGTATCTGAGGAGTTAGAGAAGCATTTAAATGGAAGTATTAAAGAGAATGCTCACGTATTCATAAATAGCGTAAATACTATTACTGATATAGTAAGTACATTGAAGACTTTAGGTTATAATGATACTAATAATTACTCTGTAGTATGTGCAAGTAATAAGAGGAATGATGACTCACTTGAGACAATAGGACTACCTATATCTAGAGCGAATGAGAATGTAACTAAGATAAACTTTTACACCTCTACAGCCTTTGAAGGTTGCGATATTTACGATGCAGATAGTATTAACTATTTGATAAGTGATGGCTCTTTAGACCATTCGAAGATAGATATTACTACTACACTACCTCAGATAATTGGTAGAGTAAGAGACAGTAAGAATATGGATAAGGTTAAAATGATGTATACTAAGAATACGTATATAACTGATTTGACAGAAGATGAGTTTGAGGCTGAGATGAAGTTAGAGATTGAAAGTGAGAGAGAGACTATAGACGCTTATAATAAAGGAAGCGACCATTTAAAGAGAAATTTAATAGTAGGTGCTTCAGCTAATCGTTTTTTAGTGTACGATGAGGTAAATGACACAATGTACTCTAATGAGAATGCTCTATACGCTGAAATGAATGCTTTTGAAACTACTAAAAGAACCTACCATATAAGTTATGATGGAAAGAATGATGGCTTATCTAGTGGAGTAGTTGAACATAACTCAATGACAAAGGTTTTTACTAAGGAAGACGAAAGAACGCCTAAAGCATCTACTAAAGCTAAGTCTGGTAAAGTAGCTAACTTCTCTAGATTATGTCAGGAATATATAGCATTGGTAGAAAGTAAAGAGATGGGGGTTATTTATGAAGACCATAAGTACACTTATAGTATGATTGATAGTGTTATAACAGAAGCATACGAAGAGCTAGGAGCTGATAAGATGAAAGCCTTAAAATACAGAAAAAGTAGTATTCAGAAGGAGATGACCAGAATAAGCAGGACTCTTGCTTCATCAGTTAAGATAGTAAGACATTTAAATTACAGAATTGGACAGTTTGTTAGTTCTGCAGATGCTAAAAAGAAAATGCAAAAAGGTTATGACTTATTCGGTATTAACAAAAAGGCTAAAGGTTCTGACTTGAGAAAATTATACGAATTAAGATGTATAAGTAAAAGAGTAAAAGGGAAAGTTGTAAAGGGGTTTATGGTCGTTTTCTGTAAGGTTAACAAGGACTCTAAGTAGATTAGGATGTAACTTAAATCTTCCCAAATTCCCTATATATAAAAAAAGATGCCAAAAAAAAGTTACACTAAAAGAAGAGCAAAAGCAACTAAAAAGAAAGAGTTTATAAGGTTCGAAGTTTAAAGTAGAATTAAAAAAGAAGTAAAGAATAATTAACATTAAAACACAAATAAAATGACAGAGGAAGTATCAAAATCAGAATTACTGAAAGAAATATTAAAGCTACTGCCACTAACAGAAGTAATAGCTAAGTTAGACGAAATGACAGAAAGCGGTAACCAGAAAGCAATAGAGACGAGGTTAAAGTTTAGTATTGGAGGAGTCAATATAGACTCAGTACAAGAGGAAACAAACGAAGAGATTATTAACAGGCTGAAAGGCTTAGTAGGATTTACAGATGAATAAAGAAACAAGAGGAGGTAAACGAGCTGGAGCAGGTCGACCTAAAAGTATAATTAAGATTGTAGAAGACACAGACTTTACTAACCTGAAGCCTAGAGAACTAAGAAGACTAGCTCAGTTGATAGTAGATAACGTAAACAAGTATAACCTACAGTCTATTGAATACGTACTAAGTTTAGCATTCGGTAAAGCAGGAGCTAAAGAGATAAAGGTAAGAGAGCCTTTAAACATAACGCTAAGAGAAATGATGCAATAATTATGGAATTTAAAATACTTTTTGACCATTGCGATTTCATTATCAGTCAAGCACCTCATTTAACTGAGGTAATAGTAAACGAGCTACGAAGAGTAGATGAGCTAATAGCATCTAATAAAGATGAGAGATTTGTCCGAAAGACTTGTCAAGACTCTTTTAGGTTAGTTACTATGATACATATAGAGGACGGTCTAATTTAATAAGGAACCTTAGTTAACGCTGAGGTTTTTTCTTTCAAAGTAAAAACAGTTAATCTTCCTTTACCGATAAGTTCAGTTGTTAGAAATTAGTTATATTTGAAAAAAGATTTATTATGAAAAGACTACTAATTATTTTATTATTTATTCCATTAATCTCTTTTGGGCAGTATTCAAATTATTACGGAAGAGTAGATGCTAATATTAAAGTGGAATCTAACGTAAATGCTACAATAAATAAAACAGTAAAAACAATTGACTACGGAGCATTAAGATTAGCAAATGCTGAAAGAGAAAAGAATAGATTAGCATCATTAAAATATTCAGACAGTAAGGAAAAAAACCAAGCTATAGAAATTGCTATGAACCCTCGAAAGGCATTTGATTATGGTAAAGATAATAATTGGTATATGCAATCAAAGAGAGCGAAACAAAAAGGCTTTTCTTATGGTACTAATTATTATCATAAAATCCCTCATAAATCATTATTCTCTTCAACGGGAGGCTATAATTATAGAAATGAAAGTGATGATGGAGTCGTAACTGAACTTGAATTTGGTAAAGCGGAGTATTTATTTGGGAAAAAATCTTTTTTAGACTTAAAGAAGAAAGAGAGAAAGAAGATTATTGAAAAATGGCAACCATATTTAGGTAAAACTGAAAAATATGTAAAATATATTATGAGTGACCGCCAAGTAGGGGAATTAAAAGATGGCATATATACTCATAAACAAGATTTAAATAAAGCAAAAGTCTTTGGAGAAGAAGGTTTTGTTTCTAGTTGGTTTTATGAAGATGATTATGAGTATGTAATAAAAGATAACTTCTACTTCATTTCGGCAAGCGGTATGTTTTACTCTGTTGGAGTTAGGTATAGAGGGGATAAAGATGAAATTACATTTGAAATTTTAGAAGGAAGAAGGAGTTACTTACAAAAACTGTGTGCACAAATTATAGCAACAGCAAACATAAAATTAGGAAGAAGAGGTCTTAATGATTAATAAATAAAAACATATGCTATATTAAATACAGAACCTCCTTTAAAGGGAGGTTTTTTCTTTTACTAAATAATCTCAATCATACTCCTTAACTTCTTTTACGTTAAGAAATAAAAACCACCACATCGCTGATAGGTGGTGGAAATTGCTATGAAAAAGAAAAAATAGCTATGAAACTATTTAACCTATTTGCAAATATAATAAAATTTCATTTTAAAATACTTTTTTTAAAAACTGACTATCTCCAATGTCCGCCAATTATCAAAATAGATGTCCTACGGCAGCAAGAACTATTTAACGCAAAAGTTCTAACTTTAGAACAGTCTGCAGAACACTACAAAAATTCTTATTTCTACCAACGAAAACAAAATGAGCGATTCATTGATATGCACGAAAAACTTTTAGATACAATTCAATTAAGTGGAAAAGAGGGCTTTATTAAAAGTGTTGTAGAAGCTAAAAAAACAGATTGGGATAAAGAATAAAGTGCCATTTTAAAATCACTTAAAAATGAAGAAGCTACTTTAGGAAATAATTCACTACATTTATTAATGATATAATAATAACTATTAACATATAAATTATGAGTACAACAAAATTTACAGAATTTGAAAGATTTTTTATTATGGGAGCTATAAAAGCTGCAGTCAGAGAAGCAGAAGAGGACTTGGAAGAAAAAATAGAGGATGGTGTTTCACCTATGTTTTCAATTGGTGATTTTGAATCGATAGGGGAAGATATAATGTCTAAAGTAGACGATTTGACGATAAAAAAGGAATAAGATATTAGCCTAAAATATTGATGTCTCCATTGTTCTTTACTTTCTTTTCTGAAAAGTCTATTTTCTGTAATAATCTAATCACTAGCTGACCACTACAAGAACCAGTTTCAATATCAAAAGGAACAAGCTACACGTATTTTAGATATGCACGAACAACTAATTAAAACAATTCAGCAGAACAACTTTATAGAGGCTAAATCTAAAGGGTTCGATAAAAAATAAATAGATATGGCAGAATTAATAGCAGTATTAGTATTTCTTTTCTTAGCATTATTATTAGGATACTTGCGGGGAGTAGAAAAAGAAAGAGGTAGAATATGCGACGCCTTTGTACATAAGGAAGACCACACATATGAAGAGTTTTATGATGTACTAAACAATTCTAACCTTGCTGAGCAGAACAATCATAATAAACCTATATACAAAATAAAGAGTAACAAAATGAAGAATATTATGACAATAGTAATTATTATAATAATAGTGATTGGATGTACTTTAATGATATATAAGAACTGGGAGAATTGATTAAATTAAATTTCTATTTTAAAATGCTTTTTTTAATTTCTGAAAAGTCTATTTTCTGTAATAATCTAATCACTTGAGTAGTACCAAAATCTTTACCAGTAGATGTTTTAAAACCATTACTATTTAATAAATCTGCTATCTCACGCAGTTTTAATTTTCTGTCAGTTAAGCCACTTACAAAAGCCAATGCACGCTTATTGTGAGGATTGTTTTTAGCTTTATGCTTTATTGATTCCAAGCCTTTAGCCATAGCTTCAGCGGTTAAGTTCTGTGGATTACCTAATTTCTTTTTAGATTGTGCTAACCCCTCTTTTACACGTTTAGAAATAGCTTTCGCTTCGTGTTGAGCAATAGCTGACATTATATGAATTGTAAGTTCATTTGCCTCTGGCATATCTACCGCTTTAAATTTTACTTTACTATCCATTAAAGAAGATACAAAAGATACATTCCTTGCAAGCCTATCTAATTTTGCAATGATTAAAGTTGCACCCGTTTTAGCACAAAGTTCTATTGCTTCATTTAGTATCGGTCTATATCTTTTATTAGTACCAGTTTCAATTTCTGTAAATTCTTTGTCTATTAAGTCTGGAGATATAAAACGTTCAACTGCGTGCTTCTGTGCCTTTAAACCTAACCCACTTGCACCTTGCTTCTGTGTAGATACTCTATAATATGCGATATATTTCATAGCCTTTAATCTGTTTTATTATACAAATATACAAACTATAAACTAATGTTTAAGATATGTATAAAAAAGTTTTCGTAATAAAGTGATACCATAATGACTTTTGAATACTTTTAGAAGTTGAATATCTCATCTAATATAGAATTACACTAAATCACTTATATATAGTTCTTTAACCTGTATTATAAGTCTTTTGAATAATTGTTTCAACACGTCAACCAACACCCTTTTAAACCGTTTTAAAGCACTCTCTCTATTTAGTCATAATACTTGTCCTAAGTAATATTAAGAAATCAAATAAAAGCTAACAGTGAAATATGTTATTAAATAGACATATCAATTTTATAATTTAGAAAAATAGTCCAATAAAACACCTCTTTTAAAGCTAATAACAGTAAGGTTTATAAATTAGTAAAACGGTTAACCCTTATTAATCATATAATTATATTGAATGATATAGCTGATTTTAAATAAAAAATATAAGTACTATATTTGAAGATAAAAAATTAGTTTTATGGACAAGAAAATATTAACTCAAGTAGTTAGAGAAATTAAAAGGTCACTGGATAATTGGGACATAAAAAGAGCTATTTCTAATACTAAGGATGAGACTCAAACAAGAATCAATTTGATAAATCCCTTATTTGATATTCTTGGTTATGATGGTTATGATATTGTTCACGAATATTTAGCAGACATTGAGGGTAGTAGAGGGCGTAAGGTGGATATGGCTGTGACATTAGGTAAGAAAAATCCAATTATATTAATAGAGTGTAAAAGCGCTACAAATGCCTTAACACTTCATAATTTAAGACAGTTAAATGATTACTGCACATATACCCAATCTGTCAAAATTGGAATATTAACTAATGGGCTTATTTTTGATTTTTATACAAAGGACAGTTCAAAAAGCGTTGGCTTACAGGTCAAACCATTCTTTTCTTTTAATTTAGAGGACTATATTGGTACAGACCTTGAAATGTTAGCTTTATTTCATAGAAGATTAATAGATACAAAAATCATAGAAGAAAAGGCTAATGAAATTTACTTCCTTGATAATTTTGATGATGCATTATACACAACTTTAAAAATGCCAAAAACTGGAGGCAAACCTTCTGATGGTAATAAAAAGTTAATTGAAATTATCTACAGAAATATGGGAGGTAAAAGGTTTACTGATAATGTTTTAAATGATTTGCTGCCTTTGGTAAATTCAATTTCTTTAAGAGGTGTTTTAGATAGAATTATTATAGAAGAAAATGTGAATTCTAATTCTGGTATTATTACAACTACTGATGAAATAAAAGCTTACGATATTATAAAGACAATATTAAGTTTAAGTAGAGGTGTTAAGATAGATTTAGATAGAATTACTTATAGAGATTATAAGGATTCATTTAAAATATTGATTGACGATAATCAAAGAAAAAGTATTTGTTCTATAGAAATTACTAAAACTAAAAAATTCCTAAGTGTTGGAAATAATCGACACGAATTAAACTCAATAAGTGTCGGAGAACTAACTAAGCACAAGAAAGAAATTGTTGAAGCGGCTTTAAAAGCAGAATAATAAATTTATACTTTGATGACCAAAAAACTCCCAGTATTCTTTGATAAGTTTATATATTTATTAATAATATTTAACCTTATCTCAATGGTTGTAGAGTCTGAACCAGACCTATCAATAGAAGTCAAAAATTATCTTTCAAACTTTGAGATATTTTCGATAGCAATTTTTACTGTAGAATATATCATTAGAAGTATTGTTGCTTTTAAAAATAAGAAAAGTTATAATTTTTCATTCTTTGGAATCATAGACATTATATCGATACTGCCATTTTTCTTTGGTAAAATTATTGGCTTTGATGGAAGATTCGTTAGAGTGTTTAGACTATTTAGAATATCAAGAATCCTAAAATTAGGAAAGTTTAGTAAATCTTTTGAATTATTAGGTCAAGGAGTTTCTAACGTAAAGAAAGAGTTATACATAACTTTTTTCATAGCCTTTATTATGCTCTTCTTTTCAGCTTCTGGAATATATTATTTAGAAAACCCAGAACAGCCTAAAGCCTTTTCGAGTATTACAGAATCTTTTTGGTGGGCAGTATCATCTTTAACTGGAGTTGGTTTTGAAGAGATATTCCCAAAAACTTTTGGAGGTAAACTGTTTGGGACATTTATTTCTTTAATTGGAATAGGAGTTGTAGCTGTTCCTACTGGTATAGTAAGTGCTTCGTTTGTTGAAATACTAGAAGAAGAAAAAAATAAAACAACAACAACTAAACCATAGGCATATCTTCTTCAGATAGTTTAAGTAAAAACTAATTTTTGTAAATTTGGGGTATGGATTATAAAAAAATAGTAAAACCTTTAAGTAGAATTACATTATTAGTTGCAACGTCTTCAATTATTTTTGGAATAGTTAGATTATTTCAAGGAAGTGATGATTGGGGTCTAGTTGAAGCATTTATTATTACGCCTATTTGTTGTATAATATTCTTGTTTGTTTTTTTACCATTTTTGGAGAAGATGAACAAACACCCTAAACCATAGGCATATCTTCCTCCTTCAGTTCAGCTATTTCTAAACCACGTAAATAGGTTAAACTAACATTTTCATATATTTGGATTATGAATAATAAATATAAACTTCTATTAAATATTACTGTAATTCTTCTAATAGCTAATATTTTAATCTCATTTTTCACAAACTTTTGGAAAGAAACAAACTACCCCGATTATATAAATTCAATTTTATTTCTTTTATTGATTTTACTTGCCTCCCAAGTTTATTCGAAAAAGAAAGACTAAACCATAGGCATATCCTCTTCTTTTAATTCAGCTATTTCTAAACCGTGTAAGTAGGTTAGAGATAAATTTATAGAGTATTATTCTTTATTAATACATAATTAGTTGTAAGTTGCAATTAAGTAAATCAAATTAATTATGAAAAATTTTTCTTTATTATTATTATTATTATCAATTTTATTTCAAAGTTGTTTTAGTTACAAAACAATAGGTTACAATAACATAGAAATCGATAAAAAACAAAAGTTTGAGGTTTTAGGAGTTGGAGGAAAAAATATTAAAGGGAAATTAGTTTCTAAAAATGAGCAATTAATGATTTTAGAAAATAATGGGCAACTACAAGAAATTTCTGTGGATGAAATTTACGAAGTGAAAGTTAGAAAGATTTCAATTTGGAAAACAGTTGGACGTACATATCTTTCGTTCGCAATAGGAGCTATTGCGATTGGAGTACTATTAGCAGGAACAGCGTTGTGATAAACCACAAGTATATAATATTACGAGTACCTAAACCATAGGCATATCCTCCTCCTTCAGTTCAGCTATTTCTAAACCTCGTAAGTAGGTTAATAAGGTTTATATAATTGTTATATTTTATTTGTCAGATTGATTTTTGAGAACTTCAGCTTCATTCTTTTTTTCAGTTCTTGAAACTTTGTAGTTTGTCTTCTGACCCTCATTATGATGATTATACTTTGATTTTTCTACACTCTCTGATTCAGAATGTTTGATGCAGAGGACATTAACTGTGTTCTTATTTTTTGAAAAATAAATTTTTTTAAAATTCTGCTTATCGTATTTATGTAATTTTAAATTAGTATCCATTATATTTCCATTGGTAAAGAAGAATGCCAAACTAAAAATTAATTCTTTCATAATTGTTTTTTTTATAATGTACAAAAATCGTACCATATTGATTTACAAGTAATTATAGTTTAAGTAAGGTTAAAGAGAATGGATTAATAAGGTTTAGATAATTGTTATATTTAGGTTATGAGAAAACTCATTCTACTATTACTGTTTATTCCACTTGTATTTTCTTGTTCAAGTACTGATGATGTAAGTAAAACACCTG
>ENA-OQVM01006558-OQVM01006558.1-marine-metagenome-genome-assembly--contig:-NODE-6558-length-10507-cov-6.885139_pt1 | contig 10507 bp, 10 predicted proteins | sample MGYA00237776_ERZ505498 | MGnify/ENA primary metagenome ERZ505498 (study PRJEB26159, sample SAMN06265151) | marine metagenome | isolation source: Helgoland LTER site | place: Germany:Helgoland, sampling... | reverse complement strand
TTATCCCATTTACCCTCATAAACCTGTCCATCTGGGGTTGTTATCTTACCTTCAACTAATTTACCAGTATCTAGATCCCATTTACCCTCATAAACCTGTCCATCTGGGGTTGTTATCTTACCTTCAACTAAGAGACCCGTGTCTTTATCATACGAACCCTCATGAACCTCTCCATTTGGGAATATTATCTTACCTTCAACTAAGTAACCCGTATCTTGATCATATTCCCATTTACCCTCAATAACCTTTCCATCTGGGAGTGTCATCTTACCTTCAAGTAAGTAACCCGTATCTTTATCATACGAACCCTCATGAACCCTTCCATTTGGGAATATTATCTTACCTTCAATTATACGACCTGTATCTTTGTCAAATCTTCCCTCATATCTCTGTCCACCTTCAGAAGTACCTTCCAGTTTGGAGCGCACCCCCTCAACTAAGACGCCATCGATGTATGCTTCTTTATATACTGCATCTCTATCTTGTGAATTTCCGCAAGCAGTTAAAAACATTAAAACTGATAAGATCATTGAAGTGTGTATTACTTTATGCAAAATATTTTCCTAATTTAGGCGCAATAATGAATGCGCTATCTGCTTTATTAGTATAACCATTATTAGAATTTACCAAGAAATGAAAATAAATCAATACTAGAAAATCATCAAAAAAAACACTAGGAAACCCATATAAACCAACTATCCTGTTCCAAAACAGAGTAACTATCGAATGCCATAATTTAATGGCATAATTATTTAGTTTTGATAAACAAGATTAACAAAATCCCAGAGGATCAAACCTTAATATTAATTTGTAATGACCATGGAAGTTATTACTCTTCTGTTGAAGGTATGCTTGATCTTCAATCAAGAGAAATTTTAAATTGTCCAGAGTGCCCAACAATAAAAATCAATAAAGATTATGCGGAAAAAAATAGAACAAAAGTATTTGATATTATTGAATGCAAGTGCAGCGAGCATGGAAGTTTTCAAACAACTGCAAATAAATTAATTGCTAATAATGAGGGATTAGTCGGAACAATCTGTCCAAAATGTCCTAATTTTAGAATAGCAGTAAACAATTTCGTAAGCACTGATATGAGTGAATGGTCTAAAAATGTATTTCCAATTAAAGCAGTAGGACTCGGAATTTTAATAAGCATTATTATTATATTCTTACAGATCTTATGAAAGATGACATGGCAATCTGTTTAGAAATTTATGAGGGTAGAAATTTGCAAAAAATTATGAAGGTTGGGAAGATTCTAAACTTATAGAATGGTGGGTCTGGGTGGACTCGAACCACCGACCTCACCCTTATCAGAGGTATGTTCTATTGCCTGTGACCCCTATAGTAAAGCCTTTTACACAATATTGGAAATTTATTGCCCCGTTTTTGCCCCGATTTAGTCATTAAAAAAAGCTGTGGCTTTTTCTTGTATCTGTTTCTTATCTTCTTCCTGTATATGGTGTTTATATGGCTCTAGTCCCTTATCTTATTTGTAACGAGTGAATTCTTTAAGCTTGTCTTGGTTCTTACAATTCTTGGCAACTATAGTGGCGGCAGTATGTCTAAACAATATTCAATTGTATTTAACCTGTCCTCCCATATATATAATTTTTAGTAAGCTCATGCTCGGGATCTCCAAATATTTTTTTTGTATTTCCCGCTTCAATTAAATTACCTAAATGAAAGTAAGCTGCTCTCTGTGAGACTCTTGCTGCCTGACTCATTGAATGAGTAACCATGACTATTGCATAATTTTCTTTAAGTTCATTTATTAGCTCTTCTATTTTTTCTGTTGCAATAGGATCTAATGCGGAACATGGCTCATCCATTAATATCACGTCAGGCTTAATTGCAATTGCTCTAGCTATGCACAATCTCTGTTGTTGCCCACCTGAAAGTGATGTGCCGGGAGAATGAATTCTATCTTTTACTTCATCTAGCAATCCTGCTCTGTCTAAGGATAAGTCAACCAACTCATCTAACTCTCTTTTAGATGATGTTATTCCATGAATCTTGGGTCCATAAGCAACATTTTCATAGATAGACTTTGGGAATGGATTGGGTTTTTGAAAAACCATACCGACCCTTGCTCTCAATAACACAACATCCATGTCACCAGAATAAATATCTTCACCTTCAAGAGAAAATTCTCCAGTAACACGACATGAATCAATTGTGTCATTTAGCCTATTTAAACATCTAAGAAAAGTTGATTTTCCGCACCCGGAAGGACCAATAAGCGCAATCACTTCTGATTTGCCAACCTCAAGGTTAATGTTTTTCAGCGCTTGGTTTTCACCATAGAAAACATTGCAGTCTTTTACAGACATAACAACATCCTTAGATGAGTTTATGCTACCTACTGTTTTAAATTCCTCTTTCTGATTTACATTGTGTTGATTGATATTTTTCATATTTTTACCATTTAATTTCATATTTATTTCTTAACCATATTGCTAATGAGTTCATGAGAAGAAGGAAAGCCAAAAGAACCATAATAGCTGCAGAAGTTTTTTCAATAAATCCTCTTTCTGGAGAATCAGCCCATAAGTAAACCTGAACTGGTAGTGCTGCTGAAGAATCTAATGGAGATGAGGGAATATCAACAACGAATGCTACCATTCCAATCATAATCAACGGCGCAGATTCACCCAATGCTCTAGCCATACCAATAATAGACCCTGTTAGTATTCCCGGAAGGGCTAAAGGAAGAATATGATCAAAAATAGTCTGTATTTTTGAGGCACCAACTCCCAAAGCTGCATCTCTTATACTTGGAGGGACAGACTGCAATGATGCTCTTGAGGCTATAATTACTACAGGAAAGGTCATGAGCGCTAAAACTAAGCCACCTACCAGAGGAGCTGAGCGTGGCATCCCTAAATAATTAATAAAAACAGCTAATCCCAATAAGCCATAAATGATAGATGGTACAGCGGCTAAATTATTAATATTTATCTCAATAAAATCAATAAATCTATTTTTAGGAGCAAACTCTTCTAAGTATATTGCGGCAGCAACTCCTAATGGAAAAGCAATCATAAAAGTTATAGACAGCATCAATGCTGAGCCAACCAAAGCTCCCAAAATTCCAGCTTGTTCAGATTCTCTGGAATCTCCAGATGTAAAAAGTGTTGTATTGAATTTATTCTCAATAATTTTTTGCTCTTGTAGTTGTTTAACAAAACTTACTTGTAAATCTGATATTCTTCTTGAGCTTTCCGGCAAGTTAACGTCTATATTCCCTTTCAATAGCATATCCACCTCATCATCTAGGGGAAGCCACAAATCAATTTGACTGCCAATCAATGAAATGTCTTCTATAACTAGCCTTTGTATTTTTATACCGGCACCGGAACTAAGTAGTTCTCTTAATTCTCTTTTATCTGCTCTTGATTTGACTTCTGGGAACAACTTATAAATAGCCTCATATACTATTCCATCAAAATCTCCATACCTTATCTCTTCTATATCGCTTGTTCTATCTGGATCAATATATTCATAACCTAAATTAATATTTAATCTAATTTCGGCCTGATTGAATGCGGTATATCCTTTTGAGATTATGCTAGTAAAAAAAATGACTAAGAAAATTATTGCAGCAAATATACTAAATTGACCATATCTCTTAAATCTAGCCTCTTTCTTATATCTAGTTTTTAGATTCTTATTAACTATTTCTGTAATTGATGATTTATTCATACTGTTCTCTGTATTTTCTGACAATTTTCAAAGCTATAAAATTTAAAAATAATGTAAAGACAAATAAAGTAAGTCCAAGTGCAAACGCAGCTAATGTTTTTGGGCTATCAAACTCCTGATCCCCTGTCAGCAAGGTAACTATTTGAACTGTGACTGTTGTAACTGCATCTATAGGATTAAAAGATAGTTTTGCCGATAAACCTGCAGCCATTACAACGATCATTGTTTCTCCAATTGCTCTAGAAGCTGCAAGAAGTATTCCTCCTATAATGCCAGGAAGAGCAGCTGGTAATATAACTTTCTTAATGGTTTCTGACTTTGTTGCACCAAGCCCATATGAACCTTCTCTTAAAGACTGCGGAACACTTGAAATAACATCATCTGATAGTGATGATACTAAAGGGATGATCATAATACCCATTACTAAACCAACTCCTAAAGCGCTCTCAGAAGCGATATCTAAACCAACTAAAGAACCAACATGTCTAATAAATGGAGCAACTGTTACTACAGCAAAAAAACCATATACGACGGTGGGTATTCCTGAAAGGATTTCTAAAATTGGTTTGGTTATAGCCCTAACTTTAGTATCTGCATACTCAGATAAATATATAGCAGTTAATAAGCCAATAGGGACAGCTAATAACAGTGCTATTAAGGAAATTAATATTGTTCCAGCAAATAACGGCATCGCCCCAAATAAACCAGAAGATCCAACTTGACCTTCTCTAATAGCCATTTGAGGGCTCCAGCTCAAACCGAATAAAAAATCACTGAAATTTATAACTTCAAAGAATCTAAGAGCTTCAAAAAGCACTGATAATAAAATGCCTGCTGTTACAAAAATCGCTACTAATGCAGAACTAAAAAAAAGGAGGTGGATTGCATTTTCAATGAAATTTCTTGCTCTATAGGTAGCTGTAATTGATCTGTATGCATAAATAAAAGTAAGCAACCCTAAAATTAAAGAGCTGTAAAGAACGACTGAATGTATTAAATCATATTGTGCATTATAGAAATCTGCGGCCTGCTGAATGCCTGCAAATGATGAACTGTCAGAAATATTGCCAAGTGCTAAGTTTTTAATATTATTAAGAACAAGAGTTAGCTCATTATCAGAAAGATTTTTAATGTTTTCTGGTAGAGAATTAACTAGATTTGATGTAACGAATGATTCTGCAAATAAAGAATATAATAAAACTATACATAGTGTGGGAATGGAAAACCAAAGGCTTGCGTAAAACCCATAATATTTAGGTAAAGAGTGCAAAAATCCATTCTGCTTTTTAATGTTAATTGCATGTCTTTTGGCTATAAAAAATATAGTTAAACAGAACAACAAAATAATTATAAATAAAAAACCAAACATTTAAGTAGTATTTAAAGAAAAAGCATGGGCATAAGACCCATGCTTTATATGCAAAATATTTAAGTTTTTGGGAGATAAATTAGTCAACTTAAATAAATACCTTTTTTTATAGTCCCATTAACGGTGTTAGCTTTTTACCAGCAGATGCAAATTCTTTGTACTCTGAGTTTGGCATTGGAATTAAGCCTTTATCAGATAAGTATCCACTTTGACCAATAGCACCCTTACTTGTAAATTCTCTGACGTATTGCTTGATCCCTGGTATTGATGAGGCATGGGCATTTTTTACATAGAAATATAATGGTCTTGATACTTTATATGTACCATCTGCAATATTTTCAAATGTTGGCAAGGCTCCATCAACCATTGAGCCTTGGATAGTATCTGAATTTTGGTCCAAGAAACTATACCCGAATACACCTAACGCATTCGGATTCGCGTTCAGTTTTGAAACAATTAAATTATCATTTTCTCCAACTTCAATATAAGGACCGTCTTCCCTTACAGACCTACAGATACTTTTGTATCTATTTTTATCTTGTTTTTTAATATCTGCTAGCCATTTGAAAGTCTTGCAACCACCCTCCATGGCAAGTTCAGCAAATGCGTCTCTTGTTCCAGATGATGGAGGAGGACCAAGAACTTCGATAGCAATATTTGGCAAAGAGGGATCTACATCACTCCATGTTTTATTAGGATTTGCAACTAACACTTTTTTTCCTGAAGGGCTTGGAATCATGGGAGATAATGCCAAGAAAATTTGACGCTTCGTTAAACTTAGGTTTTGTCCTTTTCTTGAATTAGCAATAACAATTCCATCATAACCAATCTTTATTTCAGTAATTTCATTGATTCCTGCTTTTGCACAACTGTCAATTTCACTTTGTTTAATTCTTCTAGATGCATTAGTTATGTCTGGATGCTCAACGCCAATTCCTTTACAGAATAACTTAAGACCACCACCAGAACCTGTTGATTCAATTACCGGGGTGTTAAATTCTGTTTTTTTACCGAACCTTTCAGCAACAACTGTTGCAAAAGGATAAACAGTTGATGAGCCTACTATTTTAATAGTGTCTCTCGCAGCTGCCTGAGCTAAAGTTGAGATAGAGCTTATGATTATAAATGTCACGTATAAGCTTAAAATTTTCTTCATCATATTTCTCCTGTTGAAATGAAGTTATCTTTGATGAACTTATGATAAAAAAATACTGCAACTTTAAAGCTACAGCTATGAAAATATTAGTGAAGAGTAATCAACGCAATTGTAACAATTGTGAACTTTTAGATTGCAGAGTGGTGGGTCTGGGTGGACTCGAACCACCGACCTCACCCTTATCAGGGGTGCGCTCTAACCAAGCTGAGCTACAGACCCAAAGTTGTTTGCATAAAATAGATTCAACGCAAATCTTCGGAGAAAGGATTATAAGAGTGGTGTCTTTTTTTGTAAACGAAAAGGTTGGTATTAATTGCTATGCTTTATTTAACTTTTATCTTGCTAAAGATTTATACAAGCTGAAGTATACATAACCCCAAGGTATAACTATTACATATTCAATAATTCCTAGAACTATTAACTGAGTTAAGCCAGGGGCTATTAAAGCTTGGGCGATAGATGCAAAGATCATAGTTAAAGCAAAAAATGCGATTGTAAGTCCAAAGAGAATAGATCCATGTTCATCTGTTTTTTCCCATGAAATTTTTAAAGAATCTATGACACCTTTATTTTCAAGCATGATGAATGCTGGAAAAAGACAGAGACGCCCAGCTACATAAAATGCTGGCAATATTAGCAATAGAATTCCAAAAAAAACACCAATAGAAGCTAGAAAGTATGCACCAAGAAGCGGGAAGAACTTTCTTATTCCTGCAAATAATGCACCCAATGGCTCTACTTCTTTTTTAGAATCAATAGACGCATAGGCAACAAAAAGGGCTCCCATAAATGCCATGCTTAAGACCATTCCCAGTAAACTAATAGGCCCTAAGAAGACTAAATTTTCGTTAAAGAAATCAAGAATGTCTTCAGGCTGAGTTGCTCCTTGAATGGGCATTATCATTGAAGCCATTGCTACTTCTAACATCATAACTGGTGCAGAAAGCATAATAAAAAATTTCCAATTTCTTAAATAAAAATTCCAAGCTTGATTGAATTGATTCATGGAGCAATTGTAAAGTATTATGATTTTTATGCACAATAAATATATATACATACTAGCTATATCATTTTTGATTAGCTGCTCAAATCAACAAGAAGAATTTGTATATCCTGATTCAAAAAAAATACCATTTAGTGAAGAAGTTCATGGCTATCTGATTGAAGATGATTATAGATGGATGGAAGAATTCACTAGTGACGAGTCACAAGAATGGGTTGAGCAACAAAATAACTTCACACAAAAATTTATAAAGAAGAATAAATTTAAAACTTCGATTGCAAAAAATTTAGAAAAAATTTGGGATGCTGACTCACTAAGCATGCCCTATGAGGTGAATAAAAAAACTTTCTACTACTTCAATGATGGCTCTTTGCAGCAAAGTAAATTAATGATTAAAGATTGCCAAGATTGCCAAGAAAGAGTTTTGCTGGATCCAAATAAATTTTCTGCTGATGGCACTATCTCTCTTGCAAGTACAAGCGTAAGTAATGACGCATCTTTACTGGCATATTCATTATCAGATGGTGGCTCTGATTGGAGAACCTGGAGAGTATTAGACATTCAATCTGGAGAAATTCTTAACGACAAAATTGAATGGGCAAAATTTTCAGGCGCATCATGGGAAAATGATGGATCTGGGTTTTATTATCAAAAATATGATGAGCCAACAGAAGAACTCTTAAAAGATATTAACTCTGCTCCAAAATTAATGTTCCATAGAATTGGAACTGATCAAAAAGAGGATGTAATAATTTATGAAAATCCTGATAAGCCAAGATGGAGTTGGGGCTTAAGTATTGTAAAAGATTCAAAAGTAAAGTTTCTTTCAATTGGAGAAGGGACGGATGAAAGAAACAGGCTTTATGTTCAGGTAGAACCTGATAAGGAATTTATTCCTCTAATTGATGAGTTGATTGGTGCTTATAGTTTTATAGGAAACAAGGATGATACTTTTTGGTTTTATTCAACTGAAAATGCCAAAAATGGAAAAATAGTTTCACTGTCTATAAAAAATGGCTCCTTTGTGTGGAATGAAGTTATTAGTGAAACCAGAAACTCTATTGGAAGTGTAAATATTTTAAATAGCTCTATAGTTGTATCTTATTTAGTTGATACCTTTACTGAAATCCACTTTTTTGGACTCGATGGAAAATATAAAAATAAGTTGAAAACAGATAGAAAAGGAACAATTAGAGGATTTGGTGGCGGAATTGAAGATAAAGTATCTTATTTTTCTTTCACAAACTTTGTCTCGCCGAGAGAAATATATAAGATTGATCTCACAAATATGTCACAAGAACTTTTCTGGAAAGAAGATCTTAAGGGGCATGATGCAAGCCTCTATCAATCTGACTTTGAATTCTTTCCATCCAAGGATGGAACAAAAATACCCATTCATATTAGTTATAAGAAATCTTTAAAGATAGATAGTGATACACCAATACTTTTATATGGCTATGGTGGATTTAATATCTCAAGGTTGCCTGGTTTCAGTAAAAGCTATCTCTCATGGATGAATCAGGGTGGGGTCGTTGCTGTTGTTAATCTAAGAGGTGGTGGAGAATATGGGGATGAATGGCATGATGCCGGAAGACTTTTTAACAAACAAAATGTTTTTGATGATTTTGCATATTCAGCTAAATTTTTGCATGAACGAGAAATTGGCTCGCCATCCTCAACTGCTATTCAAGGTGGCTCAAATGGTGGCCTGCTAGTTGCCGCTACAATGTTACAGAATCCTAATTTATTTGAGGTCGCTATACCTCAGGTTGGTGTTTTAGATATGCTTAGGTTTCATAAGTTTACTATCGGCTGGGCATGGGAAAGTGACTATGGATCACCTGATAAGAAGGATGAATTTGAAAATTTATTAGCATATTCGCCTTTACATAATATTGTTAAGGGTGAGTGCTACCCAACCACATTGATAACAACTGCTAAGCGAGACGATAGAGTAGTCCCATCTCATTCATTTAAATTTGCAGCGAAATTACAAGAATATCAAGGTTGTGATAACCCAATACTAATTAGAGTAGAAGGAAGAGCTGGACATGGAGCAGGAACACCAAAAGACAAAATTATAAATCAGGTAGCTGAGGTTTATGGATATGCCTTGTCAGTTATAAATAACGATTAGCTTTTTTGAATATCAAGTAGTTCGATATCAAATATTAGTATTGAATTAGAAGGTATGCCAGGCCTACCCTCGTCCCCATATGCCATACTTGGGTCTATGTAAACTCTCCATTCATCGCCTGTTTTCATCATAGAGATTATTTTTTGGCATCCAACAATCAATCCTGATAACTGAACTGTTAATGGCTCACCCATTTCTATTGAACTCCAGAAAACTGAGCCATCGGTTAAGGTTCCATGAAAATGAGCAGTAATGGTATCTTCTAGCAAAGGCGATTCTGTACTTTGATCTCCGCTTTGAATAATTGAATATTGAAGGCCTGGCTCAACAGAGTAAATGCCTTCTTGAATTTCATTGTCTATAAAATACTGCATATTACTGATTTGCTTGATATTAGGGCTATCTTGATTACAAGCAACAATAAATAGAAGTAGAAAGATTTGAACTAATTTAGTTTTCATTATGTTTTGATTTTTAAAAATTTTCTTTTGCCAACTTGATAAATAGATTCCTGTCCTTGCATCACAACAAGCTTAGGGTCTTCTACTTTTATGGAGTCAATTTTGACCCCTCCTTGCTTGATAAGCCTCATAGCCTCAGAAGTGCTTGCAGTCATTTCACAGGCCTTAAGAAGATTTGCTAAAGGCATTCCATTAATTCCAACGTCAATAGATCTTGAAGAAATATCATCTGGTATTTGTCCTTTTTGAAATCTCTGCAGAAAGGCTTCTCTGCAAACCTTACCCTCTCCTTCTGAATGGAACCTGTCTACTAGTTCTTCTGCTAGAAGGAACTTTATATCTCGTGGATTAGTACCTTCAGCCATCTTAGCTTTAAGATTTTCTATTTCTTTTTCTGGGATAAAACTTAGCAACTCAAACCATCTCCACATCAACTCATCCGATATAGACATAACTTTTCCAAACATATCGTTTGGCTCTTCGTCTATTGCTATAAAATTGTTAAGAGATTTTGACATTTTATTTGTGCCATCTAGACCCTCTAGAATAGGAACAGTGAGAACAACTTGTGGCTCTTGATCATAAGATCTTTGCAGCTCTCTTCCAACGAGCAAGTTAAATTTTTGATCTGTTCCACCACACTCAACGTCTGCCTTTAATGCAACCGAATCAT
>ENA-OQVM01006555-OQVM01006555.1-marine-metagenome-genome-assembly--contig:-NODE-6555-length-10512-cov-21.502060_pt1 | contig 10512 bp, 10 predicted proteins | sample MGYA00237776_ERZ505498 | MGnify/ENA primary metagenome ERZ505498 (study PRJEB26159, sample SAMN06265151) | marine metagenome | isolation source: Helgoland LTER site | place: Germany:Helgoland, sampling... | reverse complement strand
ATTGGGTTTATCTTTTTAGGAATAACGTCAGGAGCTAATACAACACTTCCCAATGCATTTTGGGCAGAATTTTTTGGTACTAAATACCTAGGCACAATAAAAGCCGCTGCTGCAGCAGCAATGGTACTTGGCTCAGCAATCGGCCCTGCTATCACAGGATTATTATTAGATTTTGATATTTCTCTAAATATTCAATATGTGGGTATATCAATATTCTTTGCCTTTTCATCAACACTCATGTGGATAGGCGTTTCTCGATCTAAAGTGCATCTTTTTAAGTAATGTTTCATAAATACAAAATGAATAGTCTATATGACTGATGCTGAGGGAGAAAAAATAAAACACAGCATCAGCCAGAATTTTTCTAATATATTCATAATGATGAATAATTGAATAGGTATCAAGAAAAAAATTTATTTGTTAATACTAGCTAGAAATTAATCATTTACCAATCCTCGAACTCAAAAGTAAACTTGTTTTAGTTTCCAAGGCACCATTGATAGGTTTTGAGGCAAATATTGCTCTGTCAAAGTTTTCCAAATTAGTCGATGTAATTTCAGCCGCTAAATCCCATTTACCATTTCTAGTATACAAACCAGTTATTTCTGGAAGTTTCATCATGCTCTTTATAGCTTTTTCTTCTTTATTTACTTTAGCATTAATGAGGATCCAACCTTTTACTTTATGGAAGTGTATTTATCTATTAAGGGGATGCGAATACAGGTGATTAGCATTCAGATTGTAACAATACAACTCCGTGTGGGAAGAATTCGTATCGGCGGTTTTGTTGTGAATGTTAAGGCGCAATTATATATTTAGGCTGCAGCTCAGAAGTTTGTGCTAATTCTATTAAATCAATACTGAAAAAGTAAGATTTTTTATAGTTCATGCTCTTTTGCATCGTTAAATACATGTAAAATATCTTTTAGTTTGCCTGGCTCACTTTCCAAACCAAGTTTTAAAATTTCAGGCAATGAATTCGCAATACTTTCAATAATATTTCTTTTTTCTGGATAAATAACCTCTAAAATACAAGAATTACGATACGATTCATTTCCAATAAGATAAAACAAGTCTAAACCATGCTTTGATTTATTCCAGGATATAGATTTGCATTTTTTTAAATTGGTTATTTTCTCTTCTGGCATAATGCCGATTTGCTAATTGAGTCTTAGTATTGCGCCCGGGGTAGAACAAGGGGCGCAGAAATTTTAGATTCATTTTGAAGCAACTCTTAGGTGATTTTTGCAGCCACATCGAACATTCGGGCTGAAAACCCCCATTCATTGTCATACCATCCAAATATGCGCAGCAAGTCTTGTCCCATCACCTGCACCTGCGGGGCGGCAATAACCAAACTTTCGCGGCGTGTCCTGAGATCTGAAGAAACCAACGGGCGATCGGTCATTCCCACGATATCCGGCCGGGCTTGCCGCAACAGCTCTATCAGCGTTTCTCGCTGGGCGGGATGCGTCACTTGGCAGGTAAGATCAACAGCAGAGACGCTGGCGGTCGGCACGCGCACCGCGCAGCCCTTCACGCGCCCGGCCAACTCGGGCAGAATTTTATCAATCAACACTGCCGCAGAGGTGCTGGTCGGCACCATGGAGAGGGCGGCCGCGCGATTGCGCTCAAGCGCAGGCCCGCGGGGGGCATCAACGGTGGGTTGGCTGCCTGTGTAACAATGAATCGTTGTCATATGGCCGGCGCGCACCCCATAGGCCTCATGCAAAATTCGCAAAAGTGGGGCCAGCGCATTGGTGGTGCAAGAGGCATTTGAGACAATGCTTTGCCCGCTCAAAACATGGTCATTCGCGCCTAAGACCACAGTCACATCCGCGCAATCAGAAGGGCCAGAGATCAAAATTTGCTGCGCACCGGCGCGCAAGCCCGCGGTGGCAAATTGCGGGGTCACGGCTTTGCCGGTACATTCAAACACGACATCAACATCTAACAGGTCAACCGCCGCCAGATCTGGACTCTGGCTAAACCGCGCTGCATGTCCGTTGACCAACAAACGATCCGGCCGGGTCTCAATACAGCCCGCCATGGGGCCATAGACACTGTCAAACTCCAAGAGGTAGGCGCAGGTTTCCAGGGGGGCGATGTCATTGATCGCCACCAGATCGAAACGGCCATCGGCCTGCCGCTCCACCCATTGCCGCGCCACAGCTCGGCCAATTCGGCCAAATCCATTAATGGCAAAGCGTATTGGACGGCCCATTGTCTCTTCCTTCCCCATCATTCGCCTCCAAAATCCAGAAAATGGATGCGCTGACGCCGAAACCATGCCAAATACCTCGGAAAGTCCAGCGCCAAATTGCACATAGTCCAAGTCCAAAGGAAGCCAAATGTATCCGCTTGAAGGTTTGAAAGTCGTTGAATTGGCCCGCGTCTTGGCCGGCCCTTGGATCGGGCAAACTTTGGCGGATTTGGGCGCTGAGGTCATCAAGGTGGAAAGTCCGGAGGGCGATGACACGCGCAACTGGGGACCCAACTATGTCACCAAAGGCTCAGACAGCTCCGCGGCCTATTTTCACAGCGCCAACCGCGGCAAGCAGGGGATCACCGTTGATTTCAATGACCCCACCCGGCTGGCCTACCTCAAAGGCCTGATCGCCTCGGCAGATGTTTTGATTGAGAACTTTAAGGTCGGCGGGCTGGCGAAATACGGTCTGGATTACGGGTCCTTGGCGCCGCAAAACCCTCAGCTGGTTTATTGCTCTGTCACAGGTTTTGGTCAGGACGGCCCACGGGCGCAAAAGGCAGGCTATGACTTTATGATTCAGGGCATGACCGGCATCATGGAGATCACCGGCGAGCCTGACGGCATGCCGCAGAAGGTTGGTGTGGCCTTTGCCGATGTCTTCACTGGGCTATACGGGGTCATCGGCATCCAAGCCGCTCTGGCCCAGCGCGCTCAGACGGGCAAGGGGCAGCACATTGATATGGCATTATTTGACTGCATGCTGGCCGCGCAAGCCAATCAAAACCTCAATTACCTCACCACTGGACAAAGCCCGCAGCGGATGGGCAATGCCCACACCAGCATAGTGCCCTATCAAGTATTTCCTGTGTCTGATGGCCATATCGTGATCGCTTGCGGCAACAATAGACAATTTCACAATCTTGCTCGCGCGTTGGAGCGTGAGGATTGGATCACGGACCCGAAATTCGCCGATAATGCCGCTCGGCTGGCCCATCGCGCTGAAGCCGTTGGGCAGATTACTGAAGTGTTGAGCCACTGGCGCAAATTAGACGTATTGCCCGTGTTGGAAAGCGCCGGCGTGCCTTCCGGCCCCATCAACACGATCGCCGAAGCGCTGGAAGACCCGCAAACGCTGCACCGAAAAATGCGCATCACCCCCGAAGGCATCCCCGGCGTGCGCACCCCAATCATATTTTCGGATGCTCAGCTTCAATTGCTGCACGCCGCGCCCGGATTGGGCGAGCATGATGAAACTTAAATCCTGAAATACCACCTGTCCGAACCGCAAAACCGGTGTCCACTTTGGCTGCATGTGTTTTCAGTGCGCCTACAGACCTTAGCGCAAACCCTCTGGCGCTAAATCCCCGATGGAGGCTTCTTCGGCCACAGCTGCGCGTTTGCGCTCGGTTTGCGCCGTCGCTGGTAGCGGTGTGTCGAATTGATAACTTGGCTCACGTTTCTGCCGCTCCCAAATCTCTAGCATCTCCCGCCAAGCCCCATGCAAGCTTCGCGGCTTGGGCATGTCATCTTTCACCGCATAGTGCAGCTGCTTCAGATTATAACAGGGCACACCGGCATACATATGATGCTCGGTATGCCAATTCATATGCCAATATAGAAATTCCAAAATCGGGTGCAGCCGCATGGAGCGCACTGTTTTTCGAAAGTCCGGTACATTTTCACGCAGACCGCAATGTTGCGGCAGACCCAGAAAATAACCCAGCCAATTGCCAATAAAATTGAAAAGGCTCAAAACAATCGGCAGGATCCAAAGGCCCGTCACCCATGCCAGCACAAACACCCCGCCATGAAACACAAGCAAAAGGCGCGACCATTGAACCGCCCGCCTGTGCTGATCGGGTTGATCTTTATGAAGGCTTTCGAGCCACTCGTTGCTAGAGATATCGGTGGAGCCAACGCGGCCAAACGCATGAAGCACGGTCTCTCTCAGGGTCGAAATAAGCCCGCCCTTTCCGAAAGTACGGCCCGGCTGGGTCATGACATTGATGGTGAAAAGCTGTAGGAGAAACAGCTTGTCGGTATTGGGGTGCAGCGGCAAAAGATTTTCCCGATCCCCCTCAGGGTGGAGCGTGAATCTGTGATGATATGTATGGCTGGCGGCGTAATCAAACGGGTTCCACCAGCTCAATAGACTAAAAATATATTGGAAAATTTTATTTAACGCCTTGGTCCGAAACACCGTGCCATGGCCCAGCTCGTGGGGTGCCGTGCCCGAGAAAAAGCTGCCAACGGTGCCATGCAAAAATAAGGCCAAGGCAAAAGCCGCCCATTGCTCCTGTATCCAAAACAGCCACACAAAACTGCCTGTCGCCGCAAAGAGCGCCAAATGGCCACCCGCCTGTTTCCATCCCTTGAGATCACTGCGCTGCGAGAGGGCACGAAACACCTCCGGCGGCATGGGGGATCTGTACCACTGCACATTCAGCGTGTCTCGGGCCTGTGATAAAGGAGGGTAAGTCATGTCTCATCACCGCGGAAATGGACGCCTATGCGTGCCAATCCAACAGTCACCGCCGAATGGCTTTCGAGCCAAGTGCCCAGTGCGCGGCTTTGTCTTGGCACGGGACCTGGCGACAAAATGCGGCTATGCGGGTTACTGCGAGAATACCCGCGTAACAATACTTGGAAATTCTGCCAAATTTGGGCTTGGATGTCTCGCCGGGCTATGCTCCACTGCGCGAGTTAGGTCCATGCGGTCGGAGATAATGCGTCACTTCACTCAGTTGGCAACACTGCTGCATGACTCAAAAGGCCGGAAAACCGGCCGATGCGTAAACTAAATATAACAGGGAGACACAGATGAAACTCAAAATGTTGACGGCAACAGCCGCATTCGCACTGTCGCTAGGCGCCACATCAGCTACGGCAAGCTGCGGGAAAGTATCGATCACAGAAATGGACTGGGCCTCATCGGCGGTTGTCACTGCGGTTGCGAACTTCTTAATGACTCAAGGCTATGGCTGTGATGTACAGGTTGTGCCCTCTTCTACAGTGCCGGCGCTGACCTCTTTGGCCGAAACAGGCGAGCCTGATATTTTGACCGAAGTATGGGCCAACTCGACTCCATCTTACGAACCTCTGCTCGCCGAGGGTAAATTGGTTGAGCTGACCAATGTTTTGTCAGATGGCGGCGTTGAAGCCTGGTGGATCCCAGCTTATCTAGCAGAATCAAATCCAGAGCTGACAACATGGGACGGCATCATGGCTAATCCTGCAGCGGTTGGTGGCAAATTCCATGACTGCCCGTCGGGCTGGGCCTGTGACATCATCAACAACAACAACCTCAAAGCTGCCGGTGCGGAAGCTGGAGGACTGGAGCGCTTTCAACACGGTTCTGGCGAAACGCTGCAAACCTCCATCGCTGCGGCCTATGCAGATAAGGCGCCTTGGTTTGGCTACTATTGGGCACCAACCGCAGTACTGGGAAAATACCCAATGGTCCGGGTTGAAGTGCCGGCCTATGACGCAGAGGCACATGGCTGTAACGGCGACGTTGATTGCGCCAACCCTAGGTTTTCGGCCTATCCAGCCGCAAAAGTTGTAACAGCGGTATCTGGCGCCTTTATGGAGCGTGAACCAGATGTTGCAGCCCTGCTCAAAAATGTTGCGTTCACAAACGCACAGATGGGCGATGTTTTGGCTTGGCGCTTGGATAACAACGCCTCCTATGACGAAGCAGCTGTATACTTCCTGACCACCTATAAGGACGTATGGGGCAATTGGTTAAACGATGATGCAAAAGGCAATTTGGCCGCAATCCTTAACTAATAAAAAATCGATCCCGCGGACCCACCACAGTCCGCGGGATTTTTATCTCAGGGAGACATTTCTATGGCCACTTACGATTGGCTCTTTAACGTGCTCGGCTTGCGCAAATGGTGCGATGCTGGCGCGTCAGACGGCCCCATGTCCATGGCACAACTGCTTGCAAAAACCGGAAATGCCGCTCCTCAGTCTGGCGTAAATTTTGCCTTTCCATCATTGGATGAATTGAACAAGGCCTGTGGCCAAATCAGCCAGACCCGCGATGTGATTAAAGGCCTAGAGAATGGATTTCTCGCCATTCGCCCCGCGCTGCGTACAGTTTTAGACCCAATCACTCAGCCGCTATCGTGGATGCTCGATGGCACGCTTTATCTATTTATGACAGCCCCTTGGTTCTTGATTATGGCCCTGATCTTGGTGGCTGTGTGGTTCTCGACACGCTCTTTTTCGGTCTTACTCTTTAATGCATTCTGCCTGTCGTTTTTTGCCTTTGTGGATCACTTTGAACCAGCAATGCAAACCTTCGCGGTCATATTGGTCTGTACCATTATATCCGCACTCTTCGGCATCCCAATTGGCATCGCCATGTCCAAATACAATCGATTGCAAAAAGCAATCATCCCGGTTTTGGATCTGCTGCAAACCCTGCCAACCTTCGTGTATCTGATCCCTCTGATCTTCCTCTTTCCCATCGGAGAATCGCGGCTCTACGGCATCGCAATCATCCTTTATGCCATTGTGCCAGTGATACGACTTACCGATCTTGGCGTCCGGTTGGTCGACAAAGATGTGGTCGAGGCAGGCAATGCCTTCGGCATGAGCCCGGGGCAAAAACTCACCAAAGTTGAGCTGCCTTTGGCGTTGCCCAATATCATGGCGGGGCTTAACCAAACCATCATGATGAGTCTTGCTATGGTCGTGATTGCCTCTATGGTCACCGCGCCAGGTCTCGGGGTTCTCGTCCTGCGCGGTATTCGCAATTTGGAGCTCGGCGTTGGGCTGATGGCCGGGGTCTGTATCGTTCTACTCGCGGTCATGCTGGACCGCACCTCAAAAGCGGCGCTCTCGCGCATCGACCGCACCAAGAATGAAATGTGAAGGGTGAGGATATGACACAAACAACAAAAGTCAGCCTGCGCGGATTGTACAAAATCTTTGGCCATGACGACAAATCTGTGTTGCCGCATGTAAAAGCTGGCATGGGAAAAGAGGAGCTTTTGACCACCCACAAACATGTTTTAGGTCTGCAAAACATCAACGTCGAAATGCAGGCCGGTGAAATCACGGTGGTCATGGGGCTATCGGGCTCGGGGAAATCTACCTTGATCCGCCATCTCAACCGCCTAATCGAGCCGACAGATGGCGAGATCTTGGTGGATGGCGTCGATGTTATGAACCTCTCGACAACCGATTTGCGGAAGATGCGCCAAGATAAAATGTCGATGGTGTTCCAAAAATTCGCGCTTCTGCCGCATCGGACGGTGTTGCAGAACGCCGCCATGGCACTCGATGTGAAAGGTCTTCAAACCCAAGAGCAAGAGAGGGAAGCCAAAACTTGGTTGGCGCGTGTAGGGCTTGGCGGATTCGAAAACCATTATCCGGCGCAATTGTCCGGCGGTATGCAGCAACGGGTGGGCATTGCTCGCGCGCTGACTTCGAATTCCGACATCATGCTGATGGATGAGGCATTTTCGGCGCTCGATCCACTGATCCGAACGGATATGCAAAATTTGCTTCTCGAATTGCAAGTTGAGTTGAAAAAGACCATCATTTTTATCACCCATGATCTCGATGAGGCGTTGAAATTGGCCGATCATTTGGTGATTTTAAAAGATGGGGCTGTGGTACAACAGGGAGAGCCGCAGAGCATTTTGATGAACCCAACCGATCCATATATTGAAGATTTCGTCTCGGATATCAATCGGGCGCGGGTGCTGCGCGTGCGGTCGGTCATGCAGCCCTTATCAGAAGGGAAGTTTGCTGGCGATGTCCAGGCCAATGAAACCCTCGAAAGCCTCATCGCCGCATCCGGTGGCGACACTGCCCTGCGCTATCGCGTCTTGGATGGCAACAATAATGCCGTCGGCACCCTCGATATGCGCGATTTGGTCAAAGCTTTGGTGCCACGCATCTCCAGCTCCGAAGCTGGCACCCGCTATCATTAAGAGGCGACACTCAATCTAACACCGGGCGGAAAAAGCGTAGCCAAGTGGGCGTTTTGCAGAGGTCTTTTTCAATAATTCAAATATGGCTGCTCGACCCAGCAGGGCCGAGAAGCCCGTGCAGTGCGGCGGCCTGTAAGTCGCCACGACGGCCGATACAAACCACACCGCCAAGTTCTGACTTTTGGCCGCGCTGCGCCTCAAAACGGCGCCCGACGGTTTGAATAACCCAGCTGTTTCCTTCTGCGTCCCGCAGGAAGCCTTTCGCGCGTATCACGCCGTAAGAGCCAGTCGCCAACTTTTGCGCCAAATCCTCTGGAACGCAGGGCGGTATTTCTCTGAAGGCAAGGCTTTCATAGCCCGCATCCGCATGGGGGCTGGCTTGCGGCTTGGCGGTCGGGCCGGTCAGGCCGAGTATAATATCAGGAGGCACGTGGCCCTGGACTGTAGGCACAATCTTGGCCTGTGGCGCCATCGCCTGCAGCCAGGACTCTACCGCCTCAATGGCCCGATCATTCGGTTGCAAATCCGTCTTACTGTGTACAATCACATCCGCATCCGACAATTGCCGCAAGATCGTATCACCGATGTAATCATCTTCTGCCTGCGCCTGTACCCGTTCACCATCGGCCAAGACCACGACCCCGCTCAAAACAAATCCCGGCAATATCGAAATGCTGAGTGCGACAGTGCCCGGCATCGCCACCCCTGAGGCTTCAATCACTACATGGTCCGGGGTTGGTGTAAGCTCGGACAGTTTGATCAAAGCCGCCGTGAGGTCCGAGCCGAAAGAGCAACAGATACAGCCGCCTGAAATGGCGATCATATCCTCTCCTTCGGCTTCGATTAAATCTTGGTCAATCGGCAGGTCACCAAATTCATTAACCAAAATTGCAATCCGGCGCCCCGCTGCATGGCGTAGCAGATGGTTGACCATCGTGGTTTTACCAGCTCCCAGATAGCCCCCAATCACAGTGACTGGAATATCTGTCGTCAAAGCTCTGCCGCCGGAAAAATACGGCCACCCTGCACGGTGCCCCAAACTGAGATGTCTTTAAGCTCCATCGGATCACAGGCGGTCGGGTCTGCCTCGAGCACGGCAAAATCCGCCTTTTTGCCGGTTTCAATTGAGCCAATCTCTCCATCCAGATGCAGCGTATAGGCCGCGCCCATGGTAATGGCATAAAGTGCTTCCGACACGTCGATCCGCTCTTCGTCGCCCTGCACCCGGCCAGAGGCGGTTATGCGATTAACCGCAGCCCATGCGGTGAAGAGCGGACCCAGTGGGGTCACAGGCGCGTCAGAATGGATAGCCATGGGCACGCCGCTGTCCAGCGCCGTGCGGCAGGCATTCATGCGCGTAGCCCTGTCCGGCCCGACGGTGAGATTATAATGTTCATCGCCCCAGAAATAATGGTGGTTGGCGAAGAGGTTCACACACATGCCAAGTTTTGCCGCCAGCCGGAACTGCGCGGCATCGGCCAATTGGCAATGCTGCAAGGTGAAACGGTGATCAGGATTGGGATTCGCTTGCAAAGCAGGTGCCAATTTTTCCAAAACCAATTGCGTCGCCTGATCCCCATTAGTGTGGGTGTGTACCTGTACCCCAGCCGCCAAGGCCAGATGCAATAGCTCTGACAGATGCTCTGGTGCGATATACCAAAGCCCGTTCGGCGCACCATTGTGATAACCGGGCCAACGTAGCCTGGCGGAAAACCCTTGGATAGAACCATCCACCACGATTTTTATTTGTCCCAAACGTAAGCGATCGGTGGCCTTTTTTTTCATCGCCACGACGGCTTCAACCAGCTCGGGGGCGGACAGGCCAAGAAAAAAGCGAAACGGCATGAGGCGAATGGGATATTGTGGCTCGTTGGTGACGCGCAGCATCATGTCAACAGTGTCCCCATCCATGCGCGAGGCAAGGTCGGTGATCGTGGTTGTCCCAGTGCGCACGCAGAGTTTCGCAAAATTGCGCAAGCCTGCTTCATCGGCGTCCAGAAGATTACGCTCAAAACCGACAAAGGGACCAACAGGTGTCATCACCTCGGGCCCTTTGAGTTCACCCGTGGGCAAGCCATCGGCACCCAAGGGGATGCCCGGGTGATTGTGCCCTGTCTTGAGCATGCCAGCCAATTCAAGCGCCTTGGTATTCACATTCATAATGTGACCAGAGGCGTGCAAGACTCCTACGGCCCGGGTGGTTGACACCCGATCCAGATCGGCGCGGGTCAAGGTGGTATTGTCCATATAGATCGGGTCTAACTGCCAGCCCGAGACAGCCGCAGCAGGATCTTCAAGCGCAGCTTCCGCCGCCTGCAAGCGCGCAACCACCGCATCGACAGTCTTTACCCC
>ENA-OQVM01006554-OQVM01006554.1-marine-metagenome-genome-assembly--contig:-NODE-6554-length-10515-cov-10.044070_pt1 | contig 10515 bp, 7 predicted proteins | sample MGYA00237776_ERZ505498 | MGnify/ENA primary metagenome ERZ505498 (study PRJEB26159, sample SAMN06265151) | marine metagenome | isolation source: Helgoland LTER site | place: Germany:Helgoland, sampling... | reverse complement strand
GGACTCGAACCGGCACGCTTTTAAGGGCGGGGGATTTTGAATCCCCTATGTCTACCAATTCCATCACACTGGCATTTGCCTGCTCTAGCGCGGGCAGGGCGGCGATTATAGCAGTGATCAATGGCTGGTCAACTGATCTCGGCGGGAATTGGGCTTAAATGGTTTGGTGTTTGCGGCTATTTTCTATACCCTTGCGGGCTTGTGATCTTTAACCAGCTAAAACACCGTTAATCAGCCCTATGCGCCGTGATATTTTTAAATTTGAGCTTCCCGATGAACTGATTGCCCGACAGCCTGCGGCTGAGCGGCAGGGCAGTCGTCTGCTGTATCTCGATTCGGCCTCCCAGAGCCTTGAGCACAAAGGGTTTGCTGACTTTCTTGAGATGGTGCAGGGCGGTGATTTGCTGGTGTTTAATAATACCAAGGTGATTCCGGCGCGACTCTATGGCCAGAAGGCCAGTGGCGGCAAGATTGAGGTGTTGGTTGAACGGGTATTGGATGCCTATAGTGTGTTGGCCCATATTCGTGCCAGCAAATCTCCCAAGCCTGGCAATCAATTGCATTTTGATAATGATCAGTCCGCTGAAATGCTCGGGCGCTCTGGTGATTTATTTGAGCTGCGCTTTGCCCAGCCTGTTTTGGAGGTGCTGGATCAGATTGGTCATATGCCTCTGCCGCCCTATATTGATCGCTCTGATACCGAGCAAGATAAGTCGCGCTATCAGACTGTCTATGCCGAGCAGCCTGGTGCTGTGGCGGCGCCTACGGCTGGGCTGCACTTTGATAAGCAGCTTCTGGCGGATATTCAGGCCAAGGGGGCGCAGATCGCTTTTGTCACCTTGCATGTGGGGGCCGGAACCTTCCAGCCGGTGCGAGCCGAGAATATTCAGGACCACAAGATGCATTCGGAATGGTTGCAGGTAACGGATGAGCTCTGTGAGCAGGTAGCCGCAACCAAGGCCAATGGTGGTCGGGTTATCGCGGTGGGCACTACCAGTGTGCGCTGTTTAGAAACGGCTTCTCAGTCCGGTGTAATTCAGCCTTTTGAGGGAGATACAGATATTTTTATCTATCCCGGTTATCAATTTAAGGTGGTGGATGGCCTGTTAACCAACTTCCACCTCTCTGAGTCCACATTGCTAATGCTGGTCAGCGCCTTTTCCGGTTATCGATCTATAATGGCGGCCTATAAAGAGGCGGTGGCTGAGCGCTATCGATTCTTTAGTTATGGCGATGCGATGTTTCTAATTCACAACCCCGATGCAGCACAGGAAGTACCTGACCATGAGTAATGACGCGAGCCGCGAATGTTTTATGCAATTTAATGTCTCTGCCACCGATGGCAAAGCTCGCCGCGGCGAGCTGACATTTCCTCGCGGAAAGGTGCAGACGCCTGCGTTTATGCCAGTGGGTACCTATGGCACGGTTAAAGGCATGTTGCCCCGGGATATCAAAGAGATTGGCGCGGAGATTATCCTGGGTAATACCTTTCATTTGATGCTGCGTCCGGGCACTGAGGTGATTAAACAGCATGGCGACCTGCACGATTTTACCCAGTGGCAGGGGCCTATTCTGACTGATTCCGGCGGGTTCCAGGTGTTTAGCCTGGGGGATATGCGCAAGATCACTGAAGAGGGGGTGAAGTTTAAATCCCCGATTGATGGCAGCCCGGTATTTATTGACCCTGAGACATCCATTCAGGTGCAGCATGATCTGGGTTCTGATGTGGTGATGATCTTTGATGAGTGCACCCCTTATCCGGCCACGGAAAAGGAAGCTCACAAGTCTATGGAGCTGTCGATGCGCTGGGCCCAGCGCAGTAAAAATGCCCATGGTGACAATCCCTCGGCGCTGTTTGGAATTGTGCAGGGCGGTATGTATGAATCTCTGCGCGATGAATCTCTGGCTGGTCTGGAGCAGATCGGTTTTGATGGCTACGCCATTGGTGGTCTGTCTGTGGGTGAGCCGAAGGAAGATATGATTCGCATTCTTGATCATCTGGCAGACAATATGCCTGCCCACAAGCCCCGTTACCTGATGGGTGTGGGGAAACCGGCGGATCTGGTGGAAGCGGTGCGCCGGGGTATTGATATGTTTGACTGTGTTATGCCCACCAGAAATGCCCGCAATGGCCATCTGTTTACCAGCACTGGGGTGATTAAAATCCGCAATGCGGTGCATCGCCATGATACCGGGACTCTGGATGCTGAGTGCGACTGCTACACCTGCACCAACTTTAGTCGAGGCTATCTGCACCACCTAGAAAAATGCGGTGAAATGCTTAGCGCCCAGCTCAATACAATTCATAATCTGCGCTACTATCAGACGTTGATGGCTGGTCTGCGCGAGGCGGTTGCTGAGGGGCGGCTAGAGGATTTTGCTGCTGAGTTTTATGCCAAGCAGGCTTCAACCTAGTCGTTAAATTGCCAACAGGGTTTAAATCCTTATTTGTGCCCCTATTTATTACCTAATGTCGCTATAATGCGCGCTTGAAATAAAGGATCGCACCAGTCATGCCAAACAAATTTCCTCTGTGGAAGAATGTACTTATTCTTCTCGTCGTTACTTTCGGCTTTATCTATGCCGCGCCCAACCTGTATCCACCTGATCCGGCGGTTCAGCTATCTGGCCAGAGTGGTGCCATGGTGATTGATCAGGCCATTCTGGATAAGGTCGAGTCCTCTCTCGATGAAGCTGGCATTGAATATTTTGCTGGTGAGGCTGACGGCAGCACTGCTCTGGTTCGTCTGCGTGATGGTGGCCTGCAGCTGCGCGCCAAAGAGGTGATTCAGGCGGAGATGGGCGGTGACTATATTGTTGCCTTGAATCTGGCACCTACCACCCCTGACTGGCTGTTGAGTTTGGGTGGTGCGCCCATGAAGCTGGGGCTCGATCTGCGTGGTGGCGTGCACTTTTTGCTTGAGGTGGATCTGGACTCGGCACTGACAAACAGGCTTGAAGCTGACTTGCTGAATATCAAAACTGAACTGCGGGAAGAGCGTATTCGCTATGGCAGCTTTTCCGTTAAAGGTCGTCAGATTGTTGGCCAGTTCCGCGATGAGGAACAGGTCGAGAGAGCCTCTGCCTTAATTCGCGCCAATTATCGAGATCTGCAGCCCCAATCAGGGCAGGGGCAAAATGCGCTTTCTCTGGTACTTAATCTCAGTGACGTTGCCACCCGTGAAATTGAAGATAATGCGATCAAACAAAATCTCACATCCCTGCGCAATCGTGTCAATGAGTTGGGTGTGTCTGAACCCCTTGTGTCACGGCAGGGCAAAAATCGCATTGTGGTAGAGCTGCCCGGTGTCCAGGACACCGCAGAGGCCAAGCGCATTATTGGTAAAACGGCCAACCTTGAATTCCGTTTGGAATCGGATGGCCGCAGCGGTGAAACCTTTGAATTCCGCAACCCTTCTGGTCAGGGTCCCAATGCCCGTCTTGAGAACAAAGCTGTAATCACCGGTGAAAATGTGACCGATGCTCGCGCCAGCTTTGATGAAAATGGCCGCCCCCAGGTGAGTATTGATCTGGACGCCAAAGGTGGCTGGCAAATGGGTTATGCCACTCGAGATAATATTGGCCGCGCCCTTGGTGTGCTGTTTATCGAGTATAAAACCAGACTGGACAAATCTATCGATGAAAACGGCGAGCTGGTGATTACGCCGGTGCCCTTTGTTGAGAAAAATATTATTAGTCTGGCCACTATTCGCGGGCAGCTGGGTACTTCATTCCGCATCACTGGCCTCGATGGTCAGCGCGAGTCCTCCGAGCTGGCCCTGCTGTTGCGCGCCGGTGCCCTGGCAGCACCTATGTATATTGTTGAAGAGCGCACTATCGGGCCGTCGCTGGGTGCCGAGAATATCCAGTTGGGTGTCAAGTCTGTAACCCTTGGTATGGCTATGGTACTGCTGTTTATGTTGTTGATTTATAAGGGCTTTGGTGTCTTTGCCAATATAGCGCTGGCGATGAATTTGTTGTTGCTGGTGGCCTTTATGTCATTGCTGGGCGCCACCCTGACCCTGCCCGGTATTGCCGGCATAGTGTTAACTGTGGGTATGGCGGTGGATGCCAATGTGCTTATTTTCTCGCGGATTCGGGAGGAGTTGGCCTCCGGGGCATCCAGTCAGGGCGCCATTAGTGCTGGTTATGATCGAGCCTTTGTGTCGATTTTGGATGCCAATATCACCACATTGATTGTGGCGGTTATTCTGTTCCTGATTGGCTCCGGCCCGGTTAAGGGTTTTGCGGTGACTCTGTCGCTGGGTATTTTGACGTCAATGTTTACCTCAATTGTGATGACGCGCGGGTTGGTCAACCTGATTGTCGGTGGTCGCAAAATTGAAAAGCTTTGGATTTAGGGAGAGGGCCATGACTGATTTAAAAATATATGACTTTATGGGGCTGCGCAAAATTGCAGTGGTTCTTTCCTGCATTATGCTGGCTGTGTCTATTTGGTCGCTCTCTGTTCAGGGGCTGGTGCTGGGGCTGGATTTTTCTGGCGGTACCCAGATTGAAGTCGGTTACGAGCAGCCTGCGGATGTGGGGCGCTTAAGTGAAAAGCTTGAAGCTGCGGGTTTTGATAACCCTGTGGTCGTGCATTTTGGTTCCGAGACCGATGTGCTGATTCGCCTGCAGGGCCAGCCAGAGCAGTCTCTGTCTGATCGTGTTTACTCTGTATTGCAGGAGGGTGGCGAGCAGGTTGAGCTGCGTCGGGTGGATTTTGTTGGGCCGCAAATTGGTGAAGAATTGCGCGATGACGGCGGTCTGGGCATGTTGACTGCTCTGGCCATAGTGATGCTCTATGTGGCCATCAGATTCCAGTTTAAGTTCTCTGTGGGCGCTGTGTTAGCGCTGGTCCATGATGTGCTTATTACCCTCGGTGTATTCTCATTGGCCAGGTTGGAGTTTGACCTCACTGTGCTGGCGGCTGTGCTCGCTGTGGTGGGATACTCCCTCAACGATACCATTGTGGTGTCCGACAGAATCCGGGAGAACTTCCGCAAAATTCGCAAGGCCACCCCGGTTGAAGTAATTAATGAATCTCTGTCACAGACATTGTGGCGCACCATTAATACCTCCTTAACCACCATGCTGGTGTTGTTGGCATTGTTCTTTATCGGTGGCGAGTTGATCCATAACTTTGCTATCGCGCTAATGATCGGCGTGGGTATTGGTACCTATTCCTCTATCTATGTAGCGGCGACAGTGATGCTATTGATGAATGTTGACCGGGAAGATCTGCTTGAGCCAGTTGAAGGGGAGTTGGTCGACGACCTGCCTTGATCAGTTAGTGGGCTCAAAATTACCTGGGTATTTCGGGGTTGCTTTGTAATAGTACCGGGCCCCGATATTACTTTACCGCTTTCGACATAAATGTAGTGATAAAGCGGCCTAGTTTGTTGCTACTTCTTTGTTCGCATTTTCTTTGAGCATATCACATCTAGTCCATAGGTAGGTTTCCAGCACTTTAATTGAAAAAAGCATTGAAAGAATCCGGGGTGTGATTGCCCCCATTTTTTTACTGCAGTTCTGGCGGTGTAATTCAACGGTCCTGGAGCTTAGATTAAGTTCGTCAGCTATTTTTTTACTGGATCGGCCGTCATAAACATAATGTAGGACTTCTATTTCCCGATAGGTAAGCACCGATTGTGTGGGTATCCAAAAGTCACTAGAGGTTGGTAAATCAGAATATCCCTCATTAGCTACCAGGGTGCTGAACCTTTCAAAGCTTTCAAAATCTGCGCTCCCTGCGAGTACGATAGTCGAATCTGCCTTTCTCCTTGACGAGCCATTGTCACTCTGGATGTTATTTTCGCTATCAAAAAATATATTTAATACCTGTGGCTGGTGATCGTCTTTAACCGGACTTTGCGCCTCCGCTCTGTAGCGCAAAGCGTCAAGGTTCGGCTGCAAGACCATAAGGCGCGCGTGATCGGATATCTTAAAGTGGGGCAGAGGTAAATTCCCCAATAGCTCAGGGGGGACTCCTAACAGTTTCACAATCGTAAACGACGCGATTGACGCTTCCATACTTCCTATTCCTGAAACTAAAAACATTCACGTATGTTAGCGTTTTGATTAACAGCGTTGAATACAGATGTATACGAATATGCATAATAGTACATATACATATTTGTTGATACGCATAAATGGCGATATCTAAAAACAGTATTTATCCGTATTTGAATAGCCTTCTCCCATGAGTAATCTTTCCGAGCGCTGGAACTTCCGGCGAAAGTTTCAGTATGACAAATTTACTTAACGGATAAGGCCATGCAAGGCTTTAGGAGAATAAACAAAATGAAATTTAAAAGAAAAATCTTAGGTCTCGCAGTAGCTTCAGTAGTTACTACATTTAGTGCAACGGCCATTTCTGATCCAATTCCAACGCCTGAGGTTTTCACTCGGGTTGACGCGGCACCAGTAGCGGCTACTGTGGCTGGTGTTAGGACAAAAGATGCGGCTCACACAACCCTCTATGATACTGTTGCAACAGTTCGTCAAGATCTCGCTGATGCTAACACTGATTTAGCTATCGCAAACAAAAATGTGGCAGATAACGCTACTGATATTTCCACAGCCAGATCTAAAATTGCCGCCGCAAATCTTTTGACCGCGGGGCAATTGATCGGTGGGAAGACCAAAGCGGAGATAGTCACAGCGCAACTTGGGGTGTTAGGAGAGACAGCTGCAGGCGTTGCGATCGAGGCCGGAGCAGCCGGTGCAGGACTTCTAGCCGACACCAGTGGGTTGGTGACAATTGCTACCAATAAGTCAACCGCACAAGCAGCCGCGGCTAATGCCCTGGCGACTTTGGAGACAGGTAATATTTCTGCCCATGTTTCAACTTCGCTTGCTTTCGCAGATCAGGCGTCTACCCAGACAGATTTAAACGGTACAGTTAATGATGCTATGGCAGGTCTTCCCGATGGGGGGGATAGCCTGGGTGCTCTAGTTAAACAAGCTACAGGTATATTAGGTACAGCAGAGACAGCAGCCGGTGCGGCAGATGGAGACGGAGCCAGAGGTACTTACGACCGCGCGGTCGATACTGCTGCCGCCGCGGTTACAGCCGCCGCGGGCAATTTAGGGACTGACGTCTTCGCTGGTTCAGCCTACGCAGTCGATGAAATACCCGGAGAAGCACCCTCTGAGTCGTTTACATCACCAGCCGCGGGTGAGGTGCTTGATATAAGAGACGCAACTACTCAGACGCTGATCACAGTCGGTGCCGATAATGCAGCTACGGTTGCCTCCATAAACGCAGCCGGTCTCAACGTTGTTGCGTCAGATGAAGGCGCTACGATTAAACTGACATATAAAGACGGTGGCGCCACGACAATTGTGGCCAGATCTAAACTTGACGAGGCCAAACTCCTTAGTGTATTTGACGCTACGGACTTGACCGCCGATCTCTTAACTCCGTCCGAAGGAGTGAGCTACGTAGCGCAAGAGGAGATCACTTATGATATGAACATAGCCAGAGCTAATCTTGCAGTAACCGAAGCTCTTAACGCTGTAAACACGGCTTCGTCAAACCTAATTCTAGCTCAAAGTAACTTCGATTCAGGTGTTGAAACCGCGACGTCCGCCTCAACGGGTCAGACTGCGGCATTGAAAGCGGCTGCTGACGCTTGGGCATCGGTTGATCAAGTTTTGCAGGAAGAGCTTGCGGTTAAGCTGGCTACAGTAGCAGCCAACGAAAAATTGGCTCTTGCAGATGAAGACACAGCGGCTACCGATCTACAAGCAGTTGCCGATACAGCTGCGGCGCTCGAAACAGCGACGGCAGCCGAAGCTGTAGCGATTACAGCAGTTGAAGAAGCGACAGCGGCTTTCCAAGCCGAAGGTGGCGCAACTTTGGAAAACGCTGCAACCCTAAACCAAGCGAACACGGCTAAAAATGCTGCAACCGCAGTAAAGAATGCAGCTCAGCTCGCAGCAACCAGCGCTACTAACACATACTACGGCGACGGAAAAACTGCGGCCACTGTGATTGATGCTCAGGACGGATCAAATAAGGCTGCTGTTACTGCTCGAAAGCTTGTCGTCACATCTCAGGCTGCTGCTGATGCGGTGTCTGCACAGCGCGATACCCAGGTACAGCTAGCTGCGGATGCAAGTAACCCAGCCACAGTTCTTCAGGCTGCGCTAGTTGAGGGTGGAGCAGATACAGGTGGGGCACTGGTTACAGCTGTAAACTCCAATCATCAATCAACTGTCGTTAATGCTACTGGTATTGCGGCTAACGTAGCGACCTTGGCCGTTCACGAAGGTCTTGTGACTACCAATATTGCTAACATTGCGACCAACACCACAAACATCGCAACCAATACCGGCAACATTGCGACTAACACCACAAACATCGCAACCAATACCGGCAACATTGCGACTAACACCACAAACATAGCAACTAACACCGGCAACATTGCGACTAACACCACAAACATCGCAACCAATACCGGCAACATTGCAAGCAACACCGCTAGTATTGCTGATCTGAGCTCGTCGCTTGCCGACAGCACAGCCAACCTACAGCGTGTTGAAATGCAATTGAATGACGATGTTGACATGCTGAAATCCGGTATTGCCTCTGCATTGGCAATTGCAGGAATGCCAACCGCTCCAGGTGAGGGCATGGGTTTCTCAATTGGTACTGGGTACTATGATGGAGAGTCAGCGATTGCCATGGGTCTGACCTACGTAGAGGGTAACCGTTCATACAAGTTCTCTCTTGGTAATTCAGGCGGTGAAACTAGCGCCTCAGCTGGTGCAGCATTTAAGTTCTAAGTGACATGTAGTAGTAAAAAAGCCTCTGCTTCGCAGGGGCTTTTTTATTATGTGATGGTACATTTATGGTCGAAATTATATTAGCTACTCTTTTTCTTGTCTTACTTGCGGTGTTACTTTACGGTGCCGTATTAATTGTTATTGATCGTGAACGTGCTTTTGCTGAACGTAAAGCATTGCGAAAACAGGCTAAAAAAGGTAATTTTAAGATCGATCAAGAATAGTGTTTGGCCGATTGGTGATAAGCTTCTGACAGAAACAATGTTGGGCTATCAGCATGTCAGGTATTTACTCTGTTGCGGGTTGAGTCTCGCATTCTGCAAAAATCTATAAATTGAATACCCTCGTTAAAAGTTGATCTTAAAGCTCTTCTTGGAGCTGGTTAAAAGTTAGCGCATCGATGGCCCACCTTAAATACATTCCCTGCCTTGCGCAGAGGGTATGTCTGCTTTATATTTTTATCTATACTTGGCGCTGACTAATAAGAGCAATTCATTGCCGCGGAGTTAAACGATGCAGCCTATCTGTTCAGTGCTGTGCACCATATTGTTTATGGCTGTCAGTAATCTATCTTTTTCCCAACCGAATCACCAAGAGCCTATGCAGGGTGTCCCACCCAGCCGCGAGTCCCAGGTGACCATGGCCAATTACCGGGACTATCCAGCCAGCCGCTGGGCGTTCCGTAATGCCGGTGCGCCAATGCATGCGGTGATGATTCCCCGGGGAGGGAATATCCGTCAATTTGCCGCAGCCAGCAGGCCCGAACTGGCTGAGTTTAAAGTTGTAGACCCTCAGGGCGAGGCCAAGGGGTTTGATCAGCTTTTTAAAGATAACTATGCCGATGGGTTGGTGATTGCCCAGGGCCAAAAGGTGTTGCACGAGCGCTACTTTGGCGACTTTTCTGAGCATGATGCCCATATCTGGTTTTCCATGAGCAAGTCATTGGCCAGTACGGCTTTTGGTCTTTTAGTTGATCAGGGGTTGGTGGATCTTCAAGCCTCGCCGGCCAAATATATTCCCGAGCTGGTGGGCAGCGGCTTTGAGCGGGTGAGCATTCAGCAGGTGCTTGACCATGGAACCTCAATTGATTTCCACGAAACCTATACTAATGTTGACTCTGATTTTGCCCGTTACTATGCCCCGGCACTGAATATGGGCTGGATGCCCGGTGCTGCGGATGTGCAGCCTGATAATGCTGAGATCTATGGTGTGCATGATTTTCTTGGCCGATTTATCAAGCCTGATCCGGACCGTGTTCCCGGTGATAATTTTGATTACAACTCGGCCAATGCCGATGTGTTGGGCTGGCTAATTGCGCGACTGAGCGGCCAGCCATTTCAGGATTATATTGAGAACAATATCTGGTCCAAAATTGGTGCTGAACATGATGCCTATATACTGGTGGACCGTGCCTATATGCCTGCGGTGACTGGTGGTATGAATAGCACTGCCCGTGATGCATTGCGCTTTGGCATGATGGTGCGCGACCGCGGTGAATACAATGGTCAGCGTGTTATTCCAGCGTCCTGGATTGACGCTACTCTTGATGTCAGTGATCGGCTGCTTGCCAATATGCAGGCCAATACCAAATACCAAAATGAGTCCTGGTCTGCCTATCACAATATGTGGTGGATTCTGGATGCCGCCGCTGGGGAGTACTGCGCTGTGGGTATTCATGGCCAGGTTATCTATATCAATCGCAGGGCGGATACTGTGATGGTC
>ENA-OQVM01006549-OQVM01006549.1-marine-metagenome-genome-assembly--contig:-NODE-6549-length-10519-cov-3.625551_pt1 | contig 10519 bp, 7 predicted proteins | sample MGYA00237776_ERZ505498 | MGnify/ENA primary metagenome ERZ505498 (study PRJEB26159, sample SAMN06265151) | marine metagenome | isolation source: Helgoland LTER site | place: Germany:Helgoland, sampling... | reverse complement strand
CTGCTAGAGCAACGCGGTCTCGCCCAAAGCACCGGATGGTCAAATGCGTGGAAGATTAACCTCTGGGCACGCCTCGGGAATGCCGAGCAATCCGCCACCTTTGTCCGCCATATGCTCCAGGATAACACCTTCAGTAACCTCCTCAGCCAGTTTCGCCCAGCGCGAGAAGGAGGAAAGAAGAACCTCTTCCAGATCGAGGCGAACCTCGGTTACACCTCAGGTATCGCCGAAATGCTCCTCCAATCCCATCCCACTGGCGGCGAACTCGACGCCAAGCCTCTCATTCGCATTTTACCTGCCCTCCCCAAAAACTGGCCATCCGGCAAAGTCACCGGCCTGCGAGCACGCGGTGGTGTGGAACTGAACATCGAGTGGAAGGATGGTGAGTTGGTTGATTGTGAACTTCGCGCGGATCATGACATTCCATTGCTGAAAGTCCGCTACGATGGCACAACCATGGACTTGAGTCTGAAAGCCGGGAAGCCCACCAAAGTGTTCGCTTCCAAGGATGCCGAGTAAGGCTCTGTTGATGGGGGCGTGGGCGTTACGCCCGCTCTAAGCGTAAGCACATCGAGGAACCAAGTTTTCAACCTAAAAAGACAGGAGCATGAACATGACAAATCGCAAACAATGGCTGCGAGCTATTAGCCTGCCCCTGCTTCTCATTCACTATTCACTATTCACCATTCACTATTCGGCTGCTGCTCCGCTGCAGCAACGGCCGAACATCATTTTTGTCTTAACCGATGACCAGGGCATGGGGGACCTCTCCTGCACGGGCAATACCATCCTGAAGACTCCACACATCGATGCGCTCTATGATAAGGCGACGCGCTTCACGGATTTTCAGGTGAGCCCGACCTGCGCACCAACACGTGCCGCCATCATGAGTGGGCGGTTGCCATTCGAGGTTGGCGTCAGCCACACCCTGATGCAGCGGGAACGTCTGGCGCCGGAGGTGGTGACCTTCCCTGAGGCCCTACAAAAGGCTGGCTATAAAACGGGTTTATTTGGCAAATGGCACCTGGGTGATGACGGCGAATACCTACCACAGAACCGTGGCTTCAATGAGGTTCTCATGCACGGCGCTGGCGGCATCGGCCAATACAGCTTTGGTGATTTCAAAGAAAACGCCGAGGACAAGTACTTCGATAACGTGTTTCTGCACAATGACACCGTGGTAAAGACCAAGGGCTTTTGCACGGATGTGTTTTTCAACGCGGCCTTGTCCTGGATGAAAAAGCAATCCGCTACCGATGAACCCTTCTTCGCCTATATTTCGCTGAACGCACCGCATGGCCCCTTGATCGCACCGGACAAATACAAAAAGCGCTTTCTGGATGAAGGTTACAGTGAGCCAACGGCGGCACGCTACGGCATGATCGAGAACATCGATGACAACATGGGCCTGATGATGGGCAAGCTTGAGGAATGGAAGCTGTTGGGGAACACCCTGGTTATTTTCATGACGGACAATGGCATGGCGATGAAGGCTATTGGCAAAAAAGGCCTCAAGGAGAGGCTCTTGGCACACAATGCTGGGCTCAGAGGCCATAAGGATACCAATTGGGAGGGGGGAACCCGTGTGCCCAGCTTCTGGTATTGGAAAGGAACCTTGGGCGAGGGTGTCGATGTTACCGCATTGACCGCTCACATTGATCTCTACCGCACCTTCTGCGACATCGCCGGTGCTGATATCCCAGAGAGCGAGCTGCCGCCGGCAGGACGTTCAATGCTCCCGCTGATGAAAGACCCTGATGCAAAATGGGATGACCGCTCCCTGTTTTCCCACCGTGGTCGCTGGGGTGGTGGCGGACGTGGCAAAAAAACGCGTGAGCTGGCGAAGTATTACGGCGCATCCGTGCGCACCGCTCGCTGGCGCCTGGTCTATGAAATGGACGGTGAGGGCCCCTGGCTCAGTGATATTTCCAAAGACCGTGGTGAGGCCAAGAACCTCATCGAGGCATTTCCCGAAGTCGCCCAGAAACTCAAGGCCGACTTTGATCACTGGTGGGATTCCACTGAAGCCCTTCTGGTCAATGAAGGCCTTCCACGTCTGCGCCCCGGGGAATACCCCTTGCACAAGCGCTATGAGAAGCAGCTCAAAGAAAAGGGGATACCTGACTGGCAGCCAGAGCCGTTTGAACTGAAAGCGGGTGGTGACTCCCGTGCGGCAGCGTCTGCTGGCTGGCAGGGTAAGCAGTCAGACTGGAATGGATTCAAAAGGGTGGCTTTCAAGGTGGATGGTAAACCCTGTTTTGTCGTGCTGCCTAAAAAAGAGCTGAAGGGAAAGCCCTGGGTTTGGCGTGCACGTTTTCCCAAGTATCACCCGGAGGTGGATTTACTGCTATTGGAGCGGGGTTATCACATTGCCTATATCAAAACGGACGACATGCTGGGCAGCCCCACTGCCCTCGAGCACTGGGACGCCTTTTATGCGTTCATGACGCAGGAGAAAGGGCTTGCTAGCAAGGCGGCCCTTGAGGCCGTTAGCCGTGGCGGGCTCTTTGCCTACCGATGGGCGGCGCAAAATCCAGATGCTGTCGCTTGCATCTACGCGGATGTACCGGTCTGTGATTTCAAGAGCTGGCCTCTGGGGCAAGGGAGTGGTGTGGGCGATCAGAAGGCATGGCAGAATCTGCTCAAACAGTACGGATTCACTGAGCAGCAGGCACTCGCATACCGGGAGAACCCGATCGATGTCCTCAGCTCCATAGCGAAGGCTAGGATTCCTTTAATGCATTTGATAAGCAGGAATGATCAGGTGGTTCCCGCAGAAGAAAATACCGATCTGTTAGCCGGGCGATATCGTGAAATGGGAGGGTCCATAGAAATCATCGAAGTCAATGAAGGCCTCAGAGCCAAAGGGCATCATTTTGATCATCCCGATCCTAAGCGGGTTGCTGACTTTATTGAGAAACATACAGGGTCACAAAATCGTATAGAAAAAGGAACATCCACAAGAAAAGGCAAAGCGAAATAACTACATCCATGAAAACACAACTCATCATCACCACGCTTCTCCTAAGCCTACTCTGCCCAGCCCTCGCCAAGAAACCGGCAGCCAAAGGGCTGGCTCCCACGCATACCAATGTCGCCTATGATGCTCATGAGCGCACCGTCTTGGATTTCTGGCAAGCCAAGGGCGAGGGCCCGCGCCCTTTGCTAGTGTATATTCATGGCGGCGGCTGGATTAAAGGGGATAAGAAAGCGATGAAAAACGCGCAGACCTACCTTGCTCATGGGATCTCCGTGGCTACGGTGAACTACAGGCTGTTAGATAAGGATGTTACCTTGCCGACTCCCGTGCACGATGCCGCCCGTGCCGTGCAATTCTTGCGCAGCAAAGCCCGCGAATGGAACATTGATAAAAACAAGATTGTGCTCAGCGGACAGAGTGCTGGCGCCTGTTCTTCGTTGTGGATCGCTTGTCATGATGATCTGGCAAAGCCCGGCTCAAACGACCCACTAGAGCGTGAGTCTACGCGCGTGCTGGGTGCGGCAGTCAGGATCGGGCAGACCTCGATTGATCCTGTGGTTATCGAGCCATGGATTGGCCCGAATGTCTATCACGCGATGATTTACAAGGCGGTGGGTGAAGACTCCGCCGAAGCAATGCAGAGAAATTATGCCAAGCATAAGGAGCTCTACCAAGAGTTCTCAGCGATCAACCACCTCAGCAAGGACGACCCTCCTTTGTTTCTTGAATACGACTCCAGATTCGACATGTCCGTGCCTGCAAAATCGATCAACCACGGCATTCATCATCCTGTGTTTGGGGCGAAGTTCAAGGAACAGTCCTCCAAAGTGGGCCACAACAAGGTGGAGCTGATGATCAAGAATCACGATGAGTCGAAGCAGTTCAGTGATGTCGATGACTTTGTGATCAAGACGCTGACAGGTCGCGCTGGCGCTTCTGCAGGCAAGGAATCTGTCACCGGTGAGAAGCCAGCCACCATCATACCCGTGCCATCGAAGCTGAAGAAGTTCATGCCCAAGCGCCACAATGAAAAGCTCGCTGAGGCGAAGAAGGGCGACTTTGACCTGGTGATGATCGGCGACTCGATCACCCACAACTGGGAGAGCCAGAAGAACTACCAGGCAGCTTTTGCGGATTGCAAGATGCTTAACCTCGGATTTGCCGGGGACCGCACCCAGAACGTGCTTTGGCGTATTGAGAACGGTGCCTTGGATGGTATTTCCCCCAAGCTGGTCACCCTGATGATCGGGACCAACCACGCCCACGATCCACGCAAGGGATTCACCCCGGATAAGGCTGAGGATGTGTTCACCGGCATCAAGGCGATTGTCGCGGAAGTACGCACGCGGCTGCCCGAGTCGAAGCTGATTGTATTCTCTGTATTCCCACGCGGACCTGAGAGCACACAAGCGAGAGTGACTGCCCTTAATGCTTTGCTTCCCCAACTCGCCGATGGTAAACACGTCATCCACATGGACATTAACCAAGACTTCCTCGGTGAGGACGGTATCTTTAATCCGGAGCTTTACAGGCGCGACCAGTTGCACCTGGATGTCAAAGGTTACGAAGCATGGGCGAAAGCTTTGCTGCCGATTCTCACGCAATACCAGGTGCTGAAGTGAATGCCACCCACACTTAATTCTAACAAAAAACAATGAGCAAGAGCAACATGAAATTCTGCATTCTATCGATCATCCTCATTCACTATTCACTATTCACCATTCACCATTTGGCTGCTGCACCAGCGGCCACAACGGCTGACGGTGTGAAGGCGAAGCCTTCAGGAGGAGGGCAAGTGACAGTAACGGCTGACGGTGTGAAGGCGAAGCCTTCAGGAGGAGGGCAAGTGTCTACCAAGCCCCTCCCCAATATCGTGCACATCATGATCGATGACCTTGGCTGGCAGGACATCGCCGCTCACAAGATTGACGGCAAGCCGGTCTATGAAACGCCGCACATGGACCGCATGACCAAAATCGGTCGCCGTTTCACCCAGGCTTACTCCCCGGCTCCTACCTGCGCTCCCTCCCGCGTCTCTTTCCTCCGTGGTCAGCATCCAGTGCACACCGGTGTTTACCACGTTCAAGGTGGGCGTCTGCCCCGCCCGTGGCGCGATGATACCCCCCGCATCCCTCCTTATTACCCCTACGGTCTTCCTGACTCAGAGCCGACCATCGGGGATGTGATGACCAAGGCAGGCTACATGACTGCCCATGTGGGCAAGTGGCACGCTGGCGGCAAACACGCTGGCTACCCGTTCCCGCTCGATCAGGGATTTGCCTTCAGCTACACCGAGAAAGACGGTCGTCACAAGTATTACAATGATCCCGAGCTATGGAATCCGGAGGATCGCGTGAAGAATAATTTCTTCGGCTCCTGGGGGAGGATGAAACCGGACCGCATCAGCGGCTTCGCCACTGCGGCGGAGGATGATCGTTACCAGACCGATGCCGACGGCCGCCCCTTTGACAAACCACATGACCTTGCCATGGGATTCATCCGCAAGCACAAGGATAAACCCTTTTTCCTCAACTACTGTCCCTATTATGTGCACGGACCGATTCAGACGCGGGACAAGATCCGCTTTGAAAAATACCTGAAAAAAATGGGTTATGATTTCCCCTCACATCCTGACCCGTTAGGCAAAGGACCAGGCCACATCAACCCCTATTATGCCAGCATGGTCGACACCGTCGATCACATGATCGGTGAGGTGATCACTTATTTGGAACAGACCGATGACCCGCGCAATCCGGGCCACAAGCTCATTGAGAACACCTACCTGATTCTGGACTCGGATAATGGCGGCGTGCTACCTTACACCGACAACGCCCCACTGCGTGGTGGCAAGCAAAACAGCTATGAGGGTGGCGTGCGCATTCCCTTCCTGATTCTTGGGCCGGGGGTTCCCGCTGGTAGCACCTGCCATACCCCGATCACCTTGGTTGACTTATTCCCCACCTTCATGAAAATCGCCGGAGTCGAGCAGGACGCCTCCCTTAATCTGGATGGTTGTAACATCATCAGCCAGCTTCACGGTGGTAATGAGCCGCCCAAAAAGGCGGACGGCAGCGTGCGTGAGGCCATTTTCTGGCACTTCCCGATGGACAGTCAGATGAGCATCGCCATGCGCAAAGGCCCGTGGAAACTGGTGCGTAACTTCGGTGTCCGGGGTGGTAGCCAGCATGAAGAGAAAATTGAGCTCTATCGCATCTATGATGAAACCGGAGCCCCGGCTGATCTCGGTGAGGAGCAGGATGTCGGTGACCAGCATCCGGCAGTGCTCACCGCCCTTGCTGCCGAGATGAATGCTTACGTGGAAAAAGCCGGAGCAGGCATGCCCTACCGTAATGGAAGGGGCAAAGGTTCCACCGTGGCCGAGCGCGATGCCATTCCACAGATCACATCTCTTGCCAGCGAGCAAGACCGCGTCATGGCTAGCTTCGAGACGGGCAAGAACAAATCCGCCATCACCGAGGCCACGCTGTACTACACCCTCAACCCTAAACCCTTTGACACCACCGGTGGCCACCGTGAGGAATGGTTCCCGGCTCACGCCAGACTGGGGGACGGTAAGGTGGAGGCCACCGTGCCACCGGGTGCAACTCACGCGGCTTTTGTGATGCGTGACGCCAATAACTTCTTGGTCACCTCCGAGCCCCTGCCCAGCTTTCAGCGGCAGGATGTCCAAGTAACGGATAGTAGCCTTCTACCCAACGGCTTCGCTTGGCGTCCGGGACTGCACGCCCTCGTCAAGCTCGGCTACCAGGCGCGGGAGTCTGCCGGGGCTACACAACTCATAACCCCCAAGCTGGACAAAGCCCTTGCCCATGCGATAAGGCTGCTTTCAGATGAGAGCGCTTCTGCAGATGCCTACGCCGCAGGAATTCGTGAGCTAAGGCAAGCCATCCGCAGTCTCACCGCTGTTCCGGAGTCCAAGCACCCCGCTCTCAACCGCTTCCCGACCGAGCCACTCTTCTAGAATAGTAAATAGTGAATTTGGAATTCTAGCACGGCGCATTCACTTATAACTTGAACTCAAAACTCAAAACTCACTCCCATGCCCAACAGAAGATTCTTCCTTAAACCCTCGGTCATCACAATCTGCAGCGGCCTTCTTTTCATGCAGGTGAGTGCAAAAGAAGATACAGATAAAGCCGCTAACACATCTCACGCGGTGCCAGGCTACAGCGATCAGCAGCCGTCTTTCAAACAAGGCAGCCGGCTCCTATTCATCGGCGACTCGATCACCGACATGAACTGGGGGCGCAATGAGGCAGACAGGAATCACTACCTCGGGCACAGCTATGTCTTCATGATCGCCGGCCGTCTCGGCATCGAGATGCCAGAGGCCAAGCTCGACTTCTTCAACCGTGGCAAGAGTGGTAATGCGGTCTGGCAGTTGCGTAAGCGTTGGCAAAAAGATGCCGTCGAGATGAAGCCTGACGTGCTCACCATTCTCATCGGCACCAACGACGTCGGTCAGGGTCTGATGAATCCGAAAGACAAGATCACACCCGCCTCCTTTGAGTCCGACTACCGCTTCATTCTAGACGCCAGCCGCAAGGCCAATCCCGATTTGAGAATCGTGCTTATGGATCCCTTCATACTGCCGACGGGCCCCTTGAAAAATCCGAAAGCCTACGACGTCCGCCGCAAGCTCACCGATGAAATGCGTGTGGTCGTCGCCAAGCTCGCCAAAGACTACGACGCCGTGCATATCCCACTGCAGGACATCTTTGATGCCGCCGCCAAAGCTAACGGATCCGCTGGTCCAGAAAACTTGATCTGGGACGGCATCCACCCCCTTCCCGCCGGCCACGAGCTCATCGCCCGCCACTGGCTGCAGGCAGTCAGCACCCGCTGACGCTAGGGTTCCACCCAAATAGGGGTCAGGCAGAGAAATGACGCATCCGCTCCATTTCCCGCCACATTTTCTGGATGAGCTTTTCGTTTTTCAATCGAGCTTTGAGCATCTGTTCGGCACGAGTGACACCGCTTCTAACACCCATGTGGAGTTCTTTGGCGATCCACTCCAGCTTGACCGAACTGTTTTGGCGAATACTGCGAACGATCATTGCTTTGCGCCAGTCCGTTTTGTTGATGGTCTCCAGATCAGTCTTACTCAGGCCGAGCACCTCCAGCCCGCGCTCGATCCACAGTCGCGCCGTTGCCTCGGCATGATCGTTGGTTTGTTTGCCCGTATAGCCATTGGCCTTGCTGGTCGATGATCCGCTATCCGACTTGGAATCACCCACAAGAAGACTCATTTTCTCACGAAACTCCTCACAGCCAAAACACCAACCCCGCTCAAGCGTCACCTGCATGCTGGCACCCTCGGGCTGATTGATGCCCGCTCTTGTCAGTCGGCTCCTATCGACAAGCCCTTCGGTGGCAACTAACAATTTTCTCCGGCCTTCCGCCGTGTCTGCATAACCAAGATGCGCCAAACCGGAATCCACCGCAAGCCAGCTTCGTCGTTTGCTGGCCGGCTTCATATAGTCCGACAAACTGCACCAGGGATAGTTCTCAATACCATCCATCACGGCAGCCAGTTTCGCCCGGACAGGATTCAGGTGCACATAGTGAATCAGCGTACTGAGGTAATCATTTTCCTCCACCAGCACCGCCTTGTAGCGTCCGCTGAAAAGATGCCCCAGCAGCTCGTTCCGTGCATTGTGCCTTTTGGTCACGGTATTCTGAAACCAGGTCATGCCCTCGACAAGGTTGGCCTTGGGGGTTTTGAAAACGAGATGGTAGTGGTTGCCCATCAGTGCATAGGCATACACCTGCCAACCTGTCCTGCCCACCACTTCCTCAAGAGTCGCCTCAAAGACCTCGCGGTCTCTGTTACTGCGGACAATCTTGTCCAGTCGGTTTCCGCGCGCCATCACATGGTAAATGGCATCCTCATACTGGACTCTAACTTGTCTGGGCATGAAAGATATCTAACAGAATAAATGGATGCGGAAAAGGAGTAAATGATGCATTTCTCTGCCTGACCCCAATCACAATCACCCCAATTAGGAGTAAATGATACATTTCTCTGCCTGACCCCTAATTTGCTTTTCTGGAGGATTGATCGAGCTGGGAAGCGTCCGCTATTCTATCTGGAAGGAGACCTTCACACGGATGGTGATCGGGATCTGGCCGGGTGCCAGCGAGCTGTTGTCTGCAGCTCCCTCTGCACTGCGGTACTGGGCACTCGCTAGATGCCTTGGGTACTGGTGATTTTGTTCCTCGATGAGGATGGGTTTACCGATGGTTGAATTAAGAGTTTCGGCCATTGCGGTAGCTTTCTCTTTAGCATCCAGTAGTGCTCTTTTACGAGTAATGCTCTCATGCGCAATCCGCTCGGAGTGATCATAGTGAACGCTTGTCAGGGAGGTGTTAGGCAGCTTGGAAAGCCCCATCCAAAGCTCTTGGTATTTACTCAGCTTGGTGAGTTTGAAGGAGATGTCCGTGGAAGCCATGAATCCCTCTCTGACTTTATTACGATTCTGGTAAACCCAGTTTTCACCGAACAGCATGCCAGAAGTCTGGATATCCTTTTCGGGAATTTGCTGCTTCTTTAGATAATCCAGCACCCCTTTGACAAAAGCGGAATGACTCTCGGCCACGGTTTTCAGATCGGCATCCTGATTGCTGATCTTAAGGCGCCAGTGCATCAGGTTAGGGGTGACATCCTTGGTGGCTGTGCCGATCACCGTTACTTGCCGCGTAGTGGTCTCGGCAGCGTGGGAGCTCATGACCAAAGATAGGCACAGGAGACATAAGAGGCAGGGGAGTATAAATTTGAGTATCATTTTTTATAGGTGTTCTAGCTGAGACAGTGGTGTTTGAATTTTTTTATCCAAGGACTACTTAGCATCGCACGCTAGTCCATGCCGTCAAGCTGATAGCGGCCAAGCCCGACCTTGTCGGGCTCGATGAAGGAAGCCGCTGCGCGGCAGTGGGGCGCTACGCGCCAGTTTAAGCGGGAGATGGACACAAAAAACCCCGCCGCGTAGAAACGGCAGGGGTGTTTGAAAGTTCTTGGTTCTTGGTTGGCCGCTGCGCGGCTCATTGAATATTCTCTATTCACCATTCAAGCTCTGCGTCTGCGCAGAGCGAGGGCAAGGCCTCCGAGGCCGAGCAGCGCTGTGGAGCTAGGCTCTGGCACGAAGACAGCACTAAGAACAAGGCTGTCAGTAACCCCGTCATCGAGACTGATGCTCCACTCCAACTTGCCGTTCACAAATCCGCTGCCATCCAGGAGGAAGTCTCCAGCCTCAAAACCGGTGATATTGTTGGCGGTTGCGATGATGAAAGTTGGGGCAAAGGGATCACCATAGGCGAGACCAGAATAGTCAAAGCCAGCAGCCAGACCAGCGTTGTTGGAGAGATCCAGAGAGGTAATGTCAATGGTGAATTGACCAGGATTCAGGCTGTTGAGGGTAAGATCCCCGCTGATGCTAAGCCAATCCCAGCCGGGATCATCTCCTTTGAGTCCACCACTGTTGTTGATCTCCCAGAGGTAGCTACCTCCGTCATTCCAGG
>ENA-OQVM01006541-OQVM01006541.1-marine-metagenome-genome-assembly--contig:-NODE-6541-length-10530-cov-5.917727_pt1 | contig 10530 bp, 7 predicted proteins | sample MGYA00237776_ERZ505498 | MGnify/ENA primary metagenome ERZ505498 (study PRJEB26159, sample SAMN06265151) | marine metagenome | isolation source: Helgoland LTER site | place: Germany:Helgoland, sampling... | reverse complement strand
TTGATTAAAAACGCTGAATTTTATGATTTATTATTGTAATTTTGAAATTAGCTTTTATTTATCGATACTAATGACCAAAACATTGCGTTTCTTTACTATGAAAAGATTGTTGCCTTTTATAGCCTTTTGCTATTTTTATTTTGGAACTGCTCAAACTCAAAACTTTGACATCAACTGGGATGGAGTAACCACTTTAAGCACCAGTGACAGCTCTATCGAACTCCCTTCTTTTGACTCAAAAAACTATAACTTTTCGCTCAAAAAAGGTCTTACTTTCTCAGCCCAATGGAATCTTAACGGGCTTTTAGATGAACGCTCTGCGGAACTAGAATCTGTTGAAAGTATTGAAATTTCCAAAGTAGATTTGAAACAACTGCCAATATCCACCATTCCAAATGCACCATTATTGAAGGTTACGAATGCAGTTTATAGAGACAGCTCAAAAGGCCATGTAGAAATTTCACCTATTTATTATGAAAATGGGGTTCTTAAAAAAATGACACGATTTTCGATTTCATACCGAATGAATGCGCAAAACAGAAGGACCTCTAGTGTAGCTTCCCTAAGCAGTTCTCATTTAAAGTCAGGCGATTGGTACCGATTTGCCGTCGATACTACGGGTGTTCATAAACTGAGTCGGAATTTTTTGAATAGCCTGGGCGTCAATACCAGTAATCTAAACCCCAAAAATATTAAAATTTATGGCCATGGCGGGAAATCGCTTCCATTATTGAATTCAGAGACCGTTTCTAATGATTTGATCGAAAACACCATCCAAGTGGTTGGCGAAGAAGATGGCGTTTTTAATGACAGTGACTACATTTTGATGTATGCCATTGGACCTAAAAAATACAACTCCGACAACAATTCACACATCAATCCTTATAGTGATAAAAGTTATTATTATGTAAATATCAGCCTTGGAAATGGCGCTAGAATGTCCACGGCATCAGAACCCACTGGCGAAGCAGATGTGACGTATAACAGTTTTCATAACTATAAATTTGTAGAATCTGACACCTATAATATTGCCAAAATGGGAAGGCGCTGGTTTGGGCATCGTTTCTATGTGGAAAACGTAAGAGCGTTTAGTTTCGACTTCCCAAATTTAATCACAAGCAGCCCTGTGGCCTTGAGAGTTTATACGGCCGCAGCATCCGAGTCTGACACTTCAATGCAGCTCAACGTAAATGGATCTAACGTTAGTAATTTTACTTACCTACCAATTGACAAAGACATTCTCGCAAGGTCAGCATCTTTCAGCGGGTCGGCTACAAGCGCCTCAGAAACAATTGATGTAGAATTATCTTACAACAACAATGGCAATCCGTCTGCGACGGCATATTTAGATTATATATCGATAGAAGCCGAGTGTGCGTTGACAAGCCTCGGGACTCAATTTGAATTTAAACACAATGGCACCTCCACACAATTTGGGATTGGTCAGTTTGAAATTTCAAATGCCACTTCCATCTCTCAAGTTTGGGACATCAGCAATCCGTATCAAATTCAATTTTACAACAATACGGATGCCGCATCTGAATTTAGTTTCAAAACTAATTTGGGAACCTTTAAAACTTACCAAGCAGTGGGGCCTGATTTTTATGTCCCAAGAAAAACCAACACCACCAATGTGCCAAATCAAGACATAAAAGGAATGGTATTTTTGGACGCTCAAGGTGAATTTAAAGATATTGACTATCTAATCGTCGCACCCAATTATTTACGAGTGCAAGCAGAGCGCCTGGCACAAATTAACCGCACTCAACACAATTTGAACGTCAAAGTATATACTTTAGAATCCATTTATCAAGAATTCAGTTCGGGGATGCAAGACATTGGAGGCATTCGAAACTTTGTGAAATATGTCTATGACAATGCCAGCACACCTGCCAAAAAACTAAAATACTTGTGTTTATTTGGAGATGCTTCTTTTGATTACAAAGAACGTATTTCTAACAACACCAATATTGTTCCTTCTTGGTATTCCACTGAAAGTTTCAGTTTGATAACGTCTTTTATATCTGATGACTATTTTGGTATGATGGATTCCAATGAAGGTACCATGTCTAATAACAACAAACTGGACATTGCAGTGGGACGCATTTTGGCAGAGAACAGCCAACGCGCCAAAGAAATGGTGGACAAGGTCGAATCGTATTACATGCCCGAAACCTATGGAAGTTGGCGTAACAATTTCTTACTCATCTCTGATGATGTAGATAAGGAATCAGACCGTATCATTCAATCCACAACTGAACTTATTGCCGAGGATGTCAAAGCAGCAAAACCCTTTTTGAATGTTAAAAAAATTCATGCAGATTCTTATGTTCAAGAAACCTCATCTGGAGGCGCGCGATACACTCTCGTAAATAAAGCTATTTTTGATGCGCTAGAAGTCGGAGCGATTGTAGTTAATTATTTTGGACATGGTGGCGAAGACGGCTTGGCTGGAGAACGCATCTTTGATAAAATCAATGCGCAAGAGCTGAACAACCCTTGCAAGCTTAACTGCTTCGTAACCGTCACTTGTGAATACACCAAATTTGACAACCCCTTTAGAGAGACTGCTGGTGAGTATCTGTTTTGGAATAAAAAAGGAGGGGCGATTAGTTTGATCACCACCACACGAAAAATTTATGTAAATGTGGGCACCTCTTTTAATGAAACCTTAAGTCAATATTTATTCTCATACGGAAGTGACCAAACCATGAGTATTGGCGAGGCACTGCGACGTACTAAAAATGATCCTGCGATTTCCGGTCAACCTCAACGTCGATTGGTTTTTAACATTGGAGACCCTGCCATTAAACTTCCCATTGCCAAGCCAGACATTAGAGTTACAAAAATAAACGACGAAGACGTCAACAACTCCACTCAAGTTCTAAAAGCTTTGGGTCCTGCCAAAATCGAAGGCACTGTCACCGATGCACAAGGAACTGTTTTAAACAACTACAACGGTGTGTTAACCGCAACTATTTATGACAAAGATCTTCAGCGTTCAACACTTGGAAACGACGGCATCAGAGATGACGCAGGCGATCTCATCTTACTAGATTTTGATGCTTTGGGAGAAGTGATTTTTAGAGGCCAAGCAAGTGTGACCAATGGACAATTTGCCTTTGAATTTATTGTCCCAAGAGACATTACAGTCACGGAAGGAAATGGAAAAATAAGTCTCTATTCCAAATCCGAAGCAGCACTGTCAGACAACCGAGGGTACAATTATGACATTAAAATTGGAGGGGTCAACCTCAATGCACCTGAAGACAATACAGGCCCGAACATCAATTTGTACATGAACGATGAAAATTTTGTTTCTGGAGGCATCACCAATGAAAACCCAACACTGTTGGCAAATTTATATGACGAAAATGGCATCAATACCGCCAGTGGCATTGGACATGATATTACCGCCATTTTAGATGGGGATGAAACCAATGTTTACAAATTAAACGACTATTATATCGCAGCCATCGATGATTACCAAAGAGGATCTTTGAGTTATCCCTTGAGAGATTTAAGTCCTGGCCTACACACATTAACTCTCAAAGCATGGGATGTGTATAACAATGCTTCTACTAAGGACATTCAATTTATAGTCTTTGATAAAGACGTCAGTTTGGAACTTACCAATGTGTTGAATTATCCCAATCCGTTTGTAAATTACACAGAATTTTGGTTCAATCACAATAGTTCGGATGTATTGGACGTTTCTATTCAAATATTCACCATTTCGGGCAAATTGATAAAAACCATTAATGGACAAACCAATGCCGGCTCTAAAACAACGAGTTCTGTCTCTCGAGATATCACATGGGATGGCACCGATGATTTTGGTAGCAAAATTGGAAAAGGGGTTTATGTCTATAAATTAAAAGTACGTTCGTCCAGCACAGGAATGCAAGCAGAAAAAATTGAAAAACTTGTCATCCTTTAATATTACATTATATTTGTTAATTCATAACACCAAAATTTAAAATGATTCCAATTCAAAAAAACCAAAAAATAACATCCATTTGTGTGCTGTTTTTAGTCGCATTATTTTCAACGAAAACAACGGCTCAAACCACCACTGTCATACCCAATCAAGACTCGCGAGTGATTACCACGGGAGTCCCGTTTATTCTTATTGCTTCCGATGCACGCGCTGCTGGTATGGGAGACATGGGAGTCGCAACCTCAGTAGATACTTATTCTCAGCAATGGAACCCTTCAAAATATGCCTTTTCAGAAGCGAAATCAGGGATTGGAATTAGCTACACGCCTTATTTAAGCAAATTAGTCAATGATATTTTTTTAGGAAATATCACCTATTTCAACAGACTTAACGAACGAAGTGCCTTTGCTGTCAGCCTTAAGTATTTTTCTCTTGGAGAAATTGAGCTCCGTGAGGATGAATTTTCGACCCCTTTAATTGAAAAACCCAACGAATTAACCTTTGATGCGTCTTACTCTTTAAGGCTTTCAGATCAGTTTTCCATGGGAGTCGCCTTGCGTTACTTGCGTTCAGATTTAAAAATTCAAGCAATCGATGTCAATGCCAAAGCGGCAAGTTCGTTTGGAGTGGACATCACAGGATATTACCAAAGTGAAGAAGAAGCCTACGACAGTTTTAACGGACGTTGGAGAGGTGGATTTGCCATTCAAAATTTAGGTCCAAAAATCAAATATGATGAAGGCGGAAGAGAAAACTTCTTACCCACCAATCTAAGATTGGGTGGTGGATTTGATTTTATTTTTGACCAATACAACAGAGTGAATGTCACCGCTGAAGTTACTAAACTGTTAGTCCCAACACCGCCTGTTTACGGAACTGAATATAATTATACCGACACCAATGAAAACGGCGTTTATGATGCTGACACAGACACTTTAGGTACTATAAAAAACAGCAACGTTATTATTGAAGGACAAGATCCAGACGTAGGATTTATGGCAGGTGTATTTCAATCGTTTAACGATGCGCCTGGTGGGTTCAGCGAAGAGCTCGATGAGTTCACTTGGGCCTTAGGTGCCGAGTACGTATACCAAGACTCGTTTGCTTTAAGACTCGGTTATTTTAATGAAAATGAATTCAAAGGAGCCCGTAAATTTTTCGCCATGGGTGCCGGCTTCAAATACAGCGCAATTGATATTGATCTATCCTATTTATTCTCAGCCTCCAAAGTACAAAGCCCTTTAGAAAACACCTTGCGTTTTTCTTTATCTTTTAATTTTGGAGATGGCGAATACAGCGAATACTAAGCGATCGCTTTAATAAAATACTAATAAAAACTATTGCGCATTGCAATAGTTTTTTTGTCTATACGAATTATGAAAAAAGTAAAAATAGAGACCTCTTTTGATGTGTACGATGCAATTGAAGAATTTGATACACCGATTCAAAACTTAATACATAAAGCAGCAGAAGCCCGTAAAAAAGCCTATGCGCCCTACTCTCAATTTTTAGTAGGTGCCGCTTTAGAATTGGAAAACGGAGAAATTATTTCTGGAAACAACCAAGAAAATGCCTCCTACCCTTCTGGATTGTGTGCAGAACGTACCGCTGTGTATTATGCGGGGGCAGAATTTCCAAATCAAAAAATACTTCGCATGGCGATTGTGGCAGGATCTACAATCAATCCAACCACCAAACCCATTCCTCCTTGTGGCGCGTGTAGACAAGCATTATCAGAGTATGAAGTGAAGCAAAACGCCCCTATGGAACTCTATTTCATGGGGACTTCTGGGCAGATAGCCGTCTCAAATTCTGTCGAAAATATCCTTCCGTGGATCTTTGACAAAACCGTACTATAACGTTTTTTTAAAAAATTAACCCCTACTCTTTTTAGGTTATCAATCAAAGTATTACTTTTGTCTTTACATTAAAAACAATTACTGTTCACGCATGCAGAAGATAACTAAAGAAGTCTACCTTGATTGGTATGAAAATATGATGCTCTGGCGAAAGTTTGAAGACAAACTTGCAGCCGTGTACATTCAACAAAAAGTAAGAGGATTTCTCCACTTGTACAACGGTCAAGAAGCCGTACTTGCAGGCGCTTTACATGCAATGGATTTATCCAAAGACAAAATGATCACTGCCTATCGAAATCACGTGCAACCCATTGGGATGGGCGTTGATCCACGTCGTGTGATGGCAGAGCTTTTTGGAAAAGCCACTGGAACGTCTCAAGGATTGGGAGGTTCGATGCATATTTTTTCTAAAGAAAAAGGTTTTTATGGCGGTCATGGAATCGTTGGTGGACAAATACCTTTGGGCGCTGGAATGGCGTTTGGAGATAAATACAACGAAACTGGTGCCGTAACACTTTGTTATTTTGGAGATGGTGCTGCCCGTCAAGGCTCGTTACACGAAACATTTAATATGGCTATGCTATGGAAACTTCCAGTCGTTTTTGTTTGTGAAAACAATGGCTATGCGATGGGAACTTCTGTAGACAGAACCGCTAACCATTCTGATATTTGGAAATTAGGCTTAGGCTATGAAATGCCCTGTGGACCAGTAGACGGAATGAATCCTATTAAGGTTGCTGAAGCTTTTGACGAAGCTATTTCGAGAGCAAGAAATGGTGGCGGACCAACATTTTTAGAAGTAAAAACTTACCGTTACAGAGGACATTCTATGTCTGATGCTCAACATTACAGAACAAAAGATGAGGTTAATGAATACAAGAAAATTGACCCTATTACGCAGGTAAAAGATATTATTCTAGAGAAGAAGTACGCTACTGAAGATGACATTAAAGCTATCGATAAGCGTGTTAAGGATTTGGTTAAAGAATGTGAAAAATTCGCTGAAGAATCACCATATCCAGACAAGAATGTAATGTACGATGCTGTATACGAGCAAGAAGACTATCCATTTATTGACCATAAAATCAAGTAAGCTATGGCAGAAGTAATAAATATGCCGCGATTGAGCGATACCATGGAAGAAGGTACTGTTGCATCTTGGCTTAAAAAAGTAGGTGATAAAGTTGAAGAAGGCGATATTTTAGCTGAAATCGAAACTGATAAAGCTACAATGGAATTCGAATCGTTTAATGAAGGCACTTTATTACACATCGGAATTGCTGAGGGAGAAACAGCTAAAGTGGATACACTTTTGGCAATTATAGGTGATGAAGGAGAGGATATTTCTGGTTTAATATACGGAAGTACTCAAATTGAAAAATCTGATGCTATATCTGAAGGTGAGGTTACTGAAGCCAATATATCAGAGGCTGATTTTGATGAATCTTCAAGCGAACTACCAGAAGGTGTTATTGTAATAACTATGCCAAGACTCAGTGACACGATGGAAGAAGGTACAGTAGCGTCATGGTTAAAGAATGTTGGTGACGAAATAGAAGAAGGTGATATTTTAGCAGAAATTGAAACTGATAAAGCCACAATGGAATTTGAATCTTTCAATTCAGGTACATTATTACATGTAGGTTTACAAGTAGGAGATTCTGCAAAAGTAGATGATTTATTAGCTATAATTGGTCCAGCAGGTACTGATGTTTCAGCTGTGGCTAAGAACTTTAAAATGGGTGCTCTTTCAAAAGAAGTTGTTCCAAAACCCGAGAAGAAAGGTGAAGTACTAAAAACAGAAACCATAAAAGAAGTTGTTACTGTAAATACAGTCAATACAGTTTCAAGCGAACGTATTTTTGCCTCCCCATTAGCTAAAAAAATGGCAGAAGAAAAGGGGATTAATTTAAATCAAGTTAACGGTTCTGGCGAAAATGGTAGAATTGTAAAACGAGATATAGAAAACTTTACACCTGCAGCTGTATCAAGTTCTTCAGCTCCGGTTGTAAAATTTGTACCAACAGGCCAAGAAGATTTTGATGAGATTCCAAATAGCAACATGCGTAAAGCAATTGCAAAGAATTTAGCAAAATCTAAATTTACAGCACCACATTATTACTTGAATGTCGAGTTTGATATGGATAACGCTATAGCATTCCGGACACAATACAACTCTATACCTGATACAAAAATTTCATTCAACGATATGATTGTTAAGGCCTGTGCATTGGCATTGCGTCAACATCCTCAAGTCAATTCTCAATGGTTTGATGATAAAATGCGTATGAATAATCATGTCCATATTGGTGTTGCAGTCGCTGTACCAGACGGATTAGTTGTACCAGTAGTGCGATTTGCTAACGAGCAAAGTTTACCTCAAATAGGAGCAGCAGTCAAAGATTATGCTGTCCGCGCAAGAAATAAGAAATTAACCTTGGACGAAATGGAAGGCAGTACATTTACGATTTCTAACTTAGGAATGTTTGGTATTGAGAGTTTTACATCTATAATTAACCAACCTAATTCAGCAATATTATCTGTAGGTGCTATTGTTGAAAAACCAGTTGTCAAAAATGGTGAGGTTGTTGCAGGTAATACAATGAAGTTAACTCTAGCTTGTGACCACAGAACTGTAGACGGTGCGACAGGAGCACAGTTTCTTCAAACACTAAAAGGATATATCGAGAATCCTGTTACGATGTTAATTTGATCTAATATCAAGTTTATATAATATTTAAAACCTGATTTGAATTTATTTCGAGTCAGGTTTTTTATCTTTAAACATAAAATTTATTTCAATGAAAAAAATAATTGTTCTATCATTTATATTGGCAACAGCATTTAGCTGCAAAGGAAAAAAACAAGAAAGAGAAAGTATTACCATCACAACCGAAGAGGTTGCTGATATAGTTCATTATTTAGCTTCAGATGAATTAAAAGGTCGAAATACAGGTACAGATGGCATTGATAAAGCAGCAGCTTACATAGAGAAACAATTAAAATCTTATGGTGTAAATCCATATTTTGATATGTTTTTAGATGAATTTAAATTTAAGGCTAGAGCAGAGGATAGTATAAAAGGATACAATATTGTTGGTTATATTGAAGGTAATGATGAAAAACTTAAGAAAGAGTTTATTGTTATCGGTGCACATTACGATCATATAGGTTTTGGTAAGCCAGTTGAAAATGATTCGATAGCAAATGGTGCAAATGATAATGCCACTGGAACATCAGCTGTGATGACAATTGCTAAATATTTTGCTACAAAAAAGAGTAACAAGAGAAGCGTGATTTTTGCATTATTTTCAGCAGAGGAAATGGGACTTCGCGGTTCAGATCATTTTGCAAAAAGACTTAAATCTCAAAATATTGATTTGTACACTATGATAAACTTTGAAATGCTTGGTGTGCCTTTTAAAGAAAGAGATTATGAAGTATTTTTAACTGGTTTTGATAAGTCAAACTTTGCTTCAAAGTTTAATGAATATCAAGGGTCTAATATTATTGGCTTCTCTGAAGTTTCAAAACAATACAATTTATTTAAACGTTCAGATAATTATGCTTTTTTTCAGGAGTTTAATGTGCCAAGTCATACGATTTCATCATGTGATTTGACCAACTTTGACCATTACCATAAAGTTGGTGATGAATCTGGCGCAATGAATTTTCAATTTTTGAGTAATGTCATAAATAGTATAATTCCTGGAATAGAGAAAATGATCAATACACCAACAAAAGAGATAATTCTTAATGAAGAGTAAACATATAATTATTACAGGTACAAGCCGAGGTATTGGATACGAATTGGTTCAGCTTTTTGCTAAGCAAGGTCATAAAGTTCTAGCATTATCACGTAACAATTTGCCAGTTACAAACCTAAAATCAGACAATATCATCTCATTTGCATTTGATTTACAAAATGAAGCTGATTATAATAAGGTAGAAACATTTATTCAGAATGAGTGGAATCACGTTGATGTTTTGATAAATAATGCAGGTACCTTATTAAACAAACCTTTTGCAGAAACAACATTTAAGGATTTTGCTAAAGTTTATGAAATCAATGTTTTTGGAGTTTCCGAAATGACAAGAATTGTATTACCATTCATGAAGAGTAATGGACACGTAGTTACCATTAGCTCGATGGGCGGCATTCAAGGTAGTATTAAGTTTCCTGGATTAGCAGCATATAGCTCAAGTAAAGGTGCTGTTATTACATTAACTGAACTTTTAGCCGAAGAATATAAACAAACAGGTCCACAGTTTAATATACTAGCTCTAGGTGCTGTGCAAACCGAAATGTTAGAGGAGGCTTTTCCTGGATATCTAGCTCCAACAACAGCAATAGAAATGGCAGAGTATATTTTTGATTTTTCATTAAACGGAAACAAATATTACAACGGCAAAGTACTTCAAGTTTCTAACTCTACACCATAGTTTTAATTATTCTTAATTAATCTTCTGTTTATTTGTTAAAAATTTGATTTTACTGCATATGAATGTTAATAAATCAGATATATTAACAAATTATTTAGAGAATATTTATATTAGCAAAAAAGAAGCACATGCTAAGAAAATTACCCTCAAATCAAAGTTTGTTTTTAATGATTATGGGCTTTTCATTCCATATTGTTACAGCGCAAACTTTCAATCGTGTTGAAGCTGTCGTCGGACTAGGAGTTTTAGAAGAAAATAATGGTGTAGCTGTAGCTGATTATGATGGTG
>ENA-OQVM01006536-OQVM01006536.1-marine-metagenome-genome-assembly--contig:-NODE-6536-length-10537-cov-7.373709_pt1 | contig 10537 bp, 6 predicted proteins | sample MGYA00237776_ERZ505498 | MGnify/ENA primary metagenome ERZ505498 (study PRJEB26159, sample SAMN06265151) | marine metagenome | isolation source: Helgoland LTER site | place: Germany:Helgoland, sampling... | reverse complement strand
ATTTTCTTTAGTCCTTCAACAGCGTATTTACTTATTGTTATACTAGAGTTTGATCCATAAGGCAAAGTCATGACTATTCCATTTCGGTATTGTAATTTATTTTTTTGATGTCTATTGCTTTTTACAAAGACATAAATAGAATTACAATTACTTTTTTGAGATCTTAACTTTTCTGAACAACAAATGGAAAAGGTAGAAATACGCTCTTTTAAATCTTCGAAATCAGTTAAGTTTTTTTCAAAACTTCTAGTTGTAGCGATTGCTTTTTTAGGGGATCTACTTTCTTCAAGTGAGAGAACTGATTTACCTTCTAGCTCTTTTTTTAATCTCAACCCTACTATACTCATTTGTTTTCTTACCCAGTCATCTGGAAGTATTATAAAATCACAAGCTTTGTCTACTTTATAACTCTTTAAGCGTATAGCATGCTTGTAGCCTATTCCCCAAACGTCTTCTATTTTAAGCCACTTAAGTGCTTTTTCTCTTTTTTGTTTTGAATCTATAGCATAAACTCCACCTGTCTTGTTATCAAATTTTTTAGAAATTCGGTTGGCTACTTTAGCTAACGCTTTTGTAGGAGCAAATCCAATACTAACTGGGATTCCAGTCCATTTTAAAATTATTTTTCTAATTTCTTTACCGTACTGTTCCAAATCATAATTTTCAAAACCTTTGAATTCTAAAAACGCTTCGTCTATACTGTATATTTCTATGTTTGGAGTGTATTTACTCAAAATATTCATTACTCTACTGCTCATGTCTCCATACAAGGGAAAGTTCGATGAGAATACGTGTACCTTGTTTTTCTTAAAAAGAGGATCGTATTTAAATGCAGGGGCTCCCATTGGAATACCAAGCGCTTTAGCTTCGTTACTTCTAGAGATCACACAGCCATCATTATTAGATAAAATAACTATAGGTTTTTTATCCAATTTTGGATTAAAAACTCTTTCACAAGAAGCATAGAAATTATTACAATCAACTAGTGCAAACATTTTATAAAACTACATTTTAGATGTTTTTAAATCAATCTATTTTACAATTAAAGTTTTTAACAATTCTTATTGTAAATTTGAACTTTTAAAATAATTAAAATGAGTTTTTATAATAACACAGAGGATCTAATAAAATCTAAAGGATTTAAAGTTATTTCAAAAGATTTTGAAAGGCCTTGGGGAGGTTTTTTAGTTATCGATGAGAGTCAAGCACAGAATTTTTCAAACCAATTTTTTAAAGGTTTAGATGTGCAAACTCTAAAAATTGGAGGAAAATTAAGTCCTAAGATATTAATAGTAAAGCCAAAGGCTAGATTGTCGTGGCAATATCATCACAGAAGAGCTGAAATTTGGAGAGTTTTTAAAGGCGAATGTGGAATAATTAGAAGTGATACAGACAAGGAAAATGAAATGAAGATTTACAATGAAGGAGATCAAATTAAATTAAAACAAGGAGAGAGGCATAGACTAATAGGATTAGATGACTATTGTTTAGTGGCTGAAATATGGCAGCATACAGATAAAAATAACCCTTCTAACGAAGAGGATATAGTCAGAGTTCAAGATGATTTTGGCAGATAAAAAAAATTAAAAAAACTATCTTTAATTTTTATAAAGTTGTAATTTTATAATTATAAAAAATTACATCTAATAGATGGATCAATATTCTTTTTTAAATACAGCACATACAGCTTATTTTGCTGAACTCTACGATCAGTATTTAATAAATCCCGAACAAGTTGAGCCGAGTTGGAGAGCTTTTTTTCAAGGGTTTGAATTTGGAATTGAAGAATCAAAAAAAGAAAAACTAGCTTTTGAAGGAGAAGAAGTACCTGAAAATATCTTAAAAGAGTTTAAGGTAGTTAAGCTTATAAATGCTTACAGAACACGAGGACATCTGTTTACAAAAACTAATCCTGTTAGAGATAGGAGAACCTATTTTCCAAATTTAGAAATTGAAAATTTTGATTTGTCAAGTGACGATTTAAAAACTGTGTTTAATGCAGGAGAAATTATTGGTCTTGGTGCAACTACATTAGCTAATATTTTAATTCATTTGGAAAGAATTTATTGTAATTCTATTGGAATTGAATACATGTATATTAGAACTCCTGAAAGAATTCAGTGGATTCAAGAAAAATTAAATCATAATTCTAATAGCCCTAATTTTTCTAATGTTCAGAAAAAGCAAATACTAAAGAAAACAATTGAAGCTGTTGCTTTTGAAAAATTTCTTCATACAAAATATGTAGGTCAAAAAAGATTTTCTCTTGAGGGTGGAGAAGCTTTGATTCCAGCATTAGATGCATTAGTAGAAAAAGCTGCTATTGATGGTGTTAAAGAATTTGTAGTTGGAATGGCTCACAGAGGAAGACTTAATACATTAACTAATATTTTCGGCAAACCTGTTGAAGATATTTTTAATGAATTTGATGGTAAAGACTATGAGGAAAAAGGATTTGACGGGGATGTTAAATATCATTTAGGTTGGACCTCAAATAGAAAAACTGATTCTGGATTAAAAGTATATATGAATATTGCTCCAAATCCATCTCATCTTGAAGCGGTTGGTCCTGTAGTTCAAGGAATAGCAAGAGCTAAACAAGAAAAATATCACCCAAAAAACATTGAGAATGTTCTGCCAATTATAATTCATGGTGATGCAGCAATAGCAGGTCAAGGTGTTGTTTATGAGGTGGTACAAATGGAAAGGTTAAAAGGGTATAAAACTGGAGGAACTATTCACATAGTTATAAATAATCAAGTAGGTTTTACAACAAATTATTTAGACGGAAGATCCTCTACATACTGCACAGATGTTGCTAAAACAAATCTTTGTCCGGTTTTACATGTCAATTCTGATGATGTTGAGGCGGTTGTTCATGCTGTTTCATTTGCGTTAGATTACAGAATGAAGTTTAAAAGAGATATTTTTATTGATTTACTTGGATATAGAAAATACGGTCATAACGAGGGTGATGAGCCTCGTTTTACTCAACCAAAACTTTATAAAGCAATTTCAAAACATTCTAATCCGATGGAAATTTATTCAAAAAAACTTTTTGAGAATAAAATTATTTCCTCTGATTATGTTTCTGATGTCGAAAAAAAATATAAAGAATCATTAGAAAAAAAATTAGAACAATCAAAAAAAGATAATAGTATCGAAATAACTCCTTTTATGGATTACGAGTGGAAGGGATTTAAAAGAGTTAAGAAAGATAAAATGCTTTCTAAATTCAGTACTAATGTTTCTTTAAATGATCTAAGCAATATTGCAAAAACTATTTCAACTCTTCCTAAAAATAAAAGTTTTTTAAAAAAAGTTCAAAAGCTTATAAATGATAGATCTAAAATGTTTTTTGAATCTAACAAACTTGATTGGGCTATGGGTGAAATGTTAGCTTATGGCAGTTTGTTAAAAGAGGGTTATAATGTTAGAATTTCTGGTCAAGATGTTGAAAGAGGAACTTTTTCGCATAGACATGCTATTTTAAAAGTCGAAGAATCTGAAGAAGAAGTTTGTTTACTTGATAATATAGATAAAGATCAAGGAAATTTTAACATCTACAATTCATCTCTTTCAGAATATGGAGTTATGGGTTATGAGTATGGTTATTCTTTAACTAGCCCTAAAACTTTATGTATTTGGGAGGCTCAGTTTGGGGATTTTAGTAATGGCGCTCAAATTATGATAGATCAATATTTATGTGCAGCAGAGGATAAATGGAAGTTGCAAAATGGTTTAGTACTATTACTTCCACATGGTTATGAAGGTCAAGGTGCAGAACATTCTTCTGGAAGAATGGAAAGGTATTTACAGTTGTGTGCAAAAGATAATATGTATGTTGCTAATTGCTCAACACCTGCAAACATGTTTCATATATTAAGACGTCAAATGGTTACTACATTTAGAAAACCTCTTATAATTTTCACGCCTAAAAGCTTACTTAGACATCCTAAAGCCATTTCTAAAATTAAAGATTTTACTGATGGTAGTTTCATTCCTGTAATAGATGAAGATTCAGTGGATGTTTCTAAAATAAATAGATTGGTATTTTGTTCAGGAAAATTCTATTATGATTTATTAGATTATAAAGAGATAAATAATATTTCGGATACAGTTTTAGTTAGACTAGAACAGTTGTTTCCTTTGCCTGAACTTGAAATTCAAGATGTTTTAAACAAGTATTCTAATGCAAAAGATATTGTTTGGGCTCAAGAAGAACCTCGAAATATGGGAGCTTGGAGTCATCTGCTACTTCACTTTAATGAAGCACGAAATTTTAGAGTCGCATCAAGAAGGTTTTACAGTTCTCCAGCAGCTGGAAGCAGTACAAGATCTAAAAACAGACACAACGAGGTTATTGAATATGTGTTTGATGAATCTAAAAATAATTTTAATAATTGATCAAAAATTTGTAATATTGCGTAAATTATTGAGAGGATAGATTTGACTGATTGCTGCCTCTAAAAACAAATGCTAAAACAGAAATGAGATATACTAAAATCTTATACCAAACTTCAACTTAAATTATGAAAAAAATTAATTTAACCTATATTGGGGTTATAGCACTTATCTTATTTACCTCTTTTACAAGAATTATACCTCACATGCCAAACTTCACACCAATTGGTGCAATGGCTTTATTTGGAGGTGCTTATTTAAGTAATAAATATTATGCCTTTATTATTCCGATTTTATCATTGTGGCTAAGTGATCTTATTTTAAATAATTTCATTTTAAACTATTATGATCAATTTACTTGGTTTTATCCTGGTTTTATTTGGCAATATGGCTCATTTTTTATAATGATTCTAATAGGTTTTGTTTTCTTAAAAAAAATCAGTTTTAAAAACGTTTTCATCGCCTCATTAGGTTCGAGTTTACTATTTTTTGTGATTACCAATTTTGGTGTTTGGATCTCTGGCACTATGTATACTATGGATTTAAATGGATTAATTGCGTGTTACCTTTTGGCAATTCCGTTCTACAAGGGCACTCTATTAGGGTTTATGTGTTATTCCGCTTTTTTATTCGGAGTTCTTGAATTTTCTAAATATAAACTTAAAACTATTAAAAATCATTTCTAGTATGGCTAATATTTTTGATATATTAAATGAAAGAATTTTAGTTCTTGATGGTGCAATGGGAACTATGATTCAACAATATAAATTTAGTGAATCTGATTACAGGGGGGAGCGTTTTAAAGATTTCGAAAGTAGCGTTCAGGGAAATAATGACCTTTTATCTTTAACTCAACCTGAAGCAATTTCAACGATTCATAAAAAATATTTAGAAGCTGGTGCGGATATAATTGAAACTAATACTTTTTCATCAACTAGCATCGGAATGGCTGATTATTCCATGGAATCAATTGTATATGATCTGAATTTTGAATCTGCAAAAATTGCAAAAATTGCAGCAAAAGAATTTACAGATTTAAATCCTGAAAAGCCAAGATTCGTTGCGGGTTCTATTGGTCCAACAAATCGAACAGCAAGTATGTCTCCTGATGTTAACGATCCTGGATTTAGAGCTGTTAACTTTGACGATTTGGTTGAATCTTATTCAGAGCAAGTAAACGCTTTAATTGATGGAGGCGTTGACATTCTTTTAGTTGAAACAATCTTTGATACTTTAAACGCTAAGGCAGCACTTTTTGCTATCGACTCTATTTTAGAAAACAGAAAAATACAAATTCCAATAATGGTTAGTGGAACAATTACTGATGCAAGTGGGAGAACACTTTCAGGTCAAACAGTTGAGGCTTTTGTTGCTTCATTATCTCACATTCCTCTTTTAAGCATAGGGTTTAATTGTGCGCTGGGAGCAGATTTGCTTTTACCGTATATGAAAAGATTAAGTAATATTACGGAATTTCATACTTCAGCTCATCCAAACGCTGGTCTTCCAAATGCTTTTGGAGAATACGATCAAACTGCAGAAGAAATGCAATTACTAATTAGAGAATACCTAGAATCTAAATGTGTAAATATTATTGGTGGATGTTGCGGAACAACACCAGATCACATTAAATTAATAGCAAAAGAGGCTAATAATTTTTTACCAAGAAATTTGAAAAAGGATGAATAAGGCTAATAATTTAATTCTTTCAGGTTTAGAACCTTTGGTTGTTTCAAAGGCATCTAATTTCATAAATGTTGGTGAAAGAACAAATGTAACAGGCTCAAAAAAATTTTTAAGATTAATAGAAAATGATAAGTTCTCAGAGGCTTTGGAAGTTGCGAGAGATCAGGTTGAAGGAGGTGCTCAAATTATTGATATTAATATGGATGAAGGTCTTATAGATGGAACCAAGGCCATGACTAAATTTTTAAATTTGATTGCTGCAGAGCCAGATATTTCTAGAGTTCCAATAATGATTGACAGTTCTAAATGGGAAATTATTGAAGCTGGCCTAAAAACTGTTCAAGGAAAGTGTATAGTAAACTCTATTAGTCTAAAAGAAGGTGAAGAAGAGTTTATAAAACATGCAAAACTTATTAAAAGGTATGGTGCTGCAGCTATAGTAATGGCATTCGATGAAAACGGTCAGGCAGATAATTTTGAGAGAAGAATAGAGATATGTAAAAGATCTTATGATGTATTGGTTGATAAAGTAAAATTTAAACCTCAAGATATAATCTTTGATCCAAATATTTTTCCAGTAGCCACTGGAATGGAAGAACATAGAAAAAATGCTTTGGATTTTTTTAATGCAACAAAATGGATTAGAGCTAATTTACCTTTTGCTAGTGTAAGCGGAGGGGTTAGTAATGTATCTTTTTCGTTTAGAGGAAACAATACAGTTAGAGAAGCAATGCATTCCGCATTTTTATATCATGCAATCAAAAACGGGATGAATATGGGGATTGTCAATCCTAATATGCTTGAAATTTATGATGAAATTCCAAAGAATTTATTAGAACATGTCGAGGACGTTTTATTAGACAGAAGAGAAGATGCTACTGAAAGATTATTAGAATTTGCTCAAACTGTTTCTGGAGATAAAAAACAAAAGAAATCAGATGTTAAAGAATGGAGAAATTTAGACCTCCGTGAAAGAATATCCTACTCATTAATAAATGGTAAAGATGAATTTGTTGAAGAAGATGTTGAATTAGCTAGACAAAGCGTTGAAAAGCCTATTATGGTAATCGAAGGCCACTTAATGGATGGAATGAATATAGTAGGCGATTTATTTGGAGAGGGCAAAATGTTTTTACCTCAAGTTGTTAAATCTGCAAGGGTAATGAAAAAAGCAGTAGCTTATTTACTCCCTTACATTGAAGCTTCAAAAACAGATGATTCAAGTAATTCAGCTGGAAAAATTTTAATGGCAACTGTAAAAGGTGATGTTCATGATATAGGTAAGAATATAGTTAGTGTAGTTCTAGCTTGTAATAATTTTGAAATTATTGATCTAGGTGTAATGGTCCCTCCAGAAAAAATAATTCAAGTTGCTGTTGAAGAAAATGTGGACATTATTGGATTGTCAGGGCTTATTACTCCATCTCTTGATGAAATGGTTTTTATTGCGCAAGAACTTAAAAGATTAAACATCAAAACCCCGTTATTAATTGGGGGGGCTACTACTTCAAAAGCGCATACAGCAGTTAAGATATTTCCTGAAATAGATTCACCTGTTGTTCATGTAAATGACGCATCTCGTGCTGTTGGTGTAGCTAGTAATTTGATTAGTAAAGACTTGAAAGATGATTATTGGAACGGAATTAAAAAAGATTATACAGAATTTAGAGAAAGATTTTTAAATAAAAAAAGTGAAAAAAGGTATATAGACTATAATTCAGCTAAAAAAAATAGTCTACTTATTGATTTTAAAAAATATAAACCAATAAAACCTAATCAATTGGGAATCGAAGTTATTGAGGAAATTTCCTTAGAAACCCTTGTTCCTTATATTGACTGGTCACCATTTTTTAATACTTGGGGATTACACGGAAAGTATCCGGATATATTTGACTACGATCTTACTGGAAAACAAGCAAAAGAATTATTTGAAGACGGCCAAGTAATGCTTAAAAAAATTCTAAAAGAAAAGTCATTAAAAGCAAAAGCGATTTTTGGCTTGTTTCCTGCAAATTCAGTTGGTGATGATATTGAAGTTTATAACCAAGAAAAAACTAAGACTTTAGCTACGTTTTTAACATTAAGACAGCAATTAAAAAAGAAAGAGGGAGAACCAAATTTGGCTATTTCAGATTTTATTGCCCCAAAAGACTCTGAAATTGAAGATTATATAGGCTGTTTTTGTGTGAGTACTGGTTTTGGATCTGATGAGCTAGCTAAAGAGTATGAAGATAAAATTGACGACTACAGTTCTATTATGGTAAAAGCTATTGCAGATAGATTTGCGGAGGCTTATGCCGAATATTTACATAGAGAAATTAGAATTAACAAATGGGGATATGATAAAAATGAAAATCTAGACAACAAAGAATTAATTAAAGAATCTTACAAAGGAATTAGACCTGCACCTGGATATCCTGCATGTCCAGATCATTTGGAAAAAGAAACAATCTGGAAACTTTTGGATGTTGAAAGATCCATAGGAGTAAAATTAACTGAGAGTTTAGCCATGTGGCCTGCATCTTCAGTATCTGGATATTATTTTGCCAATGAAAAATCAAAATATTTTGGCCTTGGGAATATTAATGAGGATCAGCTTGAAGATTATGCAAAAAGAAAAAATATAGATATTGAAAAAGCAAGGAAATGGTTAAATCCTAATTTAAATTAGTATTATGAAGGTAACAGAACACATAGAAAAAGCGAAAGGAAAAACTCAATTTACATTTGAAATTCTTCCTCCAGTCAAAGGTCATAATGTTCAATCTATTTTTGACAATATAGATCCTTTGATGGAATTTAACCCTCCTTTTATCGATGTAACTTACCATAGAGAGGAACATGTATATAATGATCTTGGAAATGGTTTGTTGCAAAAAAAAGTTGTAAGAAAAAGACCCGGAACAGTTGGTATATGTGCAGCCTTACAAAATAAGTATAATGTTGATGCTATTCCTCACATACTTTGTGGAGGCTTTAACAAAGAAGTAACTGAAAATTTATTAATTGATCTAGATTTTTTAGGAATTAATAATGTTGTTGCTTTAAGAGGAGATGCTATAAAGTCTGAAACCTACTTTACTCCATCTCAGGATGGTCATAATTATGCAAGTCAGTTAGTAAATCAAATTTCAGATTTAAATAAAGGTAAATATTTAGAAGATTTAGAAATTTCTTCAAAAACTAACTTTTGCATTGGAGTTGCAGGATATCCTGAAAAACATATGGAAGCACCGAGTCTAGAAAGTGATATTCATTTTTTGAAAGAAAAAATTAAATTAGGAGCAGATTATATAGTTACTCAAATGTTTTTTGATAACGATAAGTTTTTTAAGTTTAAAGACATCTGTAAAAAGGAAGGAATTAATGTGCCTATAATTCCAGGACTAAAACCCATTTCAACAAAAAAACAGTTAAATATTCTTCCACACAGATTTCATTGTGATTTGCCTGAGGCTTTAATTAAGGAAATAATTAAGTGTAAGGATAATTCTGAAGTAAAAAAAGTAGGTATAGAATGGTGTGTTCAACAAAGTAAAGAGCTTAAAAAACATGGAGTACCTTTTCTACATTATTATTCGATGGGAAAAGCTTTAAACATTAAAAAAATTGCAAAAGAAGTATTTTGATTGTTATACATATTTAAAAGTATAAATAATGCTATTTTTGGCAAAAATTAATTTTAGATTATTAAAACATATTAAAAGATATAAAAAATGAGTTATTTATTTACATCCGAATCGGTGAGTGAGGGTCATCCAGATAAAGTCGCAGATCAAATCAGTGATGCGCTTATTGATAATTTTTTAGCTTTTGACCCTAATTCAAAAGTAGCTTGTGAAACTTTAGTCACAACTGGACAAGTTGTACTTGCGGGCGAAGTTAAATCAAACACTTATTTAGATGTTCAAGCAATTTCTAGAAAAGTAATAAACGACATAGGTTACAATAAAAGCGAATATATGTTTGACGGTAATTCTTGTGGAGTTTTCTCTGCAATACATGAACAATCTTCTGACATTAATCAGGGCGTAGAAAGAAAAAATCCAGAAGATCAAGGTGCTGGTGACCAGGGAATGATGTTTGGATATGCTTGTAATGAGACAGAAGATTATATGCCTTTAGCCTTAGATTTATCTCACAAAATTTTAATTGAGTTAGCAGAATTAAGAAGAGAAAATAATGAAATAACTTACTTAAGACCTGATTCTAAATCACAAGTAACTCTTCAATATTCTGAAGATAATAAGGCTGAAAAAATTGTTGCTATAGTTGTTTCGACTCAGCATGACGATTTTGATATTGAAGATAAAATGTTGGCTAAAATTAAGTTGGACATAACTTCAATATTAATTCCAAGATTACTTCAAAAATATCCAAATTATAAAACCTTTTTCAATGATGAAATTGAGTATCACATAAATCCAACAGGAAAGTTTGTTATCGG
>ENA-OQVM01006534-OQVM01006534.1-marine-metagenome-genome-assembly--contig:-NODE-6534-length-10543-cov-2.927575_pt1 | contig 10543 bp, 7 predicted proteins | sample MGYA00237776_ERZ505498 | MGnify/ENA primary metagenome ERZ505498 (study PRJEB26159, sample SAMN06265151) | marine metagenome | isolation source: Helgoland LTER site | place: Germany:Helgoland, sampling... | reverse complement strand
TTACCCTCAACTAGCTCACGCAGCTTGCGCTTACTCACCACCGTGTAGGTCATGTTTAAACGCGAGAACTCGGTCTGTTTAGACGGGAAAATGTCGAGTTTTTCAATGAACCAATCATAGAGCGGACGGTGATCTTGGAACTCCAAGGAGCAAAGTGAGTGCGTGACCTTTTCAAGCGAATCACTTTGGCCGTGAGTAAAATCGTAGCTCGGATAGATGCACCATTTGTCGCCCATACGGTGATGGTGCATGCGTTTAATACGATACATCACTGGGTCGCGCATGTTCATGTTCGGGTGGGTCATGTCGATTTTGGCGCGCAGCACCTTCTCGCCATCGGCAAACTCACCGGCTCGCATTCTTCGAAACAGATCCAGGTTTTCATCGACCGTTCTGACACGAAAGGGACTGTCTTTTCCCGGCCGTGTCAAGGTACCACGATATTCTCGCAGCTCATCTGCAGACAGAGAATCAACGTAGGCCTTGCCTTTCTTTATCAACTGTTCGGCGAACTGGTACAACTGCTCGAAGTAGTCGGACGCAAATCGCTCTTCCTTCCACTTAAAACCCAGCCATTCAATGTCGCGCTTGATCGCATTAATAAACTCAACGCTCTCTTTCAACGGGTTTGTATCGTCAAAACGAAGATTCGTTGACCCGGTAAACTCTTCGGCCATACCAAAGCTCAGACATATTGCCTTTGCGTGACCTATATGAAGATAGCCATTAGGTTCAGGTGGAAACCGGGTCATGACCTGACCGGCATTTTTACCATCCGCCACATCTTTCTGGATGATAGTTCGAATGAAGTTACTTGGGTATTGTTCTTCAGTATTGCTCATTTTGGTATTACTCATTTCGATACTAGTCACAGAATTTCATATCAACCGTCTAAAAACTATCTAGAAACTATCTAGGAACTATCTAGGAACTATCTAGGAACTATCTAACAACTATCCTAACAACTAAAGAAAAACGGCACCGACGCATGTCGCCGTGACCATCACAAAAAGGATCCATTTTAGCGTGTTTTGGCTGACGTTAATGGTAAATCGAACACTCGCCATTGCACCGGCAACACTACCAACCGCTAATATCAAACCGGGAATCCACCAAACTTGGCCGCGCATCGCAAAAATAACCAGCGCGACACCTGAAAAGACCGCGGTACACAGGTTTTTGAGCGCGTTTGTCCTTACCAGGTCAAAGCGAAGCCCCCCTGCAAGCGCGGCGATAAGAATGAACCCAACACCCGCCTGGACAAACCCACCGTAAACGCCCGCCAAAAACAGGCCAAGCCCGGCGACAGGTCTGTCCGTTAACTTGTAAGGTTCGGTACCGTCGACAGGAATAATAGCTTGCGGCCTGACCACCATCACCAAGGCCATTGTGATCATCGAACCCAACGACACGGGTTTAAGAACCCACACGGGCATGAAAGAAGCCAGCAGCGAACCCGCCAGCGCGCCGACGATGGTTGGCACTAAAATCGGAAAAATCGCTGACTTATCCAACCTGTCCTGATCGCTAAAACCTTTTACACCCGTCAACGACTGCATTAGGACCCCGACTCGATTCGTGGCATTGGCAACATCGACTGGCATACCTAACATCATCAAGGCAGGCAAGGTGATCATGGAACCGCCCCCCGCCAGAGTATTGATGAACCCGGAAACTACCCCGGTGAACAACAACAGGCAAATCATTAGAGCTGAAAGTTCGTATTCCACTACTCTTGGTCCAACTAAAATGCCATCTGGCAAGAACGCAGCATGGTATAGCGGACACCACCCCTTGTCACTTGCAATCCGGCGGTAGAAGGCTAATATCCCCGCTCAATGAAATCACTATTTACTCTGCGTTTTAGCAACCCGGTCAACCCGTCGACGGTGAATATCGTTGATGCGTGCTGGCTGGGTTATTACTTTTTCTTCAAAAGCTAAAGCGCTCAATAATCTGGGCGGTTATTCCGCCTGAGAAACCCCGACAGGCGGATGCCCTCGGGGTTTTTTTTCGACTTTTAACAACCGAACAGCTAGCAACCTAGACAGGACAAGACCATGAACGATATCGGCGTGGATGATTTAAACGTGTTAACCGAAGAAACCCTAATGAACCCGGAAGCACTTAAATCGATGGTTCCAGCGCCCGCCCGGGCAATGGAAACCGTTTCAGACGGCAGGCTGGCGATCAAAAAAATTCTTATCCGACAGGATCCCAGACTGTTTTTGATCGTAGGGCCCTGCTCCATTCATGATACGACCGCTGCGATGGAATATGCACGGCGCCTGAAAGCGTTATCCGATGAAGTGGATGACTCACTGTTGCTGGTCATGCGGGTCTATTTTGAGAAGCCGCGCACCACAACGGGGTGGAAGGGATTGGTCAACGACCCCCATATGGATGATTCATTCTGCATCGCAGAGGGACTAAAGCAGGGTCGAGAGCTGCTGGTAAATATTGCGGAGCTAGGGTTACCCACCTCAACGGAAGCGCTCGACCCCGTCACCCCACAATATCTTCAGGATTTGATTTCCTGGAGCGCTATTGGCGCCAGAACCACTGAATCCCAGACTCACCGCGAAATGGCTAGTGGCCTGTCCTCTGCCGTTGGGTTCAAAAATGGTACTGACGGAGGCCTTGAAGTCGCGATTAATGCACTGCAATCCGTTTCAGCTCCCCATCGATTCCTTGGCATTAATCACCAGGGCCAGGTGTCGGTGATCCACACTCGAGGTAACGCGCACGCTCATATCGTACTAAGAGGCGGCGGTGGACGAACAAATTATGACCCTGTCAGTGTAAACCTCTGTGAACAGCAGTTACTAAAAGCCAGGATTCCAGCAAACATCATGATTGATTGCAGTCATGCCAATTCGAATAAGGACCCGCGCCAGCAAACCTTGGTGACAAGCAACGTAGCCGACCAGATCGTCAACGGAAATCAGTCTATCGTGGGTCTGATGGTGGAAAGCAACCTTGAATGGGGAAAACAGTCCATTCCCGAGAACCTGGCCGACCTGAAATATGGTGTTTCAGTAACAGACGCCTGTATAGACTGGGCGACGACAGAGACAATGATTCGGGCACTGCGCGACAAGGTTAGGGCTGTATTACCGGGACGGAAAAGCTTGGCGGCGGCGTAATTTTAGTGTCAGTCGGGAGTTTTGGGGTCGGAGTAAACCGCCGGAGTAGTTACTCCGGCCGTTTACTCCGACCCCAAAACTCCCGCGACCCCAAAACTCCCGACCCCAAAACTCCCACCAACCCCTAGGGCTGGTAGTAAGCGTTTTCCGTTACCGCATGATCCGTGACATCGCGGACAGCGCTTAGTTCTGGCAAGCGCTCGAGCAAGGTTTTTTCAACCCCGTCTTTCAAAGTCGTTTCGACCATGCCACATCCCTGTCAACCACCGCCGAATTGAAGAATCGCGATTTCTTCCTCAACCACCTCTACAAGCACAACGTTGCCACCATGCGACGCCAAACCTGGATTGATCTCGCTATGCAGCACATAATTAATTCTGTCTTCGATCGGACTGTCATCTGAGACATTCGGGACTTTAGAATTCGGCGCCTTGATCGTCAACTGGCCGCCCATCCTGTCTTCCGCGTAATCTACCAGTGCGTCAATCAGGAATGGCTGGCTACGATCGTCAATCCACGCAGGAAATCCTTCATACTCAATGCGCTCATCCTCTGGCTGTTCTTCACCCGGACGACAATAGGCAATACAGGTTTCAGCCAGTGGTGTTCCAGGATCTGCGATAAATATCCTGATACCAATTTCGCCATCTTCCTGTTTGGAAAGGAGCTCAAGAAGGTAAGCCTGTGCAGAGGGCGTGATTTCAACCATGGGATTAATTTTCAGATGAGTTCTCTTTTATTTTAGCGGAAAGCCATGCCCGTAAAAACCATAAGTTTTATAGGGTCTGTCCTGACCTTTATATGAGACCTGTTCATGTGAATGACCAATATCTTCAATATCGCTGAATGCCAGTATTGATAGAATTGGCGTCACTTTGAAACACTAGAAGAAACCCATGGACGCTGCTATTTCAACACAACTTCGACACATTCTTAACCAAAGGGTGCTCGTAATGGATGGCGCCATGGGCACATCGATCCAGGACCTTAGGCTTGGGGAAGAGGATTATCGAGGGACCCGCTTCCAGGACCACCCCAGCCCGTTAAAAGGTAACAACGAGTTGCTCACGCTGACGCGACCCGAGGTGATCACAGATATCCACCTGAGCTACCTTCGCGCAGGTTCAGACATTCTGGAAACCAACACCTTTACTGCCAACGCCGTTTCTCAGGGCGACTATGGCACCGAATCGCTCTGCTATGAACTAAACCGCGATTCGGCAAGGCTGTGTCGCGAGGCGATCGACGTTGTGCTGGCTGAAGACCCGGGGAAGCCTCGTTTCGTTGCAGGCGCCATTGGGCCCACAACACGGGCAGCCAGTTTATCGCCGGATGTTAATGACCCGGGCTATCGCAGCATTACCTTTGATGATCTTGTCGCAGACTACAGCACCTGTGTCGAAGGGTTGATGGAAGGCGGTGCCGATATCATCCTTATTGAAACCATCTTCGATGTCCTGAACTCGAAGGCAGCTATTTATGCAGCGCGCAAAGTGTTTGCAGAAAAGGGAACCTCACTCCCCATCATGGTGTCGGGCACCATTACTGATGCAAGCGGCCGCCTGCTTTCGGGCCAAACAACAGAGGCGTTCTGGGCTTCCATTCGCCATTCGAACCCACTGTCAGTGGGTTTCAACTGCGCACTGGGAGCCGATGAACTCAGGCCATACATCGAAGAGCTATCCCGCGTTGCCGATTGCTTTGTCTCTGCCTATCCGAACCGCGGCTTACCTAATGAATTTGGCGAGTATGACGAAACCATTGATCACATGGCCGATTCCATCAAGGATTATGTAGACTCCGGGCTCGTCAATATCATTGGTGGATGCTGCGGTACCACGCCGGAACACATTGCCGCGTTCACTGAACTCGCGGCATCATCGGTCGTCCGCAAGCCAAAATCTCGCTCACGCGATTGCCTGTTATCCGGCCTTGAGCCTTTTTCGATTAATCAAGATTCCCTGTTCGTGAATGTCGGTGAACGAACCAACGTCACCGGTTCCGCAAAATTCGCCCGGCTTATTCGCGAAGAAAACTACGAAGAGGCACTTCAAGTCGCCAGGGAACAGGTTGAGAACGGTGCACAAATCATCGACATCAACATGGACGAAGGCATGCTTGACTCTAAAGCAGCGATGGTTAAATTCCTTAACCTGGTCGCCGCCGAACCTGATATCTGTCGCGTACCCATCATGGTTGACAGTTCTAAATGGGACATCATCGAAGCCGGGCTCAAGTGTATTCAGGGTAAATCTATCGTCAACTCCATCAGCCTAAAAGAGGGCGAAAAACCATTTATTGAACAGGCAAACATTTGCCTGAACCACGGTGCTGCCGTCGTTGTCATGGCTTTCGACGAAGATGGGCAAGCCGATAACCTGCAACGAAAACAAAATATCTGCAAACGTTCCTATGACCTTTTGGTTGACGTCGTGGGCTTTCCACCTGAAGACATCATCTTTGACCCCAACGTCTTTGCTGTTGCCACGGGTATCGAGGAACACAACCTTTACGGTAAGGATTATATAGACGCATGCGTCTATATAAAGAAGGAGTTACCGTACGCGCATATCTCTGGCGGCATTTCCAACGTGAGCTTTTCGTTTCGTGGCAACAATGCCATGAGGGAAGCCATTCATGCTGTGTTTCTGTACCACGCCGTGAAAGCCGGGCTGACCATGGGTATCGTCAATGCCGGACAGCTGACTATTTATGAAGATATCCCAGCAGATCTACGGGAACGTATTGAAGATGTTCTGTTCAATAGAAGACAGGATTCAACCGAAAGACTCATAGAAGTTGCCTCAAGATTCGAAGGCGGCGAAAAGAAGGCCAGCAAGGAAGATCTAACCTGGCGGGAAAAGCCCGCCCGCGAGCGGCTTTCCTACGCGCTGGTTAAAGGCATCAACCAATACATCGTTGATGACACAGAAGAAGCCCGCCTGGCGTCGTCCCGGCCTATTGACGTGATTGAAGGCCCGCTGATGGATGGTATGAATGAGGTCGGCGATCTTTTTGGTGCGGGGAAAATGTTCCTGCCGCAGGTGGTTAAAAGTGCTCGAGTGATGAAACAGGCCGTGGCTCACCTTGTACCATTTATAGAGGCTGAAAAATCCGGCGCAGTGCAATCCAAAGGCAAGATACTTATGGCGACCGTGAAAGGCGACGTTCACGACATCGGGAAGAATATTGTCGGCGTCGTCCTGCAGTGTAATAACTATGACGTCATCGACATGGGGGTGATGGTCCCTGCAGACCAGATCCTGAAAAAAGCCATCGAAGAAGATGTGGACATCATCGGCTTGTCTGGCTTAATTACGCCATCACTTGATGAAATGGTGCACGTTGCCTCTGAAATGGAACGACTGGGAATCCACAAACCACTATTGATTGGCGGGGCTACCACGTCCAAGGCACATACCTCTGTCAAGATTGACCCCTGTTTTCATAAAGATATCGTTGCCTATGTTCCCGACGCATCAAAAGCCGTTGGCGTGACCGCGCAGCTGCTGAACCCGGAAAAAAAGCCAGTATTGGCAGCGAGCCTGACTGAAGAATATGAAAAAATCAGGATGAGGAACAGCAACCGCTCTGCCAAGAGCGATGCGCTGAGCTACCTTGCATCTGTCGCCAACAAAGCTGCGCTAAACTGGAAGGGTTACGAACCGCCCGTGCCGACATTTACAGGAACCAAAACTATTACCGGCTTCCCGCTTAAAGAGCTTCTGCCCTTTGTCGACTGGACGCCCTTCTTTATCGCCTGGGAGCTTGCAGGGAAGTATCCAAAAATTCTTGAAGACGACGTGGTTGGGGAAACCGCTCGGCAGCTATTCGATGATGCACAAAAACTGCTGAATGAGATCATCGAGGGAGACTTACTTCAAGCGAATGCCATTATCGGGTTTTGGCCGGCTAATTCAGACGGCGATGACATCATCGTTTATGAAGATGACACGCGGTCAACCATCAAAACGAGGCTTCATCATTTAAGACAGCAGACGAATAAACCCAACAATCAGGCTAACTTCTGCCTTGCTGACTATGTGGCGCCAACCGATACGACACTCAACGATTACATCGGCGGCTTTGTGGTCACCACCGGGCTCGGCGCTGACGAATTGGCCCAGAAATACGAGGAACAAAACGACGATTACACCGCCATCATGGTCAAGGCTCTGGCCGACCGACTGGCAGAGGCTTTCGCCGAGAAACTGCACCACCTGGTTCGCACCGAACATTGGGGCTATGCCACATCGGAATCCCTGAGCAACGAAGAATTGATCAAAGAAAGGTACCAGGGTATCCGCCCTGCTCCGGGATATCCCGCCTGCCCTGACCACACGGAAAAGGGAACCTTGTTTGAGCTACTAAATGCGACAGCCGAGATATCGGTTACTTTGACCGAACATTACGCAATGTCCCCTGCCGCTGCCGTTAGCGGGTTTTATTTTTCTCACCCGGAATCACGTTATTTTGGGCTGGGAAAAATCGATAAAGATCAGGTAGAAAGCTATGCGAAACGTAAGGGACAATCTCTTGGTATCACCGAGAGGTGGTTGTCTCCTAACCTTAAGTACGCATAATGAGCCCCATGAACGATACCTCTGAAAAAGATTCAACACCTGACCAGCAAGAAGCCCGCGAACCCGGATTCTGGGAAATCGTGATGAGCGTACTGGCCGCCGCACTGGGCGTTCAAACTTCAAAAAACCGCGAACGGGATTTTAGCAAGGGAAACCCGCTGGTCTTTATAGCAGCGGGACTGATCTTTACCATTTTATTCGTACTGACACTGATCGGCGTCGTGAATCTGATTCTTTAGCAGGGCTTCCCACTTTAAAAAAGCTTCAAGGACACCGTCTGGATCTAGCTAGTGGGCATACCTGATAGCCAGTAAACAATGGCGATTACCGGTAGCACAACAAGTGCAACTGCTGCCAAGGCATCTGAAAAACCATCTTCGTTTTCTGGTTTTGTTGATTCGTCGCTCATTTAAATTCCTGAAGGTGATTACTTTAGTGAGCCGCAGTATACGATTGAATCAACAACAATTCAGTCAATATTCTGAATATCGAACCAGCCCACTGGTCGCTTTTAAAACCGCCCCTGCGGGCCATTAATAAGGTCGCAGATTTCAGTCCACTGGCAACGTAATCCGCGCTTAAAAAAACATCACATGACCGCAAAAAAAAAACATCTACATTAAAAGCTAATCCTAGCCGTTGGGCACCCTACCTTGACCCAGAAGAAACCATACTATGGATAGGCCATCCTAAAGCGAGTCTTGGCGTCAAAACCACCGATATGACCATTTTTTTTGTTCGGGGGCTGTTTTTGGCGGCGTATTTTTTTGCTCTGTTTATCTTGCTCTGTTTATCTTGCTCTGTTTATCTTGCTCTGTTTATTGTTCCAGGCGCTATATTGCTGGAAGACGGTGGACTAGACCTGGTTCCCGCTATTGCTACGCGCCTATTTTCTTCGGTTAGCTTGTATATCGCGGCGAGAAGCCTTTTCGTTAATCGCTATTTAGGTGGCGCAAAAGCTTTGGTCCTGGCTGGAAAACCCGTCTACCCGTTTGATGGAGGTTGGCGTTCCCTATGTCTTTATCAGTCGATTCCGCAAGGTTCTAACGACTGCGGCCAGCGCGACACCACAGGTGACACCCGCCGTATTTGCCAACATATCCAGCCATTCCCCATAGCGATTCACATAGGGTTGTACCAGTTCGATTAACCCTCCGTAGCCTATAAAAAGTAAAACGAACCACATCCATCGATCAGGTTTACGTAATGCCACAGGAAAGACCAAAACAGCATAGGCTATCAAATGATGAGTTTTATCCGAACCAGCGACTGAGGGAAAATTATCTAAAGGCCGTAGCGACAGTGTCGTTATTGCCAGAAAAATACAGAGGCTTAATATATGCCAGTATTTTTCAATCCATTGTAACGCTTTCATCATTTTGCCCTTTGTCCTTGCTGTACGCCATTGAGTCGATAAATGCCGCAACAATGCCGCCTAAACTATTTCACTACTAGAACTGCTGTCTCAATATACTACTTCAAGGTTAAACGCCGTATCACTAGCGCTCGTTCTCATAAAAATAAAGCCGAAACAATTACCCGATGGCAATAATCCTAACCATCTTCGGCATCCGGCCAGAAGCGATTAAAATGGCATCCGTTTTTGAGACCATAGCGGCAGGACCAACTTTGACCTGGGAGGTGTCCTGATTGAGTAAACCACGACAGTTATGGCCCAAAAGGAACATAACAACACTAACCCCCGATCCAGTTCCCTGACACCACTAGGGTTATCGGGAACCATTTGGCATAATCATATGCCGAACTAGTTGTTCACCCTACTTAACCGAGCCGCTATATTAGCGACCTCCACGAATTCTGGCGCGTTTCCTATGTACGTATACGATGAATACGACCAAAAAATGGTCGATGAACGCGTCGCGCAGTATCGCGACCAGACAAACCGCTTTTTGGCGGGGGAACTACCAGCAGAAGAATTCCAGCACCTTAGACTTCGCAACGGCCTGTATATCCAAAGACTAGCGCCTATGTTGAGGATCGCGGTGCCCTACGGACTGCTGTCTTCTAAACAATTACGTAAACTTGCCTACATCACCAGGCACTTTGACCGGGGGTATGCACACCTGACGACCCGCCAGAATGTGCAGCTGAACTGGCCGATACTTGAAGAAGTACCCGATATTCTTGAAGAACTCGCCACCGTCGAGATGCATGCCATCCAGACCAGTGGAAACTGCATAAGAAACGTTACCTCGGACCAATACGCCGGTGTCGCACAAGACGAAATAGAAGATTCACGACCCTGGGCCGAAATTATCCGCCAGTGGTCAACGTTCCACCCCGAATTCAACTGGCTGCCGCGTAAATTTAAGATCGCGGTCACCAGTGCTACCCAGGACCGTGCAGCGGTGCAGGTACATGACATCGGTGTAAGGATATTCAACAACGAAGGTGTCACCAGCTTTGAAATCCTGGCAGGTGGTGGCCTTGGCCGCACGCCTGTGATCGCACCCGTGATTAAACAGAACTTGGAGCCAAAGCATCTACTGACGTACCTTGAAGCCATCCTGCGCGTCTACAATCGGTACGGACGACGAGACAATAAGTACAAAGCACGAATCAAGATCCTGGTGCGGGCCATGACGCCGGAAGCGTTCGCAGAAAAAGTTGATGCCGAGTGGCAGACACTTAAAGATGGCACCGGTACGCTCACTAACGCGGAAATCGCGAGGGTTAAAGGGCATTTCACCATTCCAGCTTACGAAACATTGGAAGACCACGTAGCAGAGATCGATGATCGCATTGCGGACAACTCAGGGTTCAGCAACTGGCTAAAGCAAAACGTGAAACCCC
>ENA-OQVM01006533-OQVM01006533.1-marine-metagenome-genome-assembly--contig:-NODE-6533-length-10546-cov-8.377973_pt1 | contig 10546 bp, 9 predicted proteins | sample MGYA00237776_ERZ505498 | MGnify/ENA primary metagenome ERZ505498 (study PRJEB26159, sample SAMN06265151) | marine metagenome | isolation source: Helgoland LTER site | place: Germany:Helgoland, sampling... | reverse complement strand
CGATTTACGTATGAACTCTTAGATACGTACATTGCTGGTATTGTATTGACAGGGACTGAAATCAAATCGATTCGAGAAGGCAAGGCATCCATTACCGAAAGTTTTTGTGAATTTAATTTAAGAGGTGAACTTTTTGTGATTAACATGACCATTCAAGAGTATGATTTTGGGAATCACTACAACCATGCACCCAAAGCGGAACGGAAGTTATTACTCAACAAGAAAGAACTCAAAAAACTCGAAAAAGAAGTAAAAAACACGGGGCTGACCATCATTCCCCTCAAACTTTTTATCAATGATAAGGGCTTTGCAAAACTGAGAATTTCTCTCGCAAAAGGGAAGAAACTTTTTGACAAACGCGATACCATCAAGGACCGTGACAACAAACGTGATTTGGACCGTGTGAAGAAGAATTTTAAGTAGGCTTTTACAGCTTTAAAGTAGTCACTTGAAAAACGGAACACTTTTTGTAACACCCCATAAAATCAATCGTCTTATAAATTACAATCCTATATTCAAAAGCATGCGTTATTTAATTGTATTATTTTTTTGCTCTTTATCTGTTTCCGCTCAACTCAAAGGCAGCATTTCAGATGTTGACAATCAACCCATTCCGTTTGTGAATATTTATATTGAAAATTCCTATACAGGCACCACCTCAAATGAGCAAGGGGACTATGAATTGGCACTTCCTGAATCAGGAACTTACACCATTGTTTTTCAGTTTTTGGGATTTAAAACACAAACCAAAACCATTGAAATTAAAGAATTTCCTTATGTTTTGGACATCACTTTGTTAGAAGAAAACATCTCCTTAAATGAAGTGGTCATTTCTTCTAATGAAAATCCTGCCGACCGTATTATACGTGCCGCCATTGGCGCACGAAAAGCGCAACTAGAAAAAATTAATGCGTATTCTGCTGACTTTTATTCCAAAGGCATCATCCGACTCAAAGATGCTCCAAAGAAATTTTTAGGCCAAGAAATAGGAGATATGGACGGCGTCTTAGATTCAACTGGTTCGGGAATTTTGTATCTATCGGAAACCGTTTCAAAAATAAAGTATCAAAAACCCGATAAGCTTTCAGAAAAAATAATTGCTTCTAAAGTGAGTGGAGATTCTAATGGGTTCAGTTTCAATAATGCGAGCGATGTCGATTATAATTTTTATTACAACACGATTCAAATGGGTTCAGAAATCGTGTCGCCAATTGCTGAATATGCGTTTAATTATTACCGCTACAAATTGGAAGGTGTTTTTTATGACAATGGCGGCCGTTTGATTAATAAAATTAAAGTAATTCCAAGACGTGAGAACGACCGTGTGTTTTCGGGGATCGTTTATATTGTAGAAGATCAATGGGGGTTTTACGGCCTCGAGCTGAGTGTTACGGGCAAGCAAATTCAATCGCCTGCAATAGATTTGATCACATTTAAACAAAACGCTTCTTACGATGAAGAAAGTGATTTTTGGGTGGTCCGCTCCCAGACAATTAGTTTTAAATTTGGATTTTTAGGTTTTAATGGAAATGGAAGTTTTGTGGCCAATTATTCCAATTACAAACTGAACCCCAATTTTGAGAAGTCGGTGTTTACGAATGAAGTTTTAGCCTTTGAATCCGAAGCCAATAAAAAAGATTCTACTTATTGGAATACCCTTAGACCGGTACCATTAACCAGGGAAGAGTTTAAAGATTATATTAAAAAAGACAGTCTTCAAACTTTATATAATTCCAAAACCTATTTGGATTCCATTGATGCGAGTTACAATAAATTTAAAATTGGAAATTTAGTTTCTGGATATACCTACGAAAATTCTTTTGAGGACAAGGAGTTTAGCATCAGCAGTCCCGTGGCTGGACTTAGTTTTAATACCGTACAGGGATTTAATACCAATCTAGACATCAATTATACAAAACGCTACGATGAATTTAAAAATTACCTCGCGATAGAAAATCAAGTGAATTATAGTTTTGACACCCAAACCCTTCGAGGCACTGTTGGGTTTCGGTATAAATTCAACAATGTCAATGATTTAAATGTTGGATTTAGCGCAGGTATAAAAGTCCAGCAGTTCAACGCTCAAGAGCCTATTTCGAGTCTCATTAATGAGGCGAGTAGTTTGTTTTTTGAAGACAATTATTTGAAATTATTTGAAAATCGATTTGTTAAAATAAATTATGGGCAGGAGCTTTTTAACGGCTTCCGTTTTGGAACCGCGCTCAGTTATGAAAACCGCAGAGGACTCTTCAATAGCAGCGATTATACGACTATTAATTACGATGATAAATCGTATTCGAGCAACAATCCTTTAGACCCTTTAAATTTTGATTCGGCGCCCTTTGAAAATCACAACATTCTTAAATTTAAATTCAATGGTGCGTTTCGATTTGGGCAAAAATATCTCAGCTATCCGGGCAGTAAATACAATTTAAATACGCCCAAATATCCGAAGTTAAATTTTAGTTTTGAAAAAGGATTTGGGGCTACAAATTCAAACTATAATTATGACCATCTGAGTGTGAATCTTTCTCAAAATTTTAGTCTCGAAAACAAAGGAAATTTTAGTTACAACTTATTTGGAGGTACTTTTTTCGGCACTTCCACAACAGCGTTTATGGATGCTAAACACATCAATGGAAATCAAACCCATGTAAGTCTCGACAATACGTATTTATCAAGTTTTAAAAACGTGGGCTATTACGACTTTAGTACTACCGAAAATTATTTTGAATACCACTTAGAACATGATTTTAAGGGTTATATCTTAGGTAAAATTCCGTTGATTAATAAACTGAATTACAACTTGATTGTTGGGGTTCATGGGTTTTCAGCAAAAGATCAAAAACCGTATCAGGAATTTAGCTTGGGAATAAATAATATCGGATGGAAAAAGTACCGTTTTTTAAGGGTTGATTATGTGCGGTCTTACCATTCTGGCTTTGTAAACGATGGGGTGTTATTTGGAATTAGTTTCTAGTTTTTATTTTCTAAAAGCGGTACAAACTTAAAGTTTCCTAATTCGTGTTTTTCAAATTCTTTGGTTCCTTTCCGAATGTAGAGGGTCATTATTTGATCTTTGTCTCCGACAGGAATGACCAAACGTCCTCCTATTTTTAGTTGCGATAGTAATGGTTTCGGGACAAAAGGTGCGCCGGCAGTGACTATAATACTGTCAAAAGGAGCTTCTTCTTTCAGTCCTTTATAGCCGTCTCCAAAAATTAAGCGTTTAGCCACATAGCCGATTTTTGGTAAAAATTGACTGGTTTTTTTAAACAATTCTAACTGGCGTTCAATACTATAGACTTGGGCTCCCAACAAACACAGTACGGCTGTTTGATAGCCGCTACCCGTACCAATTTCGAGGATCTTATCTCCAGACTTAACTTCTAACAACTCCGATTGAAATGCGACGGTGTAGGGTTGTGAGATAGTTTGACTGGCTGCAATGGGAAACGCCTTGTCTTGATACGCATGGTCTAAAAAACTAGAATCCATAAAAAGATGTCGGGGTATAGAGTCAATGGCATCTAAAACTGCAGGATTTTTAATTCCCTTAGCGATTAACGTTGCAACCAATTGTTTCCGAAGTCCTTTGTGTTTAAATGTATCTTTCAAAGTTGTAAGTGCGTTGAAGAAAACTCTCCTCTTTTAAAAAAAGTAAAGATAGACTAAAGACTAAATGATGTCAAATTTATAAGGCTCTAATTAGATTTAAGAAGCAAGATTGCTAAACTGGCTTTAAAAGTCTTATTTATTTTTATGTTCTGTTTTTGAATATATATTACAAAACAGAATCCAATAATTCCGATTGCTATAAATACATCAGATTTACTTACTGAATAATGCTGAACAAGCAATGCAACCTTTGCTATAAAACAAAAAATTGCTCCAAGCAAAGGGATGCTTTTTTTACCACCAATTTCTTTAGAGAGTTTAAATCCTGTGTCGTTTACAACCGTAAATATCAATAAGAAGCCTACACTACCTGCTGCTGAAATACTCTCCAATTTTAAGGTATTAACTAACAAAAATTAATTAACTCCTAAAATCAAAGAAAAAAGGGATTTACTACTAGAAATGTATCCCAAATTAGGCGAAGGTTATAGATTTAAATACCTTTTTAAAGACTTTTGGGACATAGAGGACAAACAAGCTGAAGGTTATTTAGCCTTCTGGTGCGATAGAGCTGATGACAGTGGCATTTCCCCTTTTCAAAAGGCTGTAAAGACAATAAAAGTACATTGGAGTGGTATTATAAATTACATTGAAAGTAAAATTAATAATGGAATACTAGAGGACTTAAATTCTAAAATTCAACTTGCTAAAAAAAGAGCTAGGGTATAGAAATATAAATAATTTTATCAATATGATTTACTTCATTTGCGGTAAACTCAAATTTGATTACCCATTACAAACAACATAGAGCCAAAAACAAACTATACTACTTACTTTTTTAATTTTAAATTTCTCTAATTAATTATTACAAACTATTCTAAGTTCTTGATTCTTATACTCTCATCATAGTTTATATTTATTTATGTTAAATTGTAGGCTATCGTTATTCCTTAACCCCTAATGCTTTTTCAATTTTAACCATTCTAATTTTTAGAGCTTCATTACTTGCTTTTAAGTCCTCTATTGCTTTTTCTTTCGCTTTTAGCTGTGCTTGTTGTTCTTGTATGGCATTGATAACAGTCCATAAGATTTCAGAACTATCAAATTGTCTTTTGTCAGCAAATCCACTTGGCCCATTGGAATCATCGAATTCTGTCACTGTCTCTGGAAGTATTTTGGCAATTTCTTGTGCGGTGATACCTACATAGTCTTTCTTCAAAAATTCCCCTGTATATCCTGATTTTGCATTATAGTTAAAGATAATCGGATTTATTTTTAGAATTTCGGCAAGTCCTTTACCATAAGAACGAATGTTTTCTTTTACGCGTTCATCTGAAAATGTAGCCCATGACCCTCCTCCTACCTTGGAAGCATTCCCATTAACTGAAAGGAGGTGGGTTGGAGTATCCGTTCCTATTCCTACATTTCCGTTATTGGTTGCTAGTACAGTTGTTACATTATCTGTTAAGTATCGAATAATTACAACACCACTTCCGCCGTTTGCACCAGTTATTATGCTTGAACCTGCATTACCTGTTCCACCTGCTCCACCACCAAATCCATCTATTCCATTTCCTCCCAATCCTCCAGGTAATCCACCATTACCTGCGTTAGTTCCTCCAGGGACTAGCGTTAAAAAACTCCTATGAGCTCCACCACCACCAGAACCATACACTTGAGATGTTCCTGAAATACTTGAAGACAATCCCTCTCCACCTGCACCTGGTGTGCTTCCTGCTGCATCTGCTCCAGCTGCTGTAGCTCCACCTCCACCTCCAGAGTTAGGATTTATTCCACCTCCACCTGCATTACCTTGACCTGCTGTGGGCTGACCACCTGCTGTCGTGCCAGCTCCTCTAGCACCTCCACCACCAGAACCTCCATCTAATCCTGCTCCATAAATGGGTGCTGCAACACCTCCTATTGTGTTAACCACATGACTAGAACCTCCAGCTCCACCTCCAGTAGCTGTAATTCCTCCTAGGGAACTGTCCCCTCCGTTTGTAGCATTGGATGTTCCAAATACACCAGTAAAAACAGGGACTCCACCATCTCCAACAACAATATTATATGGGATGTCAGATAGGTTAACACTACCTTCGATAACCTCTCCCCCTCCGCCTCCTCCAGAGGGAGAAAACGGACCACTAATACCGCCTGAACCACCCCCAGCAACAATAAGGTATTCTACATTAGTGTTTTTGTTTGGAGTGAATACGCCATCAGACCTGAATGTGTGGATGGTATAGAGTCCGTCGGTTGACATTTCTCCCCCAGTGGCGCACTCGGAAAGAAGAATATCACTGAATATTTCCATTAAAGGTCTCGCCCCTAAATTTGAGATTTTAACAGCCTCATCTCCATTAACTTTAATATGTACTATATCTTCGTCTGGAGTTTCTTCTACACTTATAGAAGTGTCTCCATCAGCATCTGAAATTATATCTATAACTAAAGTGTATTTTACCCAATTAGTGGCATCAGAACTTGGAACTGTATCAGTGTTTGTTCCTGTTGTGTTTTTATACAAAACCCCATTATAATTAATTATGTCATTAGTACTATAAGAGCCTCCGTTTGTGTCTGATTTCCATAACGGTATAATATCTCCCCCCCCTATTTCTTTCCAGTTGGTAAAGTCAGAACTTGGATCTGTGTCAGTGTTTGTCCCTGTTAAATTTGTGTAAATAATTCCATTGTAAGAAACTAGATTGTTTGTAGCGTATGTTCCTCCATTCGTGTCTGATTTCCACGCAGTTACAGTAGCATCGCTTACTTTTTCCCAATTCGTCCCATCAGAATTAGGTGTTGTGTCTGTATTTGTACCAGTAGTATTCCTATAAAGAACACCGTTGTAATTTACAATTGTGTTTGCTATATATGTTCCTCCATTCGTGTCTGATTTCCAAAGTGGGGTGTAGGGAGTTATTTGATTAATCCATTTTACCCCTGCGACAGTACTTGAAAGTATTTGATTAGAAGTACCAAAGCTTCTAGTAGAGTCTTCCAATGCCCCTTCTATTTCTAAGTCTGCTTCAAATGTTGCTTTTGTACCACCTGCTAGTGTTTTTTTGTGTGTGAAGTTTCCTAACTCATCAATTTCAATTATATCATTACCATTTGTTTTTATGTAAACAATATCATCATCAGAAGTTCTTTCAACCTCTATTCCAGTGTCTCCATCAGCATCTAGTAACTCTATTGCAGAAGGCGTCAATTCCACCCAGTTAATTGTATCTATATTAGGAGTTGTGTCTAGATTAGCCCCTGTTAGATTTTTATATAAAACACCGTTGTAATTAATGATTGTGTTTACAACATAAACACCGCCATTTGTGTCATTTACCCAAAAAGGAATACTGTCTATATTGGTGTGTGTTTTATCCCAATCAGCTATATCGAAAGTTTTTGGGATGATGTCTGCTTTACATCTTAATAATTCTCCATTATGCCAAATAAGATTCCCTAAGTAATAGTTATTAGATGCGTTGTGTAATTGCGCTCCGTTTTCTTGCTCTGTAATAAGCTCTGTTGGTAGCTCTCTTGTTTCCCAGTCTGTTCCGTTCCATAAGTACCAACCTTTTCTTTTTAAAGTACCTAGTAAAAAAAAGCCTTGATTTTTACGGACATACCAAATGTCATTTACAACAACACCTGTTAATCCTGCTAAGTCTGCGTAAAAATCTACCGCTCCTTTTATTTGTAGCCCCGATAAGCCGCTACCCCCGCCGTTGTTAAAATTTCCCGTTTCGTCTTTTCTAAAATCCAAAAACGTCTGCAAGGTGTACGCAACGTCATTTTCATCTACCATATCTGAAAGTGACACAACCTCGCTGTCATTCCAGTTATTTACCTGTTTAAAGAAAAAATCTGTAGATGTTGTGGTTAGCCTTTTTATCAGCACCTCTTTCCTGTGACCCTCGTACTCTATATTATCTTTGACGAGAAAAAAATAGTTTCCTTTTACGTATATCTTAACCATTTCTTATTGTTTTAATATTATTAACCTTTTCTAACTACTACCCACGACGAAAAAAGTGCGCCATCCCCAGACACATATCTAGCTTTTCCCCAGAGTGTGTTTTGATCTCGCCACCCGTTAAAAGCTAAGTCACCCGCCTGAAACGTGCTTCCGTCACTTCCTTTGATTGGCACATAATCAAAAGCATTTCCTTCGATGTATATTTTTTCATTTAATAGCTTTTTAGCCACGCTAATTTGAACCTGAAGCACATCATCTACCGCAAAACTTGTGGGATCGATTGTGTTTTTTAATTCTACCAAAGAATACGTATTTGTGCCGTCGGAATAGGCTATGCTAGTAACTTCTGCAATATGTGTTTTAAGTTTTGTGCTGTTGTAGAGTTGCAAAACAAAAGTGTAATCAGCAGTTAATGCACTAAAACCCTGTAAATACTGCGTAAAAACACTATCAAATAGTATTTTCGTAACTGCCGATCCACTATATTCTACATCTAATTTGTTAAGCGCAACGGAAGTGCCAATACCTAATGAAATGGCATTGATGCTAAATGAGAATGATTGGTTTGTAAGGGAGGTTGCAGGATACCACTCTGACCTATCGTTTGCGGGATTCCATATAGCAACAAGACTCCCTGCCTGAATACTTGGAAGTGTTGGCAACTCATTTATTTGCTTACTGTTGTTAAAACGTGTTAGGATTTCTTCTATCGTTGCCATAAGTCCAAATATAATTCTGCATCTTGCGTGAATTGGTGTTATATTTTTCAGTATATTTGTTACTATGACCGCTCTAATCCTACTTATAGCCCTCCTTTTTTTAGGTTGGAAAATTGGCACTGGTATTTTTGATATGATATTCGGGAAACCAAGTGAAGACCTTTGGTCGTCTTCTGACCAAACCACCTTCAACGACTACTCTAAGCACACGCATTTTCACGTACATTCAGATAAAAAAAGCAAGGAGATAAAAACACTTACAGATACCTTAGATAGCGATACAATTGATGTAGAGCATAGAGAAGTTTAACCTAAAAAATATATGACACCTATTAAATTAAGAACTGAAGAAACTATTAATAATTTTGACGTTGATTACGATTTTACTAATAAGGTTGCTCAAAATATTCAAAGAGACCTGTCAAATAAATTTGAATCAATAATCACAGAAGGATTAAGGCATAAAGGATATAATCTTGAAACTAAAACAGAATTAGTTGGATTTATAGAGGAATTTTGCAGATATGAATATGATTCGGATAGGGGAGAAAAAACATATTTTATTGATAACGTGCCGTTCCTTTTACATAAATACAAACCCGTAATCGACGCTAGACCACAGGTCACAGGTAACACCGTAACTATTGGTGCTTCAACGTCTTATGTTTTCTTATAACTACCTAAATAAACAACATTCCTTTCTGATAATGACAAGATTCTCGTCTTGAATTTATAGAGGACAAATTAGATGTAATGAATAAAAAAACCCTTAAATCTGCATGATACTTGATATTATATTATTTGCCGTATGCTGTATTGTTGGCGTGTATCTTCATGCTAAGATTAGGGATAACTACAAAGACTTTTTTTAAACCCTGAATATAAACCCCTTAAATAAAACGTTATGAAAAAAATCTATTTAATTTTAATTACAGTGCTACTGTTTAATTGTAGTGCTGAGGCGCAATTAAAAACTAAAGAAAATGATGTTATGTATTATGAAGAAGTTGTTGAAATAAACAAATCTGCAAGTGAAATTCATGATGCAGTAGAGGAATTTTTAGCTCTAAGCTCTAATAACTCTAATTACACTATTAAGTTAAATCAGAGCGATAAAATTATCTCTAAAGGAGTGTTAAGTGTTGTTGGTAAAACTAAATTAGGTGTGACTTTAAAAGTGGAATTTAAGGATTATAAATATAAACTTTTAATAGATCCTATTTCTTGGAGTAATAAAAGCCTATTTACTAAATCCATGCATTTTGACAGAAATAAAGCAAAAAAAATGCAGAAAGAAATGTATCTTAAATCTGGATTAAGTGAAAAAAAATATCAAAAGATTAAAAAATCAAGGGAAGTATCTAAAGGAACTGGTGTTTACAGTGGGCGGAAGCAAGTCACGCTGTTGCAAGACATAGGTTTCTGCGGCGGATGTGGCAGAAAACTCACTTCTGGTAGCAATAAAAGTTCACGCTTCTATCAATGTCGGGGATACTGGAGAAGGTATCGCAGCACTAAGATAGACGAGACGCTATGCAGCTCAAAGCGTACAATACGTCTTGATCTCGCAGACGAGCTTATATGGAACACTGTTTTAGATGTTCTGACTACTTCACATCTGTACAAAGAAACAGTGAAACAAGCATTGTTGCCAGATGAATCATCGCAAAAGGAGCGTGATAGCGAGCAAAGCAACGCTAAAAAACAAATTAAACGACTGACTAAGCAGCTCGCTAAAGTAGACGCTGCGATCGTTTCAAATATGACGAATAAAGCACTTGTTGACGACACAAGCAGAATAGAAAAGGTTATTACGCAGCTTCAAGAGCAGGAACTTCAGCTAAAAGCAGATATAGAGCGTCATCAGTCTGCTTTAGAAAAAGCTTCATCTACGAGTCAATGGATTAATTGGGTGAGAGCATTTGGCGAAAAAATTGAGAGTCTGAAGACAGCAAAAAACATGTCTGAAGAAGAAAAGAATAAGCTATTTTATAAAAATGCCGCTAAAATTTATAAGATAAATTAATTATTGGGGTTGATTAAATGCAGGTTTCTATTCTCGAACAATCTGTAGCCGTTGAAGGCAAACCTCAACATATTACAATTCAAGATAGTATTAGCTTAGCAAAAAAAGCAGAAAAACTTGGTTATAAAAGGTTTTGGGTATCTGAACACCATAACCATCCATCAATAATAGGCACTGCACCTGAAATTTTGATGGCTGCTA
>ENA-OQVM01006532-OQVM01006532.1-marine-metagenome-genome-assembly--contig:-NODE-6532-length-10548-cov-14.683316_pt1 | contig 10548 bp, 10 predicted proteins | sample MGYA00237776_ERZ505498 | MGnify/ENA primary metagenome ERZ505498 (study PRJEB26159, sample SAMN06265151) | marine metagenome | isolation source: Helgoland LTER site | place: Germany:Helgoland, sampling... | reverse complement strand
ATGCCCAACTATGCGGATGACAAGAATGATGACTACTACCGTGCCGAGGTGTTCTTACTTCGAGGTGGTCAGCAGTACGATATTTTGAGCTACAGCCAGGAACAGATTATTGCCGATGCGATTACTCAGTATGAGCGTCATGTGCATTACTTGTATTTGGCGGGATCGGAGTTTTTGAAACAGGAGCCTGAACAGGGTTCTGCTTAAGACTATGATTTAAGAAGTCTGCCATGGTCTGCTTTCGCGGGCCATGGCAGATTGCTATCTGGTACCTGCTGTCTAGTACCTACTATCAAGTACCTACTATCTATTACCTTTTTTCGAATACCTTAGCTCGAGCGCTTACGTAGCCAGATAATCTGTGCGATAACACCAAGAACATAGGTAGACAAAAAGGCCATATAGAAACCCAATAATAGGGGGTCTTCGATGCTAGTCACTATGGGCGCATCGACTGGCAGACGCGTTAGGCCATCTGTAATCGCTGGAATCATATGAAACAGGAAGGTACCTGTGTAGCTTACGGCTTGCAGGTACGGCGAGAACTTACCGAAGACGTTAGTCTTTTCTGCAACAGCACCTACCAGTACCGCAAGCAAGGTTAGTACAGCCAACATATGCGCCGGTCCGAAACCATCACGATGATAAATAAATAGGGCTGAAATCGCCGCGATTAATGTACAGGCGAGATAGACCTTGCCGGTGAATTCTGAGGATTGGATTACTTTGAATTTGGCGAGCGAGTAAACGCCGAATACGAGGGCGGCAATGCCGACTATGGTGTGAAACCAACCGAACAATGTAATTTCTGGCATAAGGGTATCCCTGTTGTTTATCGTTATTATTAAGCCGCCAAGATTAGCAGATACAACAATGCATATCAGCTCAAAGTAGGACTATTGAGTCAGCAATTTGGTCAGCGAGTAAATCAGCGAGTAAATAAGGCCACATAAAAGGATGGGGAGGGATTCAACGAGGACGTTGAATGGAGGCGCGGGTCGGAATCGAACCGACGATCGCGGAGTTGCAGTCCACTGCATTACCACTTTGCTACCGCGCCTTTATTCTGTCATTCAACTTTTTCAAATTTCTTTCAATTACGTTACGCCATTCACTGAGGCTTATGGGTACAGCTGCTCAGAGGCCGCTATTCTAGGGAATGTTGACAATAAATCAACTACTTATCAGCTTCTGCACTCAATTGCGGCCAAGCCTGCATAAGATAGACCACCATTGACCAGAGTGTCAGCAGTGCTGCGGCATAAATGGCCACAAATCCAATCATGGTCATGAGCTCCTGCTCGGGTTTTGCCAGCAACAAAATAGCCACGGCAATCATCTGTACCCAGGTTTTTACTTTACCCATCATGGAGACGGCAACGCTGTCTCTTGATCCCAGCTCTGACATCCACTCTCGTAGCGCTGATATCACCAACTCCCGGCCAATAATCACTATCACCGGCAGTGCAAACCAGGGGCTTGCATGAACTTCTAGCAGCAATACTAGGGCTGCAACCACGATTAATTTGTCGGCCACAGGATCCAGAAATGCGCCAAAGGGAGTCACCTGATTAAGCTTGCGTGCTAGGTAGCCATCTACCCAGTCAGTCAGTGCCGCCAAGCCAAAGATGGCCGCTGAGGCAAAATGGTGCCATTCCCAGGGCAGGTAATAGACAACGATAAAGACTGGAATCAAGGCGATACGCAGCAGGGTTATAATATTGGGCAGATTCCACATAGCTAAATATAATTTTCCGTAATTGATGGCGGGTACAGCGAGTTCAAGTTACTCATTGTACAGTGCACTGTAAATAGCTTCAGCTACCTTTTTATTTATATTATCAACTTTCATTAGATCCGCCACGCTGGCCTTGCGCACTTCGACGATACCACCAAAATGTTTAAGCAGGTCGCGGCGGCGGGTTGGGCCAACACCGGGGATACCTTCTAGGGGTGAGGTGCGACGTTTTTTGTCCCGCCGCGCCTTGTGGCCAGTGATAGCAAAGCGGTGGGCTTCATCGCGAATTTGCTGAATTAGGTGCAATGCGGGTTCCTGAGGGCGACCAACAATGCGGTTATTTTGGTCGGCCAGAATCAAGGTTTCCATGCCTGGCTTGCGCGTCGTGCCCTTGGCTACGCCAATAATCATTACGCCTACTACGCCGAGGTCGCTCAACACGGCCTTGGCCACGCCAATCTGGCCCTTACCACCATCTATTAATAGGATGTCTGGCAGCTTACCTTCGCCCTTCATCAGGCGAACATAGCGGCGGCGAATGGCCTGTTCCATGGCGGCATAGTCGTCGCCACCGGTAATACCTTCAATATTAAAACGCCGATAGTCACTTTTGAGGGCTCCGCTGGAGTCAAATACCACACAGGATGCCACGACGGCTTCACCGCTACTGTGGCTGATATCGAAGCACTCTAGACGCTCTGGGGTCTGCTCAAGTTCCAAGGTTTCCCGCAGCGATTCAAAACGTTGCTGCAGAGTTTTCTTGGAGGCCAGTTTGCCTGCCAGGTTTTGTTCGGCGGTGCGCTGTGCCAGCTCAACCCACTTGGCGCGAAAGCCTCGCACCGAGTCGCGTATTTCTATGTTGCGCCCTACCCTTTGCTTTAGAGCATCGATGAGTGGCTGGCTATTCTCGACTGGCGCATTAACAATTATTTCCTTGGGCAGATCGGGTCGCCCGCCGCCTGCCAGATACAGCTGGGGTAAAAACTCTTCAAGTAGATCCGTGACTTCTTCTGCCAGCGGCGCTTTCGGGTAGTAACTGCGACTGCCCAGAATACGACCCTGACGCACGTAGAGTATATGCACACAGGCCTGACCATTAGTCACGGCACCGGCAACCACATCCACGGTGCCCTTGCCCTTCTCGATCATTTGCTGCGCTTGAATCTGGCGCAGTGCGGCTATCTGGTCGCGGCTGTCGGCGGCTTTTTCAAATGCTAGCTCAGCGCTGGCCTTTTCCATGTCCTGTTCGAGCTGCTTGAGTATTTTTTCGCCTTTGCCGTCTAGGTACTGCCGGGTTAAATCCACGTCGGAGGCATAGTCTTCGGGTGTGACAAATTCAACACAGGGCGCGGTACAGCGCTTAATTTGGTATTGCAGGCAGGGTCTGGAACGGTTCTTAAAAAACACATCTTCACATTGACGGACCTTAAAGGTCTTCTGTAAAAAAGACATGCTTTCACGCACTGCATTAACACTGGGAAAGGGTCCAAAGTAGGTACCTTTGGCTTTTTTCGGGCCGCGATGAAAAGACAGGCGCGGCCATTTGTCTTTGTCTGACAGAAAAATATAGGGGTAGCTTTTATCGTCCCGCAATAAAATGTTGTAGGGCGGCTGATACTGTTTGATCAAATTGTGTTCGAGGATCAGGGCTTCGGTTTCTGTCTCGGTCACCGTTACATCAATTTGCGCAATGCGCTTTACTAGCGCTGCGGTCTTTACAGTGAGTCCGGTTTTTCGGAAATAGCTGGTGACCCGGTTCTTAAGATTCTTCGCCTTACCCACATAGAGTATCTGGCCCTCACTATCGTACATCTGATAGATACCGGGGCCCTGGGTGAGGGATTTAAGAAAGGTTTGGTGATCAAAATTCATGGCGGGATTGTAGCCGGTCTTGAGGGCCTTCGCTAACGGTAACGCTTAGAAACCTCGCCATGGGGCCTGTCTTTTAAGCGAGCCATTTACGAGAATTTTTTATCGCCCTCTCGGCAGACCTGTTTGACTCCGCTGGATACTGTGAACTTTCGATCTAAGACTGTGCTCACAAAGTGCCATTGGTTAGTTGCGGCCTCTGGGGTTAACACTAACTCAGACCAACCGCGGCGTGCGGTGTCTACCGCGAACAGCTCTGGGCTGGCATTGCGCATGGCCTGACCCAGTACTTCTGGCTCGGTTTCGAGATAGGTTTCTAGACCCGGGCTATTCACACCAGGGGTACCAATTTCAATACCCATGGCCTGCCCTGCACTGTCTGCCAGATTAAAGGCCCAGGCATTGTGGGTATCTCCAGCTAGCACTACAGGGTTAACCCCATGTTTGGCGAGGCTCGTAAATACACGGTCTCGACAGGCTGCATAACCATCCCAGGCATCAAGGTTAAACGGGAGACTGTCTTTGGCTAGGGTCTGCATCATCTGTAATAGAGGACGATACTCTGGCACAGTCTGGTCTAGTTTAAGCTCTTCGTCGCTGAGAACTGGAAGTCCTAATTTTCCAATTAACACCTGCTGGCCGAGTATCTGCCAGGTGGTGCCCCGCGCTTTACTGGCCTGTAACTCTGCGTCTAACCAGTGCTCTTGGTCTGCGCCCAATAGGGTTCTGTCGGGGGCAATAAGCGCCTGAGTTTTGAAGCGCTCGGCGTCCGGCAAAAAGTACCAACCTTCGGGTAGGGTCTCTGAGGTTAGGTCTTTGATACGCTGATAGTCGGTGATGGCGACTGGGCTGCCGCTAGAAAAATCGAAGGGCAGATTAATTCGTTGTAGCTGTTGGGCGGGTATTAGCGCGCCCTCTTCTTCACTGACTAAGGTAGCTGTAGACGTATTGAATAGACCCGACTGCATAGGCAGGTCAGCCGCATAATCTAAGGGGCGATCGCGACCGTGAAGCCGAGTATCCAGCATCATAAGATCTGCCAGATTGCCGAGCTTAAAGCTGCGGTAGATGGGGGCCTGATCACCGAGATCTGTAGTTCGGATGGGCATCCATTCATGGTAAGCCTGTCGCGCGCTGTGCAGTCGCGCCTTAAAGTCGCCCTCACCATCATTATGGTTTTCGGCGCCGTCTTTCCAGCTGTCGTTGGCCAGCTCGTGGTCGTCCCAGACGCAAATAAACGGATGCCGTGCATGGACTGCCTGTAAATCGGCGTCGGTACGATAGAGGCCATAGCGCATGCGGTAGTCTTCGATACTAAGAATTTCATTGAGCGGTTCTACATTGCGGGCCAGTTCATCTGTGGCCACGGCGTTGGCATAAACACCTTCGGCGTATTCATAGATGTAGTCACCCAGATGAAGCACTAGATCCAAATCTGTATTGGCCATATGCCGGTAGACATTAAAATAGCCCTGGGGATAGTTTGAGCAGGAGCAGACGCCGAGTCGAAACTCATCCACATCGCCCACCGGTAAGGTGCGGGTAATACCCACGGGACTGGTAATCCCCTCGGCGATAAATCGATAAAAATAATGTTGGTTTGCGGAGAGTCCCGCAGCATCTATTTTGAGGCAGTAATCTTGTTGGGCAGAGGTTGATGCTTCGCCAGTACTCAGTATCTGCTTAAACTCGCGATCTATAGCAACCTGCCAGGTACAGCGAATAGTCTCGTCTTGGCCATTACCAGGTAGCACCCTTGTCCAGAGTATCACTCGGTCTGACAGCGGATCGCCACTGGCAATACCATGGGTAAAATAGACCGGTGATGCAGCTTGGACCTCAAAGCCGCGCAGTGCCAATACGCCTAAACTTGCTCCAAGGCCCTGCAGTAATTGTCGGCGGTTCAATCCTGTATTACCCATAGTGCTTTGCTCTTAGTGACAAATTTTTATGGGCTAAGAATACTTGAATATTCGTTACTTCGAAACGCCAGAGTTTCTAAGACCATTGATTCTATCTTGACATTAAAAACTATCCAATAATGAATCAATTTGCTGGCTGGTATTGCACAGATGGGGAGACAGGCGAATACCCTTGGCGCGGCTATCAAAGTGAATATGCTGATCCTGTAAACGCTTTATTAGTGATGCCTGACGATCAGCAAAATGTAGAATCACTGTTCCACTGCGTAACTCGGGCTCAGGTGGTGAGACTAATATGGCGGGACTCAATGCCTGAATAATCTTATCTGCTAGCATAATGTTATGTGCACGAATATGTTCAACGCCAGTGCGGTTAACAGATTCTAAGCTATGGGCTGCCACCACATAGGGATACACCGAGGGCGTACCACCCCAAAATCGCAGGGCATCCTCAGCGTAACGAAAATGATGAATATCAAATTCGAAGGGGTTTTCATGGGAAAACCAGCCGACATTTTTGGGCGTACAGCGATCAATAATCTCTGGGTTAACCCACATAAAGGCCGCACCTGGGCCACCACCAATCCATTTTACGCAGGAGCCCAGTACAAAGTCAGCCTGCCAGTCTGCTAGGCTAATGGGCAGAATACCCGCCGACTGGGCAATATCGACCAGGGATAAAATACCTTTGCTATGACTGAGTTGGGTGATTTTTTGCACTGGCAACTGGCGACCATTATTGGACTGTACCTGGGTCACCAGCACCATGCCTACATCGGCTGTCATCTGTTCATCCCAAACATCGATATCTGCAAGATCGGAATCTGCCGGTATAAATTTTAGTGCGTATCCCTCGCCTGCGGCCTGCTGCAATGCAAAGGCGATGGACGGGAAATCTTCTTCGCTGAGTAAAATAGACTTTTTACTTGGATCCAATGACAGTGAATCGATAATTTTCGCCACCGCACTTGAGAGGCTGGTCTGTGGGCAGAAACTACCCTTTTTTCCTTTTAACAATATCGCCAGCTGTGTGCGAAATCCATCAATGGCGGCTAACCAATGGGTCCAAATTTCTGCATCGGCCTGCTGCCATGGCTGCCAAAATGCTTTTTGCGCTGCCTGCTGAGCATCCTGTAATGGTAGGCCTACGGAATGGCTCAGCAGATAGGTGCCAGTATGAGCTGCAAATGCGGGTACGGATGTGCTCATGCCAGACAACCTTTTAGCTGTTCAATATCCTTAAAGCGGGTTCTAAACTCGCCATCAACATCGGCCGCACAGCGCATATCACAGAGTTTACGCAGCCCTTTGAGTAAGACCGGCAAGGGTGGTCCGCTGGCCGTTAGCCCCTTGGTCTCTGTGAGGTCGGCGCTGTCTGCGGGCTTTTCGATAAACTTTCTTACCAACTGTTCATGGTGCTGCAACGCAGTTTGGCCATGGGCATGGCAAACCTCTAAAAACAGCGCGAGGTTTTTTTGTAGCCAGGGTTCGCTGCGATGCTCGCTGGCGATCTCCATAAAGCTATCTAATAAGCTGGTGCGTCGCATTGCGTCGCGCAGTACTAGCTGATCTTCGGGGCGCATAAACAGAAACTTATCGACGAGAAGTTGAGAGTAATAGGGATCATCGGCCTGACAGAGGCCCAACAGTAAATCGATAACATTGATGCCGGCAAAGTCCCCGGCATTGGCACCTCTGTACTCATGCAGACCCACGCGATGGGGTCGGTAGTAGGGTCTTACACAGTAGAAAAAACGGTCGATATCGAGCTTCTCAAAAAGGATTTGATTGTTGTGATACACCTCTTCGAGGGCTGCTTTGGCGGTGAGCAGCAAGTCGCAGGTCACCGGATGGGAAACCCCTAGGGGCAAGATTTGGCGCAGCGCTTCAGAGGCCCGGATAAACGCAAACACACTGCGGGTGTTGTAATCGAGAAAGGCCTTTTCGTCTTCCAGTTGCGTGAATGTTTTATAGATGCCATTAATCGCGCGGTTGTGGGTTTCCAAATGGCAGGAGGCAAAACGGGGAATAACCCCCAGAGAGGCACCCAGCTGCATGGCCAGCGCTGAGGCTTCCTGAAGCGGTGAGCGAGTTTCTCTAGAGGGCTCAGTGATTTCGTGACGCCGGCAAGCGGCCATATAAAACCCCACATTACCCAGTAAATCAAAGCCGCTATCAAAGCCTTCGTCGGTATTGCCTTCATTGAGCAGGTCGGTAATCAATATGGTTCCCTGATCTACGAGCTGCTGCTTTAGCTCTGCGCCAATATCAGTGCTGGCTTGACGATCTGGGAGGTTGAAATAGAGCTCTTCGAGTTCGGAGTTTATTGCTCTGAACTCATTGCGAATCCATTTATCGAGCGCCTGGGCCTTAACTGTCATCTGTATTTTTCGCCTAATTGGGGTTCTATAAAGAGGCAAATAATAACAAAAAGGTTATGGCCGTTTCGGTCAAATAATACCTATAAAACCTATTTTACTGTACGATACCACTCCATTATTATATATTATTAGATGATTATGCCCCCAGAACCCCTAAAGCTAGATGCTATCGACATTAAGATTCTCAATGCATTGCAGGCCAATGCGCGCATTAGTAATGCGGAACTGTCTGAACGGGTAAATCTATCCCAGACGCCGTGCCTACGACGTCTGCGCAAGCTGGAGCAAAGCGGACTCATTCAACAGTACAGTGCCCGCCTCGACCACGGTATGTTGGGCATTAATGTCTCTGCTTTTGTGTTTGTGAAGCTCAGTAAAAACACATCAAGCAATGCTGCAGAATTTGAGTCGGCCATTGAACTGCTTCCAGAGGTTTTAGAATGTTGCGTGCTGGCGGGGGTACATGATTATGTGCTGCGAATAGCGACTCAGAATCTACAGACCTTTGAGTCCTTTCTAAAAGATAAGCTGGCCAATGTTGATCAGGTCGAGGATATCGAGTCGACTATTATTCTCAATCAAACAATGACACACCGTTCACCGAAACTTAGTGGCAACTAATTTTCCTGGGGACGACGAATAGCTGATTAACCAGATCGGCACATTTCTCAATATGCCCTACGCAGTCCCATACCAGTGGTGGTACGCCATGGGCAGATTCATTGCGCAGTTGCGGCAACACCTTGGGCAGCGAACCACAGTAATGATTATCTAAATCTGGCTCTTTTATGTGCCGAAATCGGGCATCGCAGAGCCAGTTCTTTTGGTTAGCTTTAATCAGCAACTGGCGCAGCATCAGATCTTGGCGATTGGCTTTAATACGCAGGGCATGCTCTATAATAGTGTAGGTTTTAAGCTGCACTTCAGAACCAAGAGAATAAAAAAAGAAGGTGTATAGGGCCATGTTTCTGGCGATATTGAACTGCCCATTAATGGTCTGGGGAACTCCCGAATGCAATTTAATGTGGGCAATTTCTCGATGGTATGATTCCAGCTCAATGGTTTTACCACCGAGTTTCATCATAAACAGATGCTGTTTATCAATAGATAGTATCTCGTCAAATTCCTTGAACGAATTCATGTTGGGTATCCTTCCCTATTTGATTATGTAGCCTCGCGGAAAGTAACCTCTCAGACGATCCCTATCTGAATCCTTTTCACTCCTTTAACTAACGACCCTTTAATTTTTAGATGCTGGCAGCGTATTTAGCAAGCATGACGGCGACTTCATTTAACCGCCTGCCTGTTGCAGGACTAAATTTTCCCGTTGATATAAACCCATGGGTACAGTCCGGTAAATGCAGGTGTGATACCGACACCTTTGCTTGCTGTAATTTCTCGACAAAGGCTAGACCTTCATCTCTCAATACATCGTATTCTGCGGTCACCACCAACGTATCTGGCGTTGAGCTCATATCCTCACAGAGCATTGGGCTGGTTTTCAGTGCCTGAGATTCAGCGTCTTTGGGTACATAGGCGTTGCGGAAAAACCTCATCGTGTCCTCGGTTAATATTAGACCCTTACCGAAACGCCGAATCGAATCTGAATCACCGCTCATATCGACCCAGGGATAAAGTAAAAACTGAAAGCTTGGGGCGACGCTCAACTCTCCTTGCAACAGATCCCCGGAGGTTTGCATGGCTAAAACCGCGGCCAAATTACCGCCAGCACTGTCACCGCCCATGCCAATTTTTGTTTGCTCAATACCCAGCTCAGCCGCATGCTCTGCCACCCAGTTCCAGGCATCTAAACCATCCTGCAACGGGCCGGGGAACGGACTCTCAGGTGCCAGTCGATAATCTACCGAAATCAGGTTTATATTAGCCCGACTGGTCAGTAAGCTGCAGAAACCATGGTGACTTTTAAAACTACCAATCGCATAGCCGCCACCATGAAAGTAAACCATGGTCAGTTTTGGCGTAGCCTTGGTGGGTCGATAAATTCTGATTCCTAACTCGCGCTCACCAACGTCGATTGACCGATCCTCTGTAGTGACATCAGACCGAGAACCGCTGCCAAACAGCTTGTCAAAACTGTCGTAGGTGGCTCGAAGAGTGTTGAGTGATGATCCGCCAAGCCCTGGCCCCACATTGCTCAGTTTGCAGAGAATTCTCTGGCCTGTAATCAGTTTCATTGGATCACCCTAGTTTATTATGCTTTTTCATCGAGCTCTTTTTAAGATCTGGCTCGTTCGTTTATAGCCCTAAGCTAAAGCAATCTTATCTTTCTAGCAATCAGTATTAATCTAAGGGGTTATATTTTTAACCGCAGGGTGCGCAAAACATGTTCCTGTAAGTTAGCTGGAATACCAAGATCGGTCGCCAGCGTTTCCCACCGAGTAAAGGCCTCGACGGTGCGCTGAATAATGTGCTTTTCACTACCCCGTGGCAGGCCGGCATATTGCGCCAACTGTTTTAAATCTTGGCGGTCAAAGTCATTTGTTTTGCCATTGATGCTCAGCTGATGATTGCGGGTAAATTCGCTACCCTCGCCATGACAGAGGTCATAGGCGGGAGATAGATCCCAATTTCCGCGCCTGTTCATCATAAAGGCGAAATTTTTAACATGGTCATCTTG
>ENA-OQVM01006529-OQVM01006529.1-marine-metagenome-genome-assembly--contig:-NODE-6529-length-10554-cov-32.917247_pt1 | contig 10554 bp, 9 predicted proteins | sample MGYA00237776_ERZ505498 | MGnify/ENA primary metagenome ERZ505498 (study PRJEB26159, sample SAMN06265151) | marine metagenome | isolation source: Helgoland LTER site | place: Germany:Helgoland, sampling... | reverse complement strand
CGTTCAGTCACCCCAGCCCCTAGGCCGGTCCAAATGGACTTCACGTGGCCATCATTGGTGTCTACTCAAATTTTATGATCCACGCCAGTTGCCTCCAAGGCAATCGCAAGCTGACGGTAGCCGATGACGCACCAAGGGCACATCACATCAGAAACGATGTCGATACGAAGTTGTGTGCTTTGGATGGTCAGTGAAATTTTCGTTCTTAATGAGCGTTGGAGCATTTTTCGATTTTATAGAGTAACATCACTCAAGATACAAAGCGCCATAAAACGTCTAACCCAGCCCCATTCACCCCTCTCGGCCACTTCTGGCTCGCTAAAGGCTGGCTTCGGGCCGGAGAGGGCTTGAACGAACTTCATGTCATCGGCATGTTAGGAAAAATAGCGTTCCACATGAGGAATGCTGGTTAAAGGGGAGCCAACATGAGAGTTTTGATCACTGGTGCAAATCGTGGCATTGGGCGCGCGCTTTATGATGGTTACGTTGCACGCGGCGACGATGTCATCGCCACAAATCGAAACAAGGCTTCTGACGGCTGGCTACAACTGGATGTCACAGACCCTGCGTCGGTTTCTGCGATGGCAAATCAGTTAAAGGGAGAAGCGATTGATCTGTTGATTTGCAATGCGGGTGTTTATTTAGATAAGGGCAATGAACTTGGTAATGGTTACACGTCGAATGTCTGGGCTGATACTTTTGCGGCCAATGTGACTGGCGTTTTCCTTACTATTGAAGCACTGCTGTCAAACCTACGCGCAGTAGGTGGCAAAGTGGCGATCATTTCCTCGCAGATGGGGTCCAGCGAGCGTGCGGGCGGCAACGCGTTTGCTTACCGCGCGTCCAAGGCCGCCGCACTGAATTTGGGGCGCAATCTGGCAGTGGATCTGTCCCCTGATGTCGCCGTTGGGATTTACCATCCGGGCTGGGTGCAAACCGATATGGGAGGTGCGAAGGCTGACATCACAGTGGACGAGTCGTCCTCCGGATTGTTGCGGCGCTTCGATTTGCTTGGGCCAGACACCACTGGCTGCTTTGAGATGTGGAACGGCGAGGCGATGCCCTACTGACACCCCGTCTTTTCAAACAAACGGCACTGTCAGACAAAACGACTTGAGACGGTCAGGGCGACTTTGTAACCTCGACCAGTGACAAAACACTCTCCATTCCGCTACATGAAACCTGGCCCGGGGTTCCTGAATCGTCGACCTATTATCAGTGTTGCATGAGCTCAATTTGCGTTGGATGGTTTTGCTTGGACCGCGGTCCGTGGACCGAGCCACGCATGCCTAGGCACATCATCGAGAATGGGGTATTATAAAACCCCTACTAGGTGGAGATTTCAGCATTACAAACAACAACCTCGAAAAAGGTATTCCATGGCGATTTGGGCCTGGTTGGCCCGGCCAACGGTGCGGGGCTAAGACCCGCAAAGGCACGCCCTGCCAGAGGCCAGCGTGCAAGCGCAACGGACGCTGCTCCCTGCACGGTGGCAGATCCACTGGCCCCAAGACAGAGGATGGCCTAGCGCGGCTTACCGCGGCTCTTACGACCCATGGCAAGTACACCAAGGAGAAGCGGGCAATAGCCAAGCGCAGGGCCGAGGTGGGGCGCCAGATGCGGGCCGAGTTGGCTGAGCTAGAGGCATGGTTCTTGGACCACGGGCATCTGGACAAGAAATGGTGGGATTGGTTCAAATAACGGTACAATAAAATTAATTTAAGATGATTGATGATATCGAAAAAACTTGCATTATCTTTCAATCTAGAAATTGAAAATGGATGAATAAATGACGAATGATTATTGGGACAATAGCGTTGATTTAGATAAGTTGGCAGAACTATCAATTAAAACGGGCGTAGCTTTGCAGCCTGGTCAAGACCTTATAATTACTTCGCCCCTAGAGGCCGCACCTCTAGTTCGTCGACTAGCCTTTCATGCATATAAAGAAGGCTGTGGCATTGTAACGCCTCTCTATACCGACCCTGATGTTACTCTCCTTCGCTACGAAAATGCTCAGAAAAATTCTTTTGATAAGGCCACTGACTGGTTGTTTGAAGGTATTGGCACAGCGTTCGATAACAACACTGCACGACTAGCGATAGTCGGCGAAGATCCTATGCTATTGTCGGGGCAGGATCCGGAAGACATTGGTCGCGCTAACCAAGCTGTTTCAAAAGCGTCATCACCGGTGCGAGAGAGAATTACGCGCTTCGATGTAAACTGGAACATCATTGCCTGGCCGGGTACTCAGTGGGCCAAACGCGTATTTCCAAACATGTCAGCTGAAGATGCACAAAAAGAATTAGCTAATGCTATTTTCAAAGCATCACGTGTAGATGGGCATGATCCAAGGGGGGCGTGGCGCGCGCACAACGCGAATCTTCGAAAGCGCACTGATTGGCTAAATAGTAACGGCTTTGCGGCTCTTCATTTTTATGGTGAGGGTACTGATTTGACCGTCGGTCTTGCAGATGGTCATGAGTGGATGGGTGGAGCATCTGTGGCAAGAAACGGAGTTACATGTAACCCTAACATACCCTCCGAGGAAGTTTTCACCACACCACATGCTTTGAAAGTAAATGGGTGTGTGAGATCCACCAAACCGTTATCGCATCAAGGTAGCTTGATCGAAGACATATCTGTAACTTTCAAAGATGGCTGCATAACAAAGGCCAGTGCCTCAAAGGGGCAAGAAGTCTTCTTGAAGTTAATTGACACCGATGAAGGTGCTCGGCGACTTGGAGAAGTTGCTCTTGTTCCGCATAGCTCCCCTATTTCGCAAAGCAATCTTCTATTCTACAATACTCTCTTTGATGAAAATGCAGCCTGCCATATTGCTTTAGGGCAATGCTACTCAAAGTGCTTCAAGAATGGAGATACCCTTTCAAAAGATGAGGTTGTTCAGCGCGGTGGCAACAGCAGTATGATACATGTTGATTGGATGATTGGATCTCAATCGATCAATATTGATGGTCTTGATGAGGCAGGCAGCGCCACGGCGGTATTTAGAAACGGAGAATGGGCCTGAGAACCGTCTTAGGAGTTTAAATGTTAAAGGCTGTATAGTGTTATTGCGGCTTTTCTTCAGGGGCAAAGTAGGGACGCCGTTAGCTGGTGTCCCCTAATCAAGGGCCACGGTCCTTAGACTATTTGCCTATAATGTTGGTGCTGCAAATTCATTGCCGCCTAAATTCATTTGAGATTTTGAGCCGTGTACATTGAGCTGACTTCAATCATGAACTGTATCTATTATGGAACTCTGCCATTTTTGGCCCAATTATAGCCGAGGGGATAACGCCCTTGCGCCGCTTGAATGCAATGACATCCAGAAGAACTATCCGCTCTAAATGGTTCATAACTTTCTTGCATCTGTCTAATGTGGTGAAGCCGGCTGAATCCCAAATGGGTTTGCGCATCCCAATCGTGTCGCCTGGAACAAGGCCTTGTATTTTTTGTTGTCGCAGCAATTCAAAAAATACAAGTAACCAGTCGGGGCAAATCTCAGTACAGGCTTTTAGGCTCAGGACTCATAACCAGAATAGGACATTGGCCGCGAGAGCGATTGCAGACATGAAAACCTTCCGACATCTGTCGTAACGGGTGGCGACAATTGTTGAGCGCCTAGATTTAGGCTGTGCCAGCAATCTGATGCTTGTTCTCATTAGTTTGACAGCTCCAGTACTACGCCTATCACTTGTCGCCGCAGGTCGGCAGAGAGCCTTGTGTGTAGGCTTATGCAATAAGTTCTGAACTGGTTTTAGTGTCCTGTGCATGTTTTGCTTCAATATTCAACGCTCGCAGATGGCCTTGCCTTGCATCGGCTCCGCGTTCATTAGTAAACCATGACAATTTGGCCACCCCAGAAACACGACATGAAACGCCCAGTTTACTTGTCTCTCGCTTCTGTGATTTTACGGGCGATCCGTGCTGGTGAGTTGACGGGTGGTGATCGTTTGCCCACGCACCGGGACTTGGCATTCGAACTTGGGATCAGCGTACAAACCGTCAGCCGGGCCTATGATGAATTGATCAGGGTTGGCACGATTTCGGGTCAGGTTGGACGCGGTACATTTGTGACCGGCGAACTTGCGGAAGGTACATCACCGCATTTCTATTTGCCCGAGGAAGACCGCAGTAGTCTGATTGATCTGTCCATTCTAAAGCCTGTGGGTGATCAAATACACGTGAACCACATGCGCAATGCCTTGTTGGCGCTTACCGAAAATCTACCTGCTCAGGTTGTGCATTCTTTTCGACCGGCGAACGCAACGCATACCTATGAAGTAACTGGGCGAAAGTGGCTTAAATACTGTGGTGTGGATTTACACGGGCAATCAGTGCTGATCACCAATGGCAATACTGCTGCGATGACGGTTGCGTTGATGACTGTGACCAATCCCGGTGATCTGGTCGTTACCGAAAAAATTGGCCATCACACACTTAATCCACTTGCCCGATATCTGGGCCTTCGCCTAGCTGGGTTGGGGACGGACAACTATGGAGTTAACCCGCAGGCTTTTCAGGTTGCGTGTGCACACCAAACAGTAAGAGCGCTTTATCTGATGCCAACAGGTTTGGGTCCACACATGAGCGTTATGTCAGTTGCGCGCCGCCAAGAGTTGATCCGAATCGCTCGTCAGCATGATGTGTTCATCATCGAAAGTGATGCTTGGGGACCGCTGCAACCCGAACGGCCAACGTCATTTGCGATGCTCGCGCCCGAACGCACGCTTTATTTCACCTCGTTGACCAAGTGTTTGATGCCGGGGTTGCGGGTGGGATATCTTGTGGTGCCTGATGCTCTTTCAGCCGCCGCGCGTAACAGGCATCTGGTGACCAATTGGATGGCCACGTCGATGATGGTCGAAATTGCATCGCGCTGGATCGAGGATGGCACGGCGCAGGCTTTGGTGAATTGGCAGATAGAGGCAGCTTGCAAGCGAAACGAGATTGCAGATGCCTGTTTACAAGGCTTACCCGCTTTAAAAAGCTCGACGGGACTACATGTGTGGCTGCCTCTTGGCGAACGTGACGAAACCAAATTTGTTGCAGCAGCCCATCAATCTGGCGTGGCCGTTGCCCCCGGCGCGCCGTTTTGTATTGGTGACACTTCACACGAGGCTGCCGTTAGAATTTGCCTTGGTGGTGTGTCAGAAAGAGAGCTTTTACAGGGCCTAACAAAAATCCGCCAATTGTTCCTAATGCAGCACAAACCGTCTTTGCAAGAGATATAATATCCATCTGAAATTGTCATGATTTAATATTTTAATTGACATGATGTGCTCCGTCTGCCCAATTTTTCCTACACTTGTTACGACGGGGGGGCTCGGTGAACACGCCAATTATCACTATCGACGGTGTCTCGAAATCATTCGGCGCGCTTGAGGTTCTCAAGGACCTCAGTTTCGACGTGGCACTGGGGGAAAAGTTGGCATTGATAGGTCCGTCAGGGTCGGGCAAGACCACGATCCTGCGCATTTTGATGACGCTGGAGACGATCAACGGTGGCATGATCCACATCGATGGAGAGCCGCTATGGCAGATGCCCAAGAATGGTGAAATGATTGCCGCGGATGAGGCCCATCTACAGAAAATGCGCGCCAAAATTGGCATGGTCTTTCAACTGTTCAATCTATTCCCGCATAAGACCGTGCTGGAAAACGTCGCGCTGGCCCCAATTCTGACTAAAGGCCTTTCAAAGCCGCAGGCCAACATCAAAGCGATGGAACTGCTTGAAATGGTCGGGATGTCCGACAAGGCAGCACAGAAACCAGCGCAATTGTCGGGCGGTCAAAAACAGCGGGTGGCAATTGCCCGGGCGCTGGCTCTGAAACCCAAGATCATGCTGTTTGACGAAGTTACCTCGGCGCTTGATCCAGAGCTGGTCGAAGAGGTTCTGAACGTGATGCGCAAGCTGGCCGAAGAGACCGACATGACCATGCTGCTGGTCACCCATGAGATGAGCTTTGCCCGTGATTTCGCGGATCGTGTGCTGTTCTTTGATAGTGGCAAGATTGTCGAAGCCGGTCCGCCTGATCAAATTTTTTCCGACCCGAAAGAGGAGCGTACCCAAGCGTTCCTGCGCAAGGTCATCGCCGCTGGTCACCGTGTGTGACCGTACAAACTGACCGGGCCGCAAAGGCATCGGCAGACCAACAGAGAAGAGAATGGAGTAACTGACAATGAAACCAATAAAACATGTAATCGCCGCCGTGGCACTGGGTGCCGGCTTGGCCGGGCTCACAGGCATGCCCGCGGTCGCTGCTGATCTGGACCAACTAAAAGAGCAAGGCTTTGCCCGCATCGCAATCGCGAACGAGCCACCATGGACAATGGTGACAACAGGTGGTGAGGTTTCGGGCGCGGCCCCTGATCTGGCGCGCGCTGTGTTGAACAAGATGGGCATCAAGGAGATAGTTGCTTCTGTGTCGGAATACGGCGCGATGATACCCGGCGTGCAAGCGCGCCGCTTTGACATGGTCGCCGCTGGTTTGTTCATTAAGCCGGAGCGCTGCGAGGCAGTTTTGTTCTCACAGCCTGACCTGTGTGACGCCGAAAGTTTTATGATCAAAGCTGGCAACCCACTGAACTTGAAGTCCTTTGCGGATGTCGCTTCAAGCGGTGCAAAAATTGGTGTTGTCGGCGGCGGGACCGAGGAAAAGCTTGCGATTGAGGCTGGCGTGGATCGCGCCAACATCGTTGTGGTTCCAGATCCCCAATCAGGTGCCAAGCTGCTGCAAGACGGCCGCATAGATGTTTACGCGCTGCCAGTATTGTCTATTAGCGACCTGCTGAAAAAGGCCGAAGACCCCAGTCTTGCGATGTTCGCGCCCGTGGAAAACACGCCAATCTTCTGTGCTGGCGTAGCGTTCCGCAAACAAGACGGTGCATTGCGTGACGCCTATGACGTTGCCTTGGCTGAGATGAAGGCCAGCGGCGAATTCGCGGCGATCATCGAACCCTACGGCTACTCGGCAGATGCCGCGATGCAGCAGACCCGCGAGAACCTTTGCGGTGGTGCGAACTAAATTTTGACGATTGGGCGGCGACAGCTGCGCCGCCCATGATCCAACAACATGGAGTAAATTTTGGAACAGTGGCAAGGATATATCGGCCTGATCTTGCAGGGCGCAGTGGTGACAATCGAGATCACCATTCTGGGCTGCATCGTAGCCCTGATCGCTGCATTCATCGCGGGTCTTGGGCGTATATCGCGCTTCTGGCCGCTGCGTTGGCTGGCCACAGCCTATATCGAATTTTTTCGTGGCACCTCGATCTTTGTCCAGCTATTTTGGGCCTACTTCGTCTTGCCGCTCTTGGGGGTGCCGCTCAGCCCTTTGCAGGCTGGAGTGCTGGCTCTTGGCCTGAACGTCGGGGCCTATGGGGCCGAAGTCGTGCGCGGGGCGATCAAATCCATTCCGCGCGAACAATATGAGGCCTGCACCGCGCTGAACCTCACTCGCTTTCAAGAGATGCGCTATGTCATCCTGCCGCAAGCCTTTGTGCGGATGCTGCCCACCTTTGGCAACAACGCAATTGAACTGCTGAAAGGCACTGCTGTTGTGTCGCTGATTTCGCTGTCGGATATGACCTTTCAAGCGCAAGTCGTGCGGGCGCAAACGGGGTCCACGGCAGTTCCTTTCCTAACCATCCTACTGCTCTACTTCCTGTTTTCCTCAACAATATCCACTGCAATAAAACGACTTGAGTGGCGTCTGTCGCGCGGGCTGGATGGGACGGGAAGCTAAGTCATGGAATGGGATTGGGAGTTCAGCATTCAGATACTGCCGCAACTGTGGGAAGGCGTAAAAGTCACCATCCAAGCCACCATTCTGGGCACGATGATCGCTATGACGCTAGGTCTGGTGCTGGCGATTGCGCGGCGCTCAGTCAATGTGTGGATATCCCGACCCGTTGGTTTTTTTGCCGAATTTATCCGGGGCACGCCGTTGTTGGTGCAGCTGTATTTTCTGTTCTATATCTTGCCTGATCTGGGTCTATTATTGTCTCCTCTGACGGCGGGTGTTGTCGGGTTAGGTCTGCATTATTCCACCTATACCGCGGAGGTGTATCGCACTGGCATCGACGCGATCCCAAGCGGGCAATGGGAGGCAAGCAAAGCCACCAACCTGACGGCCAACCAAACATGGATTCACATTATCATCCCACAAGCCATTCCGCCGATGATCCCGGCACTGGCCAATTATTTTGTCGCGATGTTCAAGGAAACGCCCTTGCTGGCTGCGATCACCGTGCTGGAGTTGATGAATCAAGCGCGTTCTGTCGCTAACTATCACTACAAATATGTGGAACCGATGACGATGGTTGGCCTGTTCTTTTTAGCGGTCAGTGTGCCCTCGGTCATCTTGCTACGCAAACTTGAGGCACTCTATGCGCCCTCTGACAGATAAGACGAGGATGTCGTCATGAACGATAGCGTTACACTTTCCGCCGAGCAGGTTGTGCTTGAAGCCCCCGCTGATCGCAAGAAAATCGGGCTGATCACGCTGGCCACGGATTTGACAACCGAGCGCGACTTTGCCCGGATCATCCCAATGGGCCACGCAGGGGTTTACGGCACGCGCGTTGCGTTTGTTAATCCAACCACGCCCGACAACCTGCGTAAAATGGCCCCAAGGATCACCGCGGCGGCTGACTTGATCTTGCCAGGTGAGGTCCTTGATGCGGTGTGCTACAGTTGCACGGCAGCCTCGGTTGTGATTGGCGACGCTGAGATTGCTGCATCCATTCACGCCGCGCGTCCGGGCGTTCCTGTGGTTACACCAAGTGGTGCCGCACTAAGCGCGTTTTCTGCGCTCAATGTGCAGCATATTTCGATTCTGACTCCTTATCTGGTTGAGACCAGCCTGCCGATGGCGGATTATTTCAGACTACACGGGCTAAAAATCGAAAAGTTCCGTTGCCTTGGACTGGATGATGATCGAGATATGGCGCGGGTTGATCCTGAGATGATCCTGCGGGCCGCGTTGGAAACCGATACTGCGCAAACTCAAGCGTTTTTTTTGTCCTGCACGGGGTTGCAGGGTGTGGATGTGATTGTGGAACTTGAACGCCAAACGGGCAAGCCTGTGGTGACGTCCAATCAAGCCAGCGCCTGGGCGTTGATGAACCATGCAGGGTTGGTGCAGACGTCGCATAAATGGGGCCAAATTTTTCAATATGCTTTGCCAGATTGCAAACAAGGCGTCAGTATATGAACGGTGGTAAATCAATTGACCTTGCGGACATTGAGGCGGCCCGAACCCTTATCGCGCCGACCATTCACCGGACTCGTACAGAGCGGTCAGCTAGCCTAAGCGACAAGATGGGCGTGCCTGTGCATCTGAAGTTGGAACATCATCAGCGGACTGGCAGTTTCAAATTGCGCGGCGCGACAAACGCTGTTTTGAACCTGACCGATGCGCAGCGTGCGCAAGGTGTCGTTGGCGTATCGACCGGTAACCATGGGCGTGGTTTGGCTTACGCGGCGCGGCAAAACGGGGTGCGATGCATCATCTGCATGTCCGAACTGGTTCCGCAAAACAAGATTGACGGGATCAAGGCGCAGGGTGCTGAGGTGCGCATTGTCGGGCGCAGTCAAGATGATGCACAGGTCGAAGTTGATCAGCTGGTGATTGAGGGCATGACGATGATCCCACCCTTTGATCACCCCAACATTATTGCCGGACAAGGCACGATTGGGTTGGAATTGGCCGAAGATTTGCTGGACCTGACAACTGTTCTGGTGCAACTGTCGGGCGGTGGTCTGATTTCCGGCGTGGCCGCGGCGCTCAAGGCGCGTTTGCCCAACATCAAGGTGATTGGTGTGTCGATGGAACGTGGGGCGGCGATGTACCAATGCCAAAAGGCAGGCAAGCCGATGATTGTGCCGGAACTAGCAACTTTGGCGGATTCTCTGGGGGGCGGCATCGGCTTGGACAACGCCTTTACCTTTGGCATGACCCGCGATCTGGTGGATGATATTGTGCTCGTTTCTGAGGCTGAGATCGCCGGGGCCATTCGCCACGCCTATTGGCAAGAAAATGAAATCATCGAGGGGTCTGGATCAGTTGGGATCGCTGCGCTTTTGTCCGGCAAGGTTACTCCGGACGGTCCAACGGCTCTGCTGCTGAGTGGCGGTAACATTGACATGGCCCTGCACCACCGGATCATCGGAGGCGAAGACGTAGACGTGACGGCGGAGGATTAGATGCCAGATATCAAGATACTGACCGAGGCCGAATTGCGCGTTCTGGTGCCGCTGGACATGTATGCTATCACCTGTATTGAGCAGGGGTTCACCGCTCTTGCGGGGGGCAAAGTCATTATGCCGCCGATTATGACCTTGATGGTACCGGATCACAACGGCGAGGTCTGTGTGAAAACCGCCTATGTACCGGGCGTCGACAGCTTTGCGATTAAAATGAGCCCTGGCTTTTTCGACAATCCCAAACTTGGCCTGCCAAGCACCTCTGGTCTGTTGGTCCTGTTCTCCAGCACAACCGGAGTGCTAGAGGCGCTGCTGTTGGACAATGGCTACCTGACCGATGT
>ENA-OQVM01006528-OQVM01006528.1-marine-metagenome-genome-assembly--contig:-NODE-6528-length-10556-cov-52.041130_pt1 | contig 10556 bp, 9 predicted proteins | sample MGYA00237776_ERZ505498 | MGnify/ENA primary metagenome ERZ505498 (study PRJEB26159, sample SAMN06265151) | marine metagenome | isolation source: Helgoland LTER site | place: Germany:Helgoland, sampling... | reverse complement strand
GGTCAGTTTTCCGGAGATTAGAGAAGGGGGCACTCCTGGTCCAGGGACAGTTAATTGTCCTGTAAAATATAAATTTTTAACTTTATTACTTTTCAATTTTGGTCTTAAAAAAGCTGTTTGTAATAGGGTCATTGCCATTCCATAGGCGTTTCCTTTATATGAATTATATTCAGATTTAAAATCTTCAACACAAAAGGATTCTTTAAATATAATATTATTTTGAATTGATTGTTCTGTTTTTGCTTCAAATCTTTCAACTATTTTTTCAAGATAGTGGTTTCTAAGTTCAGGGGTGTCCTCAATATTTGGTGCAATTGGCATCAAAATAAATAAGGCTTCACAGCCATCAGGCGCCATAGAAACATCTGATTTTGAGGGAACGTTAGCATAAAATAAAGGATGACTAGGCCATTTTGGTTCATCATATATTTCCTCTGCATGTTTTTCAAAATCCGCATCAAAAAATAAATTGTGATGTTCCGTGTTTTTAAGTTTTTTGTCCAATCCAATATAAAATAGTAGGGAAGAGGGCGCAAATACTTTTTTATCCCAATAGGCTTCTGAATGTTGTCTGTGATTCTCGTCTAATAATGTCTCAGAATGGTGGTAATCTGCACCACTCAAAACAATATCGGATTCTATAAACACATCTTTAGTTACAAGCCCAGTTACCTTACCATTATCTACGACAATTTTGTTCACGGGATGGTTGGTATGAATTTCGACGCCTAATTCGATTGCTAAGGCTTCCATGGCTTTTATAATTTGATACATGCCACCTCTTGGATGCCATGTTCCTAATCCGAAATCAGCATAATTCATAAAACTAAAAAACGAAGGTGTTTTATTAGGCTTGGCGCCTAAAAATAGCGAGGGGAATTCAAGAGTTGAAATTAACTTTGGATTGCTAAAGTTTTTTCGAACTTCATGACTGATGGTTTTAAAGAATTGATCTAAGCGCTTAACCGTATCTTTTGTAACTAACTCTAAAGGCGAGACTCCTGGTGCATTGTAAAGAATTTTATTGACAGCAATGCCGTAGTTATTTTGTGCTTTATCTATGAAATTTTTCAGTTTTTTTCCGCTTCCTTTTTCAATGCGTTCAAACTCCTCACAAATTTTATCTATAGAATCTCCGATAGTGATAATGTCATCTTCAAAAAATATTTTATAGGCGGGATCTAGTTTATCAATGTGATAGTAGTCGGATGTTTTTTTGTCAAAATCGGCAAAAAACCGATCAAAGACATCAGGCATCCAATACCAAGAGGGTCCAATATCAAAAGTGAAACCGTCTTTTTTTAATTGACGTGCACGTCCGCCAACTGTACTGTTTTTTTCATAGATAGACACCGTGTGTCCTGCTTGTGCTAAATAGCAGGCTGCTGACAAGGATGAGAATCCAGAACCAATAATTTGTATCGTCTTTTTCATTTAGCCTATAAAAATAAGCAAAAGACAATACAGTTACTATGTGTCTAATGATTTTTTACAAATCTTTAACTAAATTTTCTATTGAGTTGAAAATTTTAATCTGTTTTGGGAGTTTTTCTGGTTTATGACCTATAAAACGTGTTCCAAGTACTCGCAATGAATTAGTAGTGTTTTCAATCACTTCACTGAAAATGTTTTTTAAATAACTGTTTATGTTATTAAAATCTGGTTTGATTGTAAAAAACGAAATATAGGTGATCTCTTCATGAAGCGAATTAAGCAAATTAAGATCTTCAATAGGCACATTTTCGCCCAAATATATAGTATGGTATCCACGGCTAAGAAGTTCATAGTTTATAAATAGTAGTCCTAGATCATGAATTTCATTGAGCGGTAAAAATAAAACAAATGTTTTAGTGTCGGGTTTTGGGTTTGCACTTTGCAGTCTTTCGATGTGAATCAGTACTTTTTGTCGTATATGAACAGACAAAAAATGTTCATGTGAAGGTTTGATTGCAAGTGTTTGCCATAAAAGCCCTACTTCTTGTATCAATGGAATAAATAGCTCATAAAAAATTTCTCGAAAACTTTTTTCTTCAAGTAAGCGGTTGTAAGTCGTATAGAAAAGTTCTTGATCAAAACTTAGCATTGAAAGTTTAAAGGCATTATTGGCATGCTCTTTAATATTTCCTAAATATGAAATTTGATTTACTTTAGCTGCAATTTCGAATTCATCAAGTGCTACGATCTTTGCTATTTTAAAACCATTGGAGTTTAAGAAACTAATATTAAGCAACTTTTGTAAACTGCCTATGCTGTAGCTTCGAATGTTTGTTTCTGAGCGTTCTGGTTCAAGGAGTTTATGACGTTTTTCCCATATGCGAATTGTATGGGCTTTGATTCCGGATAGGTTTTCTAAGTCTTTAATACTAAAGACGTTTTTAATAGTGTTCATGATATAATAAGATTTGGGTCAACCAAATTAATCATAATTATATTAAAAACAAAGTATTGTAAATAAAAAATAAAAAAGTGCGCACGAGAAGACTCGAACTTCCACGGGAATAATTCCCACTAGCCCCTCAAGCTAGCGCGTCTACCAATTCCGCCACGTGCGCATTTATGAATGTTAAAGGTAAAAAAAAAAGTTAAGAATTAACTTAACTTTTTTAGTGACCTGGCTGGGGCTCGAACCCAGGACCCTCTCCTTAAAAGGGAGATGCTCTACCAACTGAGCTACCAGGTCATTTATTTCCCTCAATGCGGCTGCAAATATAAAGGGTTTAATTAATTAAACAATGCTTTTTTAAATTATTTTTCGTTTTTTTGTTCTCGTTATTTTAAGAGAGTGTGTAATCAAATTTTTAAAGACGTATGATTGTTGTTTTGTTAGGATATATGGGATCTGGTAAGTCTACTGTTGGACAGATACTTGCGAAAAATTTAGATTTTAATTTTCTAGATTTGGACCATTATATTGAACAAAATCAAAAGGTAACAATTTCTGAAATTTTTAAAGCTAAAGGCGAAATAGTTTTTAGAAAACTAGAGTCTGAAGCGGTTAAACACTTGTGCAGCCAGTCTGATAAACTAGTTTTAGCATTGGGCGGAGGTACGCCATGTTATGCAGATACCATGTCCTTTTTGGTGCAGCACCCTAATGTCATAACGGTGGCTCTAAATATTTCGGTAAAAAACCTTTCTGAACGTTTAGTAAAAGAAAAAGCTAGCCGACCCTTGATTGCAAATATAAAGGATGAAGATATTTCAGAATTTATCGCAAAACATTTATTTGAACGTTCGTTTTTCTATAACCAAGCCGAAATTAGTATACAAACGGACAGCCTTAGCATAGCTGAAATTGTAGCGACTATTGATTCGAAAATCACTCTAAAATAACCTTTGTTTTTTTACCTGAAAAAACAACAGTAATGTGTTCATTTATTGATGTGGATAAAGAAATGCCTTTAAAATCCGCCTTTACAGGATATTTTTTATGATTCCGATTGACGAGAACAGCTGTTTTGAATTGCTTTAAAGGCACATCTAAAAAGTGCTTTACGCCATATATTAAGGTTGTCCCAGAGTTTAAAACATCATCCACCAATACTAATGATTTATTAGTGTATAGCTCTTTAGTTATAGATGTTGTTATAGGGCTGGTTGGATTTTTTTTGTCAATTTTCACCTTACAAAGTATTGGGTCAATATCACAAATTTTAAGCAAAGCGGTTCTAAGTTTCTTTGCAAATAAATAGCCATTTGATTCTATTCCTGCAAGAATGACTTCCTGTTCTTCAACATTTGATTCATAAATTTGATACGCAATGCGTTTTATTTTATGATTTATTTCGTCATGATTTAAAATACAACTCTCTGTTAAATCCATAGTGTTTGTTTGTTCAAAGATAAAAAACTGTTTCTATTCTTTATTAATAATCCTCTTTTTCATCAGTTTCTAAATACCCATCAATTTCTCTACGATCTTTCTTAGTAGGTCGTCCTTCTCCTTTTTGACGGTAGTAATCTTTCGAATATTTCAATAATTCCTGTGCTTCAAATTCTGATTTAGGAGTAGTGTCAGTCCTATATATGTCAACAAGTTTAGCACCAACACGGCTCGGAGGGATGTCCAAAACTGTTAATTGATAGTTTACTTGATTGATTCTAACCATTAATTTATCTGTAGGAAATATTTCTCTACTCGGTTTTACAACCGCTTCATTTACTCTGATATGCCCTTTTTTACAAGCTGTTGTGGCGATATTACGAGCTTTGAAATAGCGCACACACCATAAATATTTATCTATTCTCATAAAATGTTTAAAACAACGTTAATGTATTATACAAAAATACTATAATATTGTATCTTGCACCATTAAATATAGGTTAATGAAAGATCCGTACCCAAAACTTGATTGTCAAGTGAATTTTTTCTATGGATGCGACATGTGACTGATAAAAATAAAAACATGAAATATATATATAAGATACTTTTCATTTTTACACTATTTATAAGTGTAATATCCTGTAAAGACGATGATGAAGATCCTATTACGGTTATTCCTGAAAATGACCGTACCGAGCAGCAAGTTGAGGATGATGCTTCTCTTGTGAACTACCTGAATACGCATTATTATAATTCTACGGAAGTTAATGCCTTAGAAAATCCTACTATCGATGATCTTGTGATTACAGCTTTAGAAGATGGCGAATCCCTGCCCACTGACGCCACACTTTTAATGTCTGCTGTTGAAGTCAAGTCAACAACATACTTAGATATTGACTACAACTATTATATATTAAGAATTAGACAAGGAGAAGGTGCTGTTTCGCCAATGTTTTCTGATAAAGTACGCGTTAATTATTCTGGATTTCTTATGGATGGTACAGATTTTGATCGTTCTTCAACACCAGTTGTATTTGATTTGGTCTATGTGGTAGCGGGTTGGAGTCGCGCCATACCACAATTTAATGAGGCAAGTTCTTTTACTACCAATTCAGATGGTACAGTTTCTTTTGATGCCTATGGAATGGGGGTTATGTTTTTACCGTCTGGCTTAGGCTATTATTCAGCGTCTCAAACAAGTATTCCATCATATTCTAACTTAATATTCAAGTTTGAATTGATGCAAACAGAAACAAATGATCATGATTTTGATAATATTCCTTCCTATATGGAAGACTTACAAGACGATACTAATTTAGATTTGTTTAGTACAAATACAGATGAAAATATGTTTCCTAATTTTTTAGATCAAGATGATGATGGAGATGGAACTTTGACAGCAGATGAAATCAGAATTGAACTCTATACAGGAGCCACTAGAGCAGTTGTTCAAGCAAATTTAGAGGAGCTTGTATTGAGTAGCAATCAATTTTTATCTCCTATAAAGCAAAACACAGACGACACTTATAGCGCTAACCGTATCACTTTAGTGGACACTAACGGAAATGATATACCTAATTATTTAGATTCTACAGAATCCGATGAAGTAAACTAAACATTACGTTCAGACATATAGATATAAAAAAGACTCGCATTTGCGAGTCTTTTTTTGGTTATAATAATAGTATGTATACTTATTTTCTTTTGATCACTTTAAGGGCTTTCGCAACAATACTGTCACTATTAAGTCCGTATTTTTCCATCAGTTGTGCAGGTGTTCCCGACTCACCAAAGGTGTCATTCGTAGCCACAAATTCTTGTGGTGTTGGATGGTGAAGCGCTAAGGCTCTCGCCACACTTTCGCCTAATCCACCAAGGTGGTTGTGCTCTTCAGCAGTGACAATACAACCGGTCTTTTTAACAGACGCTATAATTGCTTTGTCATCTAGGGGTTTAATCGTATGGATGTTAATCACATCTGCCGAAATACCTTGTTCATGCAGGGCTTTTGCAGCTTCAAGTGCTTCCCAAACCAAATGTCCAGTCGCAACGATTGTTATATCTGATCCTTCTTGAAGTTGAATCGCTTTTCCAATTTCAAAAACTTGGTCTGCTGGTGTAAAAACAGGAACAGCAGGTCTTCCAAATCGTAAATATACAGGACCTTCATAATCTGCGATGGCAATAGTTGCTGCTTTGGTTTGGTTGTAATCACAGGTATTAATTACGACCATTCCTGGGAGCATTTTCATTAATCCTATATCTTCTAAAATTTGGTGTGTAGCGCCATCTTCTCCTAGAGTTAAGCCCGCGTGAGAAGCACAAATTTTCACATTCTTATCAGAATATGCGATAGACTGTCTGATTTGGTCATAAACACGACCCGTTGAAAAGTTAGCGAAAGTTCCTGTAAAAGGTATTTTACCTCCAATAGTTAAGCCCGCTGCAATAGACATCATGTTTGCTTCAGCAATTCCAATTTGAAAAAAACGTTCAGGATTTTCTTCAATAAATTGATTCATTTTTAGAGACCCAATAAGATCTGCACAAAGTGCGACTACATTTGGGTTGGTTCTTCCGAGTTCTGTAAGTCCAGCTCCAAAACCACTTCTGGTATCTTTTTTCTCTGTATATGTATAAGTTTTCATCGTATGTTGGTTTTGAATTTAATAATCGCCTAAAGTTTCTGGATTCTGATTTAAAGCATTTTCTAACTGATCGTCATTAGGTGCTTTTCCGTGCCATGCATGTGTGTGCATCATGAAATCGACACCATTACCCATCATCGTTTTTAAAAGAACACATACAGGTTTTCCTTTACCTGTTGCAGATTTAGCCGTGGCCATTCCGTCAAGAATAGCATCAAGATCGTTCCCGTTTTCGATTTCAATAACCGTCCAATCAAATGCTTCAAACTTTCCTTTGATACTTCCCATTGGAAGTACATCGTCCGTTGCACCATCAATTTGTTTTCCGTTTAAGTCGATTGTTGCAATTATGTTATCAACGTTTTTTGCAGAAGCATACATAATAGCTTCCCAATTTTGACCTTCTTGGAGTTCACCATCGCCGTGTAGACTATATATCAAATGTGAATCGTTGTTTAATTTTTTTGCTTGAGCAGCTCCTAAAGCAACAGAAAGCCCTTGTCCTAAAGACCCAGACGCAATTCGAACTCCAGGAAGTCCTTCGTGAGTAGTAGGATGTCCCTGTAGTCTAGAATTTAACAATCTAAATGTATTTAATTCTTCTACTGGGAAATAACCTGAATGCGCCAAAACACTGTAAAACACTGGAGAAATATGACCATTAGAAAGAAAAAATAAATCTTCGTCATGACCATCCATATCAAAGCCTTCTTTACGGTCCATGATGTTTGTATAGAGCGCCACAAGAAATTCTGCACAGCCTAATGAGCCTCCTGGGTGACCGGAGTTTACCTTGTGAACCATTCGTAAAATATCCCTACGAACTTGGGTTGTTAAATCCTGTAAATTGTTGTTAGACATTGCCTAAGTTTTAGATGTTAAAAAAAATGATTTTCAAAGATAATTTTAATTTTAAATAGATTAAGCATTTAACCTTGTATTTTTTACAATTTAACTAACAATTTATAATAATACAATTCAAGTGTTTATAAGTGTAATTTCTTTTCTATTTTTACATCGATTTTTCGAATTATTTTTATGCAACAGTTTTTTAGGTTACAAGAGTATAAAGTGATGTTTTACAGGCTATTATTAGCTTATTTATTTTATTCTCTAAGTCGTTTTTTGTTTTTTATTTACAATTATTCTTTTTTAGAAATTGATACGCTATTTGAATATCTAAAATTGAGTTATCATGGACTTACATTTGATACTGCTGCTATTTTTTATTTGAACAGCTTATTTGTAGTGCTTTCAATGCTCCCTTTTGGGCTAAATACACATAAAATTTACCAGAGAATCATTTTTTACGTGTACTTCACTACAAACTTAATAGGAATGTCTTTTAATTTTGTGGATTTAATTTATTATAAATTTAATTACAGTAGAACGACAGTTTCAGAATGGGATGTGGTTAAAAATGAGGATAATCTCTTTCAAATGTTTGGCCGTTTTGCAGTGAGTTATTGGCATGTCTTTTTGCTATTCATCCTAACAACTGCCTTATGGGTATTTCTCTACAATAAAGTAAAAACAACTACAAAACCCTATGCAAAAGGAGTGATTTCATATATATTCTCTTCAGTGGTTTGTTTTCTTGTTATGGCTGCTTTAATGATCGGCGGTATTAGAGGAGATTTCAAAAAAAGTACCCGCCCCATCAACTTAGTGGATGCGAATAGACATACCACCAAAATTCAACACGCAGATTTTGTGTTAAATACTCCCTTTACAATCGTAAGAACATTTAACAAAAAATCATTCAAAAAAGTAGCCTTTGATTTACAAAAATCAGAAGTTGATCGTTTAGCTCAACCAATGAAAGTATATTCTAAAAACGTTAAAAATAAACCAAACATTGTTGTTTTTATTACTGAAAGTTATGGCAGAGAATACTTGGGCGCATTTAATGATTCAACTTTAATTGCGGACTATGTTAGTTACACACCCTTTTTAGATTCTTTGGCCACCAAGAGTTTGATCTTTAATAATGCTTATGCCAACGGAAGAAAATCCATTCATGGCATGTCTTCGGTATTGGCGGGAATTCCATCGTTTAAGGATGCTTTTACATCTTCACCCTATGCAAATCAAGATGTGGAATCAGTGGTTTCAATTTTAAATTCTGAAGGTTATGACACGTCTTTTTTTCATGGCGCCCCTAATGGTTCAATGGGATTTTTAGGGTTTTCAAATATCTTAGGGTTCGATAATTATTATGGAAAAACAGAATTTAATAACGACGAACTATTTGATGGAGTTTGGGGAATTTGGGATGATCCCTTTTTTCAGTTTATGAAAACCACTTTAGACTCCAAAACGACACCGTTTTTCTCCACAATTTTCACCGTCACCTCTCACGAACCTTATATTGTCCCAAAAGAATATGAAGGTGTATTTCCAAAAGGAGATTTGCCAATGCATCAATGTGTGGGGTATACAGATTTTGCTTTTAAACAATTTTTTGAAGCGGCTAAAAAAGAGCCCTGGTTTCAGAACACTATCTTTATCATTACCGCCGATCACACCAACCAAATAAGATATAGCGAATATCGAAAGCCAATGAATCGCTTAGCAGTCCCTATTTTGATATATAGTCCAAATGGTGAATTTACTGGGGTTCAGTCCGAATTAGCGCAGCAAATAGACATTTATCCCACCATCATAGATATGGTTGGGTATAACAAGCCATTTAGAAGTTGGGGGCGAAGTTTAGTTTCAGAAAAACCCTCTAAAATGGCCCCTTTTATAGTTAGTTCTATGGGACAAAATTACATGTATTCTGAGGGCGATATAATTTGTATATTTGATGGCAAGAAAGCCATAGGTTTTTATGCTATAAATGATTTAGGGTTGGAGTCAAATTTAATCTCTAATCGAACTGCCGATATGGATGCTGTAGAATTGGCATGTAAAGCATTTCTAAAAGATTATTTTGATAGAATTATTGACAGAAATTTATAATTAAAATTTAATAGTGATGAGAAAAAAAATAGGACTCCTTCTTTTTGGAATAATTCTACTTGGCGTTTCAAAATACGTTTATGAAGTACACTTCAATTATAATTTCAAAGAAATTTCAGAAAATAAGGTTTATAAATCGGGAGTGATTCCACCTGAAAAAATTGCAGATTACATCAATGATCACCAAATAAACAGTGTAATTGATCTCCGTTTCCCTCATACTAAAGACAAAATTAATAATCCTGAAATTCCGGAAGAACTTACAGCAGAAAAAGAAGCTGTAGAAAAACTAGATGGCGTGACGTATTTCAACTTAGGAACCGATCAAGTTCCAACACAAGCCACTGTAGATGAGTTTTTGCAAATCATGGACGATTCTTCTAATTATCCTGTACTTCTACATTGTTATCATGGCGTGGGGCGAGCACAAATGTTTTCTGCGATATATCGAATAGAGTACGAAGGTTGGAGTAATCAAGATGCTAGAGAAAAAACACGTTTACTTTTAAAAGGAAGTTCGTTTGACGAAGGCAAACCAAAAGGAGATTATCTGATCAATTATAAACCACGAGCTAATAAGTAATCCTAATATAAGTTTTTGCTTTGGGTATTAGAGTTATTTTATGCCAAAAAAATGTACCATTAACCACGTAATTTAAGAGTTTGAAATTCGATTTATTAAAAAAAGACACGGATACTAAAGCGCGAGCAGCGACAATAACAACGGATCATGGAGTTATTGAAACCCCAATTTTTATGCCAGTAGGGACCGTGGGAACTGTGAAAGGTGTGCATCAACGTGAACTCAAAAATGACATCAACCCTGATGTGATTTTAGCAAATACATATCATTTATTTCTTCGTCCACAAGTCGATGTATTAGAAAAAGCAGGAGGACTTCATAAATTCATGAATTGGGACCGAAATATTTTAACTGATTCTGGAGGCTATCAAGTATATTCGCTTTCTGCGAATCGAAAAATAAAAGAAGAAGGTGTTAAGTTTAAAAGTCATATAGATGGGAGTATGCATACGTTTACACCTGAAAATGTGATGGAAATTCAGCGTAGTATTGGTGCAGATATTATTATGGCTTTTGATGAATGTACGCCCTATCCTTG
>ENA-OQVM01006518-OQVM01006518.1-marine-metagenome-genome-assembly--contig:-NODE-6518-length-10571-cov-2.854679_pt1 | contig 10571 bp, 7 predicted proteins | sample MGYA00237776_ERZ505498 | MGnify/ENA primary metagenome ERZ505498 (study PRJEB26159, sample SAMN06265151) | marine metagenome | isolation source: Helgoland LTER site | place: Germany:Helgoland, sampling... | reverse complement strand
AACCAGCGCCGCAAGCGCGATTGCGGGCGCCGTATTTTTCCCTTCGGGCTCGAGAATAATCGAAGCAGACTCGATCCCCAGTTGTCGCATTTGCTCGGCAACTAAAAACCGGTGCTCCTCATTACATACAACGATGGGCTTCGTTTGATCAACATCCGCAAGCCGACTCAGAGTCTGCTGCAGCATCGATTGCTCGCCTATGAGGTTGAGGTATTGCTTAGGCCTCCCTCGACGTGACACCGGCCACAAACGACTTCCAACGCCACCACACAATAGAACAGGGGTCACAACAGACATTTACTCTCCTCATTTTTTAGGGCCAACCGACCTGATCCACTCAAGTAACCCCTCGCGTGACGCGACCGTAAACGAAGTTGACGCAATAAATATGACAATCGACATACCAAGCGGAAATTTAACATTTAATAATAGCAATTGTGACATCCTCCACTCCTGCGCCTCAAAGCAGATGCAAGTCGCAGCACTCCGCGGTATTCTTGCAGTATGAGTGATGAATTTATGTTTACCCCCCAGAGTTCCTATGCCAAAGACGAGTTAGTCGCCTGTGGTATGGGTGATTTATTCGGCCCCGGAAACGCCAAACTGCCTATTGATAACATGTTGATGCTCGATCGCATCACCCAGATCAATAGTGACGGCGGCAAGGCCGGCAAAGGTCTGATTTTGGCTGAGCTCGACATACACCCGGACTTGTGGTTTTTCGACTGCCATTTCCCGGGTGACCCCGTCATGCCTGGCTGTCTTGGCCTTGACGCGATGTGGCAGCTGGTCGGCTTTTTCTTAGGGTGGCGCGGTAACCCGGGACGCGGACGCGCACTAGGGTCCGGTGAAGTAAAATTTACGGGGCAAATTCTGCCGACGAGTCAACGGGTCACGTACAAAATCGAAATGAAGCGCGTTATCGAACGCAAACTCGTCATGGGCATTGCCGACGGATCGGTTGCTGTCGACGGCAGAGAAATTTACACCGCCACTGATCTTCGGGTTGGCTTGTTTCAATCGACGGAAAACTTCTAATGACAAAGCGTGTGGTGGTAACGGGCTTAGGCATCGTCTCGAGCCTTGGCAATAATGCTGAAGAGGTCACAGAATCGCTGAAGCAAGGTAAATCAGGTATCACCTACAGCGCAGCCCAAGAAGAAATCGGCATGCGTTCTTGGGTGTCCGGAAAGCCCAACATTGATCTCTCCGAACATATCGATCGCAAGCAGTGGCGATTTATGGGAGACGCTGCGGGCTACGCGTTTTTAAGTATGGAACAAGCGATCGCAGATTCGGGACTGACGCCCGAGCAAGTGTCTAACGTTCGCACCGGAATCATTGCCGGCTCAGGTGGCGCTTCATCAGCAAGCCAAGTGGAGGCTGCCGATATTTTGCGTGACCGTGGACTGCGCCGAGTCGGGCCCTACCGCGTCACCCAAACCATGGGCAGTACGGTGTCTGCTTGCTTGGCGACGCCGTTTAAAATTAAAGGCGTCAATTACTCGATCTCATCCGCCTGCTCCACCAGTGCGCACTGTATTGGCAATGCAATGGAGCAAATCCAGCTCGGCAAGCAAGACGTTGTATTTGCCGGTGGTGGCGAAGAGCTCGACTGGTCACTGAGCTGTCTCTTTGATGCCATGGGTGCGCTGTCCACCAAGTACAACGAGACACCGGATTGCGCATCACGTGCCTACGATGCGGATCGCGACGGGTTCGTGATCGCAGGCGGCGGCGGCATGTTGGTGTTGGAGTCGCTCGAGCACGCACAGGCCCGAGGCGCCCATATTTACGCCGAGCTCGTGGGCTACGGGGCAACGTCGGACGGGCACGACATGGTCGCGCCCTCCGGTGAAGGCGCCGTTCGCTGCATGCAGCAGGCTATGGCAACGGTTGATGGCGACATTGACTACATCAATGCTCACGGAACCAGCACACCTGCTGGTGACATACAGGAGTTAAGGGCTGTTCGTGAAGTCTTTGGTAACACGACGCCTGCGATTGCGTCGACTAAATCACTGTCAGGCCACTCTCTGGGCGCAGCGGGCGTTCAGGAAGCTATTTATTCGCTCTTAATGCTGCAAAACAACTTTATTGCCGCGTCCGCTAATGTCGATCACTTAGACGATGGTGCAGACGGCATGGACGTGGTGCGTGAGGCGCGCGATGACGTTCACCTCAACCGGGTCATGTCCAACAGCTTTGGCTTTGGTGGCACAAATGCAACGTTGGTGTTTCAGCGATTTGATCGGGCATAAACAGCCTCGCACACAAACGCCTGTGCCGTCGTTAAAACTCGCCCTTTAGCACCTTCGAGAAATTACAGGGCCGGTGTTCTGCGTCCAACTGATCCTTGATGACACCGCTCCAAGCCGTTTTGCACGCACCCGTCGATCCAGGCATGCAAAATACAGCAGTTCGATTGGCCAGCCCCGCGATGGCGCGCGATTGCACGGTTGACGAGCCGATTTCTTGCAAACTGAGCGCACGGAACACCTCGCCAAAGCCTTCGATCGTCTTATCAAACAACGGCAATACAGCCTCAGGCGTCGAATCTCGCCCCGAAAACCCCGTGCCGCCAGTCACTAAAATCGCGTGTACAGTCGAGTCAGCGATCCAAGCCGACAAACGCGCTCTAATCTGATAGATGTCGTCGATCACAATGGTACGGTCAGCCAGTCTATGGCCTGCCTCCAATAGCGCGTCCTCGAGAAACTGACCCGATGTATCCGTGTCAGCGGTTCGCGTATCGCTTACCGTCAATACTGCAATGTTTAATCCGTCACTCATGGTTTTTCGATCACTCCCTCGCCCTCAACGTACAACTCCAAATAGCGGGTGACCGCTCGCTCAATAAAGTTACGCCACGGCAGTTGCTGTATTCCAAATTCACGCCGAATCTTACTGCAATCGAGGGTGTGATTCCGCAAGGGCCTGGACTCGTCAGTCACGTCGTTCAGCAACTCACTGGCGCTGGCCAACGGCGCATATTGCGAGGCACACGCCATGGCCGCCTCTGCAAAGTCCATGTACCCGGTTTCCCCAAGACTGCAGTAGTGAAAAACCCCGTGTCTGTCAGCTCCAACACTCATTTGGTCGAGAATAGCCATACAGACACGCGCTACTTCGCCGACGTGCACAGGGTTGCCCTGTAAACGATCGGAGACGCGCACGGCCTGACCACGCCGAAGTGCATCAAGCGAGGTGCATAAGGCATTAGGACGACGCCCAGCAAATAAACGTCCCAGTCTCAGTATGAAAACATCGTCGAGTCGCGCAGTGAGCGCCTCTTCGATGTCTAACAGGACACGACCTAAGCCGGACGTGACATCGGGTGTGTCACTCTCGAGATAAGGACGCGTCATTTGTCCTGAAAAGACAAAAGCACTGGATAAATAAAAATAACTTGCGCCCACTCGCTCGCACGCCTCCGCGAGCCAGACCGTCCGCTCCACGTCTCGGTGGTCTATGCGTTGCGGCGAGTCAATTTGGGTCACTATTCGAGCATCGAGAACAATGTCTGGGGCGATGTCCCGCACCAACCGACGTGCTCTTCGTTCACGACTCCAGCGCGTCTTATCAAGGCTTACGCCAATAAGTTCGTGTCGCCTAAGCGGACTTGCAAACGCACTAACGGAGTAACCAACGGGTGTGTCGTTGCCCAACACCAATACACGCATTGACTGCGGTTACCTCGCCAGACCAACAACGTCTTCCCAGGACCACCCCATTAAAATGGGATGTCGTCTTCTGGAAAGTCCGCAGGTTGTGATGTGGGTGTAGGTGCCGCGTAGTTGTCGTTAGACGTCGCCTGAGCCATTGGGGCAGGTGACGGACTAGGTGCATAGCCACCGCCGTCTTGTGACATATTTCGGCTGTCTAGCATTTGCATTTCGTTGGCCACAATTTCCGTCGAGTAGCGGTCTTGCCCCGACTGATCTTGCCACTTGCGGGTTCGCAATGACCCCTCAACATAGACCTTAGAGCCTTTTCTCAAGTACTCGGCGGCAATCTCGGCCAAACGATTAAAAAACACCACGCGGTGCCATTCTGTTCGTTCTTGCGGTTGCCCGGTATTTTTATCCTTCCAAGACTCCGAGGTGGCAATACTGATATTGGTCACACCCCCACCTGAAGGCAACACACGATGCTCGGGTTCATTACCCAAGTTACCGACCAAAATTACTTTGTTAATGCCTCGAGTAGCCATCGTATTCTCCTGTATCGCCCGCCTCACATCGAATTTTGAAGGCATGGGACGCTATGGCGTTATTAACCGTGAAGTCACTATACCAATCCCGCAAGGTCTCGGGGAGAGCTATCGGGTTCTTTATGTAGCTTCGAACGAAATTGGTGACGCCAAACGCGACACACTCAATAAAAAGACCCATCCGAGGGCCAGAACCGACAGCCCCAACCAAACGCCAATTACGCCAGACGTTTCAAGCAGTGCGCCGCCCAACACCCCGCCGAAAAAGACGCCGCTAAATTGCGAAGAGGCAAAGACACCCATTGCCGTTCCGCGAGAGTCGGCTGGTGCGTAAATTGACGCGAGCGACGGCAACATGGCCTCGAGCGCCGTAAATCCTGTAAAAAACAGCAACAAACCAAAGAGTGTGGCCGGTGGACCGCCAATCGCCAGCGATATCAGGCCCACCAACAAGACACCCAAGCACGTCAGTAAGGTCCGGGTGGGCGTATTCATGTAGCGGCGTCCTTGAATCAACCAGTAAATTCCAGGGACTGCGAGAACCAGCGCCGCCAAATAAACCCAAGCGTGATGTTCTCGGGAAATATTGGCCTGAGTCTCAAGGCTTGACGGCACCACCACAAACACGGCCATCAATAGGAAGTGTAAAAAGAAGATGCTCAGATACATCGTATTCAACGACTTAATGGACAACACATCGCTCAGGCGAGATCGATTAAAACCAGCACCCTCCTCGCGATGTGCGCGTTGAAAGCGCTGTGGCTTGGGCAGGAGTGCAACGACCCCCATTCCCGCGAGCGCTAGCACGCCGGTTGCGGCAAATACCGCCTGTAGACCACCGAAATTTGCAAATGTTGGGCCCAAGACCAATGCCAAACCGAAGGCGATCGCAATGCTCCCACCAATAATTGCGCTCGCCTTGGCGCGTTGTTCGACTCGCGTATAGTCCGCAACCAGCGCCATTGTGGCTGATGCAATCGCGCCTGCGCCCTGTAAAAAACGCCCGCCAATAACGCCCCAAATCGACGTCGACAGCGCGGCTACCACGCTTCCCGCTACGAGCAACGACAGACCAAACACAATGACCCAGCGACGATCAATGTGATCAGACAGCCACCCCATAGGAATCTGAAGTGTGGCTTGCGTCAGCCCGTAGGCGCCAACTGCCAATCCCAGCAAGAACGGCGTCGCACCGACCATGTCAGCGCTGTAAATAGAAATCAGGGGCAGCACCATGAACAGCCCCAGCATGCGCACAACATACAGGGTCGCAAGCATCGAGACGGCGCGCGTTTCGTTGGCAGAAAAAGACGTCACAAACGAATAACCTCGGGAAAAGTGTAGATTATCATGATCGCGACAAATCTCGGTGCTCGCAGTCTAAGCCTCGCCGATCAGCGTATACTCCATCGGTTTTCCGATTCACTTCCCGACGTACAAAGAGCCCACCAATATGGACACGATTCAGGTTCGCGGAGCACGCACGCACAACCTAAAAAATATTGACCTCGATATACCGCGGGACAAATTAGTGGTGATTACGGGACTGTCGGGTTCAGGGAAGTCGTCGCTTGCGTTCGACACCCTCTACGCTGAAGGACAGCGTCGTTATGTGGAGTCTCTCTCCACCTACGCACGCCAGTTCCTGTCCATGATGGAGAAGCCTGACATAGACCATATTGAGGGTCTCTCTCCCGCGATCTCCATTGAGCAAAAATCAACATCCCACAATCCACGTTCAACCGTGGGGACGATCACTGAGATCTATGACTACCTGCGGCTGCTGTTCGCTCGCGTTGGTGACCCAAAGTGTCCGACGCACGGCATTAGTCTAAAAGCTCAGACGGTGAGCCAAATGGTCGATACGGTGATGGCTATGCCCGAGGGTGAGCGACTCATGCTGCTGGCACCTTTAGTGCGCGACCGTAAAGGCGAACACCTGCATGTCTTTGAGCAGGCACGCGCCGCCGGTTTCATCCGTGTGCGGGTCGACGGTATTGTCTGCGACCTTGACGACGTACCCGAACTCGACAAAAAGAAGAAGCACCGTATTGATGTCGTTGTGGATCGCTTCAAAGTCCGCGATGACCTTGCACTGCGTCTTGCAGAGTCGTTTGAGACGGCACTTGAGCTCACCGACGGGCTCGCCAGTGTCGCCCCGATGGAAGGCTCTGCCGAGGAGACCCTATTTTCAGCGCGCTACGCTTGCCCACAGTGCGGCCACTCGATTGACGAGCTCGAACCACGGCTGTTTTCATTCAACAATCCGGCGGGGGCCTGCGATCGGTGTGATGGTCTCGGGGTAACACAATATTTTGACGAGGGGCTTGTGGTTGCGCATCCGGAGGCCAGTCTCGCCGCCGGCGCCATACGCGGCTGGGACCGACGAAATGTGTACTACTTTCACCTTCTTACGTCACTCGCCCAACACTTTGATTTTGATATTGACACGCCCTTTGAAGCACTCTCCGCCGACCACAAAGCTATTTTGCTACACGGAAGTCAGGGTGAAGAGCTTGAATTTGCCTACATCAACGACCGAGGCAGCGTCTTTAAACGACGACACGCCTTTGAGGGCATACTGCCCAATATGGAGCGACGTTACCGCGACACGGAGTCATCAGGTGTCCGAGAAGAACTGTCGAAATACGTCTCCACGGCGCCCTGCAACAGCTGCCAAGGCACCCGACTGTGCGCTGATGCACGAAATGTTTACGTCGATGGGCGAACGCTCCCGAGTATTACTGAGCTGCCCGTCGGTGACGCGCATGCCTATTTCGAAGCACTTGAAATGGAAGGCCGAGAAGGCGAAATTGCAGACAAAATTTTAAAGGAGCTGCGAGCGCGGTACCGTTTCCTCGTGGATGTCGGCCTAAACTACCTGACGCTCAACCGCAGCGCCGAGACTCTCTCGGGCGGTGAGGCACAACGAATTCGGCTTGCCTCGCAAATTGGGGCAGGTCTCGTGGGCGTTATGTACATTCTCGACGAACCCTCAATTGGCTTACATCAACGTGACAACGAGCGCCTGCTGCGGACACTCAACCATTTGCGTGATATCGGTAACACGGTTCTGGTTGTCGAACACGACGAAGAGGCCATTAGAGCTGCCGATCATGTCATCGACATCGGTCCTGGGGCGGGGGTACACGGCGGCACCGTCGTCGCCGAAGGTACAATGCAGGACATTATGGACGCGAAAACCTCTCTGACCGGAGACTACCTGTCGGGACGCAGAGAAATTTCCGTGCCCAAAAAGCGACACACGCCCACCAAAAAACAACTGATCATTGAAGGTGCGTCTGGAAATAATTTGCGCTCGGTTCAACTGAACCTCCCTGTGGGGCTGCTCACCTGTGTGACCGGGGTTTCAGGATCCGGCAAATCGACACTCATTAACGGCACCTTGTATCCGTTGGCTGCCACCGAGCTCAATGGTGCGACAACACTCCGTGCGGCGGCGCACGAAGACTGCACGGGACTGGATTACTTCGACAAGTGCATCGACATCGACCAGTCACCCATTGGTCGCACGCCGCGCTCCAACCCAGCAACGTATACCGGTATCTTCACGCCTGTCCGAGAACTTTTTGCGGGCACGCAGGAGTCGCGTTCTCGCGGTTACAAGCCGGGTCGCTTTAGTTTCAACGTTCGTGGTGGCCGGTGTGAGGCGTGTCAGGGTGACGGTGTCACCAAAGTTGAAATGCACTTCTTACCCGACATCTATGTCCCCTGCGACGTCTGCAAAGGGAAGCGATACAACCGTGAAACCTTAGAGATTAAGTACAAAGGCAAGAATATCGCCGAGGTGCTCGACATGACGGTGGAAGACGCGCTCGAGTTCTTTGAGCCCGTACCCTCGATTCACCGAAAGCTCCAAACCCTGATGGATGTAGGTCTTACCTACGTGCGGTTAGGCCAGGCGGCAACGACACTTTCCGGTGGCGAGGCGCAGCGCGTCAAACTCTCCAGAGAACTCTCAAAGCGAGACACCGGGAGCACGCTCTACATACTGGATGAACCCACTACCGGTTTGCACTTTGAAGATATTCGGCAGTTACTCGATGTACTCCACCGGCTGCGCGACGGCGGCAATACGGTGGTGATCATCGAGCACAATCTCGACGTCATTAAAACAGCGGATTGGGTTGTCGACTTGGGCCCGGAGGGCGGCTCTGGTGGTGGTCAAATTATCGCCACAGGCACGCCTGAAGAGGTTGCTAAAAACAAGAAGTCTCACACCGGCAAGTTCCTTGCACCCTTGCTGAAGTAAGGCTTAAAAAACACGCGACAAAAAAAAGCCCGGCAATTGCCGGGCTTTTTAATAACTGAACGTCTTAGAAGTTCATGCCTACTGTTAAGCCAAACGTGCGTGGCTCCAGAATAAACTGGTTAGTAAACAGTGACGACACTGAAGACGTTAGGTAACCGCCTGTAATGTTGTCATCGTCCATGATGTTACGAACCCAAGCCTCGGCGTACCAGTTCTCGCCCATAACTCGCGCATTCGCGTTCCACATAGACCAATCTTCGATCTCATTCGATGGGCTGTTGAAGTTGGTTGTGTACATCTTGTCCTGCCAGTAGTAGTTCGTCTGCATAATGACTGGCATACCGCCCATTGCTGTGCGATAGATTGCGCCAAGGTTGTAGTTGAACTCAGGCGTCAGGGCAATTTGATTACCCTTCAAGCTCTGGCGATAGCCCGCACACGGGAACGGTGCTGGCTGGTCACAACGACTGTAATCAACTGGGACCAAATTTCCGCTGCCGTCGACGTATGGCGTGATGAAGTTAACACCATTCACACTGGTCACACCTTGCGTTGTGCCCAGCGCGTTCGGGTTAGCCGTATCAACCGTGTCGTACTCACCCAACTCAGCATTGACCCAACCCACATTAGCCGTCAGCTCAAGATTTTCAGTGGCCGCCCATCGGAACTCACCTTCAAAACCGGTGATCTCCGCATCGGAGTTCTGGTTCAGTGAAGTGACCGAAACAATCTTAGATTGCTGCATGTCCTTGTAGTCATAGTAGAAGAATGCACCGTTGAACTGCGCCGCTCCGTCCATGAACGTGGTCTTCATACCAATTTCAATTGCGTCCACAAATTCAGGGGCGAAACCGAGGTTTGCTGGGTCACCACCTGCGGCAGGATCTGCCAGGTCGTCATCAACTGAAATTGGATTCACACCACCAGACTTGAAGCTGGATGACAATGTTCCGTAGACCATGGTGTCGTCACTCATGTTGTACGTTGCATTCGCCTTCCAGGTGAACTCGTCCTGGTCGTACTCAGGGAAGCCGTAGGCATTGTTCTCAGCATCGAGCGGAGGGAGGTCTGCAAACGTGACGTAGATCGTACGCTGCTTACTCTTCTTCGTCTCATCTGAGTAACGAGCACCCAAGGTTAACCGTAGGTCAGGAGAAACGTCATAGTAGAGTTCACCAAAGATGGCCTGGGCGTCGAGTTCGTACAATCGTGTATCGTTCTCGTAACCCTGCATGTGAGGATTTACCTCATCATGTGCGTTTGCCGCACCAAACGGTGCCGGGAATACGGCACTGTTAATGGGCAGTATCTGACCTGGCAATGCAAGGCCTGCATTTCTCACCACGTAGCGGTTACGGCCTTCGTAGTCCAAATTGAATGCGCCGACCATGAAGTTCAGGTTACCGTCATAGTTTGACTGAACCCTAAACTCGTGTGACCAACCCTCGTTGTTGGAGTAGGACTCGTCAGCACCGAATTGCTTTCCTGTTTGAACCAGGGTGCCATCAGGCATGAGCAATGGTATTCCCGAACCATAGCCACCCAACAGAGCACTGTTGCCGGCCCAAATAGCGCTTCCTGGTCCCGCATAATCCACCATGAATGGCAAAAGACTGTCTGGAATAGCAGGCAAAGCGCCACCGGATCCTGCTGCCGCACCTTGATACGCCGCGTACTGCGCGAGACTCAGGGCTTGTGCATTACCAAGATCGACTAGAGCATCTAATCCAGGCTGCCAATCACCTGTCGTCACACCCTTCTCGTAGTCTTCGGTCGAAGAGTACGCCGTTTCGGTGTAACCGGTAGACCAGCTGTACGTCAGGTCGCCTGCGTCGTGTGTGATCTGCAGTTGGAACATTTCCTCTTCAGCGAAGTAGGTCGGTTCGAAATCCATGTTCACAGTGCGTCGATCATCAGGGTTGTTATCAACTAAAAAATCAGTTGGCGAAAACCCAGTAGTGCCTGCGAGGACATTACCGATCAGGCTCGCATTGGCGGGGTTACCAATTGGGACGCCACCGGAATAGACGCCAAGTGCAGCCTGTGCGAGAACCCCTTGAACACCACCGTTGATCGAGCTAATAG
>ENA-OQVM01006514-OQVM01006514.1-marine-metagenome-genome-assembly--contig:-NODE-6514-length-10577-cov-8.764286_pt1 | contig 10577 bp, 7 predicted proteins | sample MGYA00237776_ERZ505498 | MGnify/ENA primary metagenome ERZ505498 (study PRJEB26159, sample SAMN06265151) | marine metagenome | isolation source: Helgoland LTER site | place: Germany:Helgoland, sampling... | reverse complement strand
CGTTATCATGGCTATTTTCCTGTTTTTGGGGATCTCGTCGTATTTTACCATGCCTCGTGAAAATTTTCCGGAAATCAAACAAACCAATGTTTTTTTAAGTGCAGCCTACCCCGGAAACACTGCAGAAGATGTTGAACGATTGATTACCAACCCCTTGGAAGATGCCGTAAAAGGCATTTCCAATTTGGTGGAAATCACCTCTACTTCTCAAGAAAATTATTCCATTATAAAACTCGAATTTGACGAAAGTATAACCGTTGAAAGTGCAAAACAGCAAGTCAAGGACAATATTGACGCTGTCATTTCAAGCGAAGACTGGCCAACTTTTAACAATGCCAAAATTGAACCCAATGTGTTTGATCTAAACTTTTCGGAAGAAATGCCCATTTTGAATGTCAATATCAAAGGGGATTATCCGACAGAAAAGCTGAAAGAAATCGCTGAAATTTTACAAGAAAAAATTGAACGTCTGGACGAAGTAAAAGAGGTAGATATTCGAGGAGCACAAGACAAAGAAATTGAAGTCGCCGTTGACATTCAAAAAATGAAGGCTTCAAAAATTAGTTTCGACGATATCATTAATTCGATTGCCAGAGAAAATACTACCGTTGCAGCCGGCAATATTGTCAGTAGCGGATTGCGAAGAACATTGAGAGTTATTGGAGAAATCGAAAACCCTGAAGATCTTGGAAGTTTTGTGGTAAAAAACGACAATGGTACCGTTTTTTTGAAAGACGTTGCTCAAATTTCTTTTAAAGAAAAAGAGAAAACTACCTATGCCAGAGAGTTTGGTGAAAATGTAGTGATGCTCGATGTGAAAAAAAGAGCTGGTAAAAACCTCATTGAAGCCGTCAACAAAATTGTTGAAATGGTTACCTACTCAAAAGAAAATATTTTTTCGAACAGCCTCGAAATTAGCATTTCCAACGATCAATCCATGTTAACAATCAATCAAGTCAATGACTTGGTTAATAATATTTTGTTTGGGGTACTTCTTGTTGTGACGGTTCTCATGTTTTTCCTTGGATTTAGAAACGCACTTTTTGTTGGCTTTGCAATCCCGATGTCCATGTTCATGTCGCTCATGATTTTACAAGCCCTAGGATATACACTCAACACTATGGTTTTGTTTGCTTTGGTTATGGGACTTGGAATGTTGGTAGATAATGGAATTGTAGTGGTAGAAAACGTTTACCGACTCATGGAAAAAGAAGGTATGAGTCGTATTGAAGCTGCCAAAAAAGGTGTCGCCGAAATCGCATACCCCATTATTGTTTCAACAGCTACTACCATTGCCGCTTTTATTCCTTTGGGAATGTGGCCTGGAACTATGGGTGAGTTTATGATTTATTTTCCCATTACCTTATCTATTGTTTTGGGATCTTCTTTGATTGTTGCTATCTTTTTCAACTCAATGTTGGTGTCTCGATTCATGGAAATCGAAGAACGTACGATAACCCTCAAAGGATTGATTCGCCTAACCTATACAATGGGAGGGTTTGGATTGCTTTTGGTTTTTGCAGGAGGTGTTTGGTCTGGATTTGGAACGCTTTTGATATGCGTAGTTGGACTGGTTGGCTCTATAAATATTATATCAAAAAATGGGCGGCTTTTTTTCAATTTCAATTCCTTGTAGCTCTCGAAAATCGATATGAAAAAGTGTTGGCTTTTGCCATGCGTGGATGGCGTGCCTATGCTTTTTTGGGTGGAACCGTATTGTTATTGATGCTAACTTTCGTGATTGTAGGAATCGCTTCACCCAAAGTAGAATTTTTTCCAGACAATCAACCCAATCAAATCATTGTATATATTGAATATCCGCAAGGGACTGATATCGAAAAAACTAACGGTATCACAAAAAAAATTGAAAAAGATGTTTTTTCGGTTATCAATGATCCGCTTTATCTAAAAAACGGCTACAATTATATGGTAGAGTCGGTAGTGTCACAAGTGGGAGCTCGCGCAGGAAAACCCGAGACCGATAGTGGCTCTGAAGCCGATATGCCGCACAAAGCCAAAATAACTGCCACCATGCGAGAATTTAAATTTCGCGAAGGGCAATCCAGTGAAGAGTTACGGCAAAAAATTCAAACCCAACTTAATGGAAAATTTCCTGGTGTTTCTGTTTCCGTCGAAAAAGATGCCAACGGACCTCCATCAGGTTACCCTGTCAATATTGAAGTTACAGGTCTGCATTACGATGAATTGATTGTTACAGCAGAAAACATAAGGGCTTTTATAAATAGTCAAAATATTAACGGAATTGAAGAATTAAAAATTGATGTCAATCGAAACAAACCGGGAATGCGCATCGAAATTGATCGTGAAAAAGCAGGCGCTCTTGGACTTACCGCAGGGCAAATTGGAAGACAATTGCGCCGTTCACTGTTTGGTGAAAAAGCAAGTGTTTATAAGTCGGGCGGTGAAGACTATGATATCAATGTTCGGTTTCAGGGTCAAGACCGTTACGATGCCTCGGCTTTGTTCAATCAAAATATCACGTTTAGAGATCAAGCTTCTGGAAAAATTAAAGAAATTCCTGTTGCATCTGTGGTGTCTCAACAAAATATCGTCTCATACAGCGCTATCAAACATCGAGGGTTAAAACGAGTTGTTACGGTTTACTCCTCTATTTTACCAGGCTACAATGCGGTAGAAATTGTGAATCAACTTAAGGTTCGACTCAAAGATTTTACAGAACTTCCAAAAGATGTCAATTATAGCTTTACGGGAGAAATTGAAAAACAAGATGAAAACATGGCCTTTTTATCAAAGGCTCTTGCTTTGGCTTTGATGTTAATCATGTTGCTTTTGGTTTTTCAATTTAACTCTATTTCTAAACCTGCCATCATACTTTTGTCCATCTTTTTAAGTTTTATTGGCGTGTTTTTAGGGCTTGTCATTTTCAACATGACTTTTGTAATTATCATGACCATGATGGGAATTATTTCGCTAGCCGGAATTGTAGTTAACAACAGTGTTGTTCTACTCGATTATACCCAATTGCTGCTCGATCGTAGAAGAAAAAACAATGGACTTACTTCAGAACAACTGCTTCCTAAAGAAGAAATATTTCAAGCAGTAGTCAATGGCGGGAAGGCTCGTTTGCGGCCCGTTTTATTAACCGCAATAACAACAATATTAGGGCTTATTCCGCTTGCCATTGGATTGAACATCAATTTCTTCTCATTGTTTATGGAAGGTGATCCTCAAATTTATATAGGGGGTGACAATGTCATCTTTTGGGGGCCGTTGGCTTGGACAGTTATTTTTGGACTTACTTTCGCAACTTTTTTAACCCTAATAATCGTTCCTGTTACTTTCTATTTAAGTAAACGCGCAGCAATTAAAATAAATAAAATGGACTGTCCTTCAGAAGAAAATCTGATTCGTATGAAATTGGACGGAATTTCAAGTATTGCAAATTTGGACTTTGACGTTCCAAACCGAAAGTTAACCGTTTTTCATAGTGGAGAAATTGACCAAATCGAAAAGTCTGTTATCGAACTTAATTTAGGTGGGAAGAAAATATCGACTGAAAAGACCGACCGAACTGACTTTGAAGAAAACAAGAACCAAAAAAAGCTTCTTTGGTCCGTACTTGTAATCAATTTTGCTTTTTTCATAATCGAAATGACAACAGGACTGTTTTCAAAATCTATGGGACTTGTTGCCGATAGTTTGGATATGCTTGCGGACAGCTTTGTGTATGGAATTAGCCTATTTGCTGTTGGCGGAACGTTGATAAAAAAAAAGCGGATTGCACAACTTGCAGGATACTTTCAAATCATACTTGCGATTATCGGATTTGTAGAAGTTTTAAGACGATTTATCGGAGACGAGAAACTGCCTAATTTTTCAACAATGATTATCGTTTCGATTTTTGCACTTATTGCAAATGGAATTTGTCTTTACATTTTACAAAAGTCAAAAAGCAAAGAAGAGGCACATATGAAAGCAAGCATGATTTTTACTTCAAATGATGTGATTATCAATTTAGGTGTAATAATCGCTGGAATTATGGTGGATTGGTTTAGTTCCAATAAACCTGATTTGATAATCGGAACTATCGTATTCGCTTTGGTAATTCAAGGAGCTTTTAGGATATTGAAATTAAGTAAATGAAAAACACTAACCACAACAAGGTGTATAATGCATAGCTACCCTTCTGGATAGCTACGACATCATACACAGAACGGTATTCTTTCTTATATAGATAATGTGAAGGAAAATGAAACCAATGGGTGTAGAAGTTATTTTGAATTAAAGAATGATTACACTCAAGAATATGTAAATTACTTTAGTGACTGTTCGGGCATAGATTTTGAAGGTTTTGGCACTTGGGAGTTAATCAATAACTCGAATACTTTGAGATTAAATTATACTCCAGAAACTTTCGATTGGGATATTATAACATTTAATGATAATAATCTAACTATTCAAATTCAAGCTGCATCACCACCAAATGATTTATTACTTATAAATTATTATGAAAGATAAGGCTCTGGACACTACCTCAACCTAACTTTACTAACTGTACTCCTTAAACAATAACTCCCTATAACCCTTACTATTAATTTAGTAGGGGTTTTCTGTATCAAAGTTGTACCACAACACCGTACAAAATTAATTGCTTGCTTTTTGCTTACTTGCGAAAATCCTCGCGGATTTTCTTTGTCAGTAATTATTTATTAACTTTATTGCTTAAACACAGCAACTAATCTTGTACAAACACGTTGTGTCTCATTAAAGAAACCAATCTAGTCAATTCAAGAAATGTCTTATTTCCAATTTATTTGTATCTTTCTACTATAAAACAATACTACAATAATGAATAAAATATTACTGTTATCAATCATAACCTTAACTTTCTTTGGATGTAAGGATAACCAAAACAAACATCACAATTCAATTGAAATAACGGAACCTAAAGGAGTTGAAAATATTGCATATAAGTGGGGACAAATGGCTTTGACTGCAACAGCTAACGACACAGAAAAGTTTAAGCCAAGACCAACAATAACCTCTCGATATTTAGGCTTAATTTTCGTTTCAGTTTTTGATGCTTGGTCACGATATGACGATAAAGCAATTCCCGTTTATCTAAATAATGTAGAAAGAGCACCAGAAAAAGAGCGTTCTTTAAAAAACAAAGAAATAGCTATAAGCTATGCAGCATTTCGAACAATGAATGAATATTATTATTCTGATAAAGAATTGTTTGCAGATTTTATGACCGAATTGGGATTAGACCCTAACAATGTAAGCTTAGACCCTAATACACCAGCAGGTATTGGCAACTTAGCGGCTAAAGCAGTAATTGAATCAAGAAAAGGAGATGGTGCAAATCAATATGGAGAAGAAGATGGCTCGAATGGAGAACCTTATTTCAATTATGTAGGATATGAACCTGTCAATTCTGCGGACAAGAATGTCGACCCAAACCGTTGGCAACCAAAATACTTTTCGGACGGAAAAGGAGGGTCTTTTGCACCTGGTTGTTTAACACCTTATTGGGACAAGGTAAAACCGATTGCCCTTAAATCAGGAGACCAATTTAGGCCAGGGCCACCGCCAATGATAGGTTCTGAACAATTAGAAAAAGAAGTTCAAGAAGTAATAGAGATGCAAGCTAATTTGACTGACTATCAGAAAGCGTTAGTTGAGTTTATGAGAGACGGACCTCAATCTGTTCAACAAGCAGGACATTGGCTCAAATTTGCTCAAGATGTTTCAAGAAGAGATAATCATATACTTGACCAAGATGTAAAAATGTACTTCTATAATCAAGTTGTAGCAATGGATGCCTTTATCGCATCTTGGGATTCTAAGATGTTTTATGATTATGCAAGACCATACGCATTAGTACACCAGTATTATGATGAACAAAAAATTAAAGCTTGGGGAGGAGAAGGAAAAGGAATGATAGAAATGGACGGAAAACAATGGCGCCCTTATTCGCCTGAAACATTTTTGTGTCCACCATTTCCAAGTTATGTTTCAGGTCATAGCACAATTAGTGGAGGATGCGCAGAAGCATTAAAAATATGGACAGGAAGTGATGAATTTGGTTCTAAGTCTGTATTAGTTGCTGGAGCGATGACCGAACCTGACAACTTGGGAGATACAATAACATTAGAATTTCCAACTTTTACAGAAACATCCGAAATGGCCGGTGTTTCGAGAGTTTTAGGAGGATATCACATTCAAGCGGATAATGTTGCAGGCCTTGAATTGGGCAGAAATGTAGCCAAAGAAGTTTGGGGATTCTATAAAGAACATATAGGAGAAAAATAACGAGACACAACACCGTGTATAATTAATTGCTAGATCACTACCGACTTACGAACATTCCTGCGGAATATTCTATCTGTGATTTATTTGCTAAATTAGTCGCTGAACCACGCAACTAATCATACACTAAACGTTGGCAACAATAAAAACCCAACAATAACGTTAAAACATTGTGAAGTTTAAATAAATAGAAATTATGAAAACAAAATCAATCAAAATGCCCTTATTATTCATACTTGGAATTGGTTTATTCTTTTATTCCTGTACTTCAAGTGATGATAATTCAAACAATTCAACTATTCAAAATCAGATACAAAACACAGTACAATCTGGAACTTGGATTATTTCAAATTTTATTGACTCTGGGAATAACGAAACTGGACATTTCCTTTGCTATTCCTTTGAATTTAACTCTAATGGAACTTTAACTGCAACAAGCCAAAACAACACATACAATGGCACTTGGAGTATTACTGACAGCAATAGCAATGACGATAGTTCAGACGACCTTGATTTTAACATTAACTTTAATCTAACAAATGAATTTGAAGATTTGAATGACGATTGGGATATAGTAAGTTACACCTCAAATTCGATAGTACTAATTGATGTTAGTGGTGGAAATGGAGGAACTGATAATTTGACTTTTGAAATTGGAACACCAAGTGGAAATTGTACTTCATCAACTCAAACAACAGTACAAGACAATGTTTCAAGCGGAACTTGGCGAATAACTAATTTTATAGATTCAGGAACTGACGAAACAAATCACTTTACAAATTACAATTTTACATTTAACAGTTCAGGAGTTCTTAATGCAAATAACGGAACAAATAACTATGATGGAACTTGGAGTATAACCGATAGCAATAGTAATGATGATAGTCAAGATGATTTAGATTTTAATATTAACTTTAATCTGACTAATGATTTTGAAGATTTAAATGATGATTGGGATTTCATTTCGCAATCTGCCACAAAAATTGAATTAATAGATATTAGTGGTGGAAATGGAGGAACTGATTATTTAACATTTGAAAAAAACTAAATTACTGCTGCCAACACCGTATATAAAAAATTGCTGGTTTTGGCTTAAACAAAGGTAGTTGCGTGTTTGCAATGTTCAATTTTCTTCGGAAAATCCTCGCATTCAAACACGCAACTTTTCATATACAAACACGTTGTACTGCATTAAAATGGAACGAATACTCACATATCTAATTTGCATTTTGATTCTATCCTGTCAATCAAAGACGGAGCAACAGAACAGTGTAAAAATTGAAGTCAACGAATCTCCAACATTAACTGAAGATGCAGCGAAAAATGACAAGCTCGACACTCTTTTAAACACGAAGAATTACTTAATACTTGGTGAAAAATTAGCCAAAGTGAAAGTTGTAAAGGATGACGAAATTGACAAATTTCCGACATTTGAAATTCTAATTGGTTATCGAGATGAAGTGATAATTGGAGAAAATATAGACTACAATGACGTAAAGATTTACAGAAAATATAATCCTAAAACATCTTTTAAAGATTATCAAGTTGCTATGTACGAAGGAAAATTAGCTAACCCTGATTTTTCAACCGACCCAGACGCAAAACGATTTATAACCCGAATTAAAAATGAATGTGCAAAAGGAATAAACTTCGCAGGACAATATACATTGGTTACTTGGGGTTGTGGTTCGCCTTGTCAAAGTGGAGTTGTAGTTGACAGAAAAACAGGTGCAATATTTGGCGGATATGGAACTGCACTTGGTTCAGAATTCAAAAAGGATAGTAAGATGATTATCAGAAATGTTGGAGCAATTGACACAACTACAAGCTTGATTAAAGTCTGTGCATATTGTGATGTCAATCACGAAATTTGGACAGGGACAGAATTTGAAGAAATAGAATGAAACGCAGTACAACACTGTATATAGCAAATAGGACGTTCAGCGTTTTACGAAAGTTCTGTGGATATTTGAAACACCGCCAAATCGTTGATTTGGCTTTTAAGAATGAATAAATTAAAAACAAAATACAACGTTTTGGCTCAGAGCAAATTTGAAAGTTTATCGCTTTCTAGTGCCCTACTTGCCATATACTTAACGTTGGCAGTAATTTGAAAAAACTATTATACATACTGGCACTTTTAATATTTCCTGTAAACATAAATGCCCAAATTGATTCTCTCATATCTAGATTATCTTTTGAGGCAGATTTTCGTTTTCGAATTGAACAAGATTGGGATTCTAAAAAATCAGATGGTTCATTTAGAGTAGATAGGACAAGATTACGCTACAGGTTGCGTGCAGGAGCTACTTATAAAGGGAAATGGTATGAGGTAGGATTTAGAATTCGAACTGGCAATCCTATTAAACAACAAGACCCACAATTAACACTTGGAGATGGCAATAAAGAGTTTAGCACCTTACCGATTGGAATAGAGAAAGCATACTTTCAAGGTAAATGGAAAACTTTTATTTTTTGGTTAGGCAAAAACAATTTCCCTTTTGAAAAAAATAACGAATTATTTTGGAGTGACAATGTATACCCTGAAGGAGTAACAATAGAAAATAATTTTAATACTAATTCCAATATAATTGATAACATTAATTTAAAAGGTGGTCACTATATCATTGCTACTTCAAATAAATCATTTGATAAAGATTCTTACTTCCAAGGATTTCAAATTTCTACTTCTTTTTTTGATAAAAGAATATCATTATTCCCTTCATTTTACTATTTCAAAAACATCCCAGATATTCCTGATGGAAATGATAACTTTTATATAAATTATTCTATTCTACATATAGGTACTAAATTCAAAATTCTTAAAGATATTCCTTTGTATTCAGAATTTGATTATTACAAAAATTTACAAGATTACACTGGAAATGATTCAATACCTAACAATCTAAAAAACCAGAAATCTGGGCTTGTTTTTGGCTTAAAATATGGCAAACTGAAAAACAAAAAAGATTGGATGTTCTCAACCAGTTATACGAAACTTCAAAAATTCTCAGCAGTCGATTTTCTAGCTCAAAATGATTGGGCAAGATGGGATTATTCTTCTTCTGGATCTCCTGATGGTCGATTAACTAATTTTAATGGAATTGAGTTAGTGGCTGGATATAAAATTAGTGGAAAAATAAGTTTAAAAATGAAATATTACTTTGTAGAACAACTCATACCTTTGACAAGCAATAAAGAAAATGGAAGTAGAATTAGATTAGATTTAGATGTTAAATTTTAAAAAAACTACTGCCAACAACGTGTATAGTTCATTGCTTCTGATTTTCCATTCGGAAAATCCTCGCTGCTGAACAATGGGTTTCTGTTTATTTGTTAACTTAGTACTCATCGCAACGAAACCATACACGAACACGTTGGCACTTATTTAAAAAAAATGAATAGGAAAAAATTATTTGTATTCTTAATACTGACCTTTTTGTGGTCTTGGATATTTTGGATTATTGGATTAAACTACCTATCAGTCGGAATTAATCAAGAGTCAATCGGTAAATTTTTAGTTTTCTTTTTTGTTGGGGTATATGGACCAACAATTTCCGCAATAATTACAACTCTATTCTTTGATGGACTTATAGGAGTATTTGAATTAATCAAGAAGCTCTTTATATGGAAAGTTCCTTTAAAATATTATGTATACCTAATTCTTTTACCTCTAATATTTGTCATTATTGGCATTGTACTTTACAGCCAGTTTATTGGAGAGATTGGAGGTTTTGATAAAATGGCATATCTATCGATACCAACAATATTATTAGCGGGATTGTATGCTGGACCTTTGGGAGAAGAGCTTGGATGGAGAGGTTTTTTATTATCTGAGTTTCAAAAAAAAAATTCAAACTTAAAAAGTGCAATCATTATTGGATTTATATGGTTTATTTGGCATATTCCACTATGGTGGGCACCATTCGGGACCTTGGTTAGTGGAGAACCAATATCTTTAATTCCTGTCATTACATATTTTACTATGCTAATCTGCCTATCCATAATAATTACTTGGTTAGTAATTAATTCAAAGGGAAGTGTACTTATTGCAATTTTATTTCACTTGTCAATTAATGCAGGAATCGCATTGCTGTTTTACCCTGAATTGAATATGGATTTCAAAAAAGTACATTTATTATCTAGTATTGGAATGCTAATATTTACTGGGTTCCTAATAGTAAAGAATAAATTAAAAACAAGTGCCAACACCGTATAAAATTAATTGCTAGATCAAGCTTACTTACGAAAATCCTTGCTGATTTTCTAGTTGGTTTTGAATT
>ENA-OQVM01006513-OQVM01006513.1-marine-metagenome-genome-assembly--contig:-NODE-6513-length-10578-cov-2.297495_pt1 | contig 10578 bp, 6 predicted proteins | sample MGYA00237776_ERZ505498 | MGnify/ENA primary metagenome ERZ505498 (study PRJEB26159, sample SAMN06265151) | marine metagenome | isolation source: Helgoland LTER site | place: Germany:Helgoland, sampling... | reverse complement strand
CACATCCGTTTTGATGCCCAGTGTCACGATAAACGCGTCTTTGTAATCGGTAAACATGATGCCACGGTACCAAATACCCCCTACAAGTGGTCCTTTGTTCACGTAGAGGCCAATGTTCATTTGTTGGAATTCACCTTGGCGTCGGTACAGAATGTTGGGGGAAATTGTGCTCTCGACTCCGGTAACCGAGCGTTGCAATGGCAATGTTGCTCCCGCGTGCACGGTGTACTTCATCGGAAGTCGGCTTGTACCAACTACCAATGACTCGTTGGGCTCATTCAAGTGATGAACCGCCATACCAAAGTAATACTTGTCCGTGAAGCCCAAAAAGCCTGTGCTGAAATCGACGGATTGCACCATGCCTCCTCTCGGAATGTCCTGTGTTTCGTATATGAAGCCGCGTCGCGGATCAATCATATCACCAAAAGTCAGTCGGCCCCAATCCAAAGACTTCTGCATGTAGGTCACTTGCATGGCAGCTTTGATGGACAACTTTCGTGTGATCGCTTGCTGGTAACTGTAAATGCCACTAGCAGTGGTTGTGCTCAAGGTTCCACGACCGGCTTGGTCGTTCATGACAATGAAACCCAATCCTCCTGAGAGCGTCTCAACATGCTGATCGTATGCCGCTGATGTCGTCACAAAAGAGCCGCTCATTGCGGGCCACTGGTTGCGATAGCTCATCGTCATTCGAGGGCAACGCGCTGTTCCTGCAAAAGCAGGATTCATGTACAGCGGATTAGCGAAATACTGGGTAAACTCGGGGTCTTGGGCCTGGGCATCTTCCGATCCGAGGGTCACAAAGAAAAATGCCAATAAGATGGCGATTGCAGGTATTGTCAGGAGTTGCTTCATGTAGAGGGGGCCCTATGAATGTACAAGAATAAGAAAAAAACAAATGCAGTCCGTGATTTGTTGAGCGGTTAGAATTTCCATTCACCAAATACTACGCTTGTTTAACGCACGTTTACCCCTTTGCGTTGCATAATTTTTTTGATTGAACTTTACACAACCTTTGAGCGGACTTTTTAAATGATCAGATCTTCAATGTTCAGCCTTCAAAAAAGACAACCTTTTTCGATTGTGAATTTGCGCATTTTGCGCGGAATTACGACGATGCTTTTCACGTGCATTTCATTCGGTGTGTTTGCTCAGTTGGGAGGAAAAAACATAGTCCTTGAAGGGCAGTTCAGTGTAGATTGGTTGCCGGAAAATGATCCCGGAATTTCAGTAGGATATTTAGCTCCAAGAGACGGATTTTGGCTCGATGAAATTCCGTGGAATGTTTTCGAAGCAAAGCTCCCCAATCATTGGCCTGCAGCACAAGACTTGGTGACCCAATCAAATTGGTCGGATGTAGATTCCACTTTACTTACATTCCGTCAGCGCAAGTTGCTCCGGGATTGCGGCGACACGGATGAGCTGTCATGGGACTTCGCTGAAGGCGATTATGCGGTCAGCGCCCTGATTCAAACACCGGTAATGCGATTTAATACCGCAAGGGAACAATTCGAAAGATTGAATAGCATTGAATTTGCCTTGGGCGTAGCAGAAGGGTCTGCTGATTCATTTGGGGCCGGCGGATTTCAGCGAATGCGCGATTGGCCGAGTACGAGTCCGCTTGCCAACGGCGAGTTCATTCGCATTTCTCTTCCGACGGATGGGGTGTACCGTATCGGGCGAGATTGGATTCAAGCCGCAGGCTTTGATCCCGACACGTTAGATCCCCGACGCATGAGGCTTTTCGGTAATGGCGGGAGCATGTTGCCAACCGACAACGCCGAGGAGCGACCATTGGGGTTGCTGCCCGCAGCCATCTTGTTTGAAGGAGAAGAAGATGGGAATTGGGATGCCGCCGACGCCATTTATTTTTGGGGACAAGGCCCGGATGCGTGGAAGCCTGACGGATTGCTTCCCAATTGGAAGCACGAACGAAATGCCTACAATGACAAAGCGTGGTATTTTCTGCAGGTCAATGGTGATGTAGCGGATGAATCCTTTCGAATAACCGATCAATCGCCTGTAACCACTGAGCCGGACACCGCTATCACGACGTTTTGGTCGCAACAATTTCATGAGTTGGAATTGGAAAGCCTGAATCGCTCAGGGCGTGAGTGGTTTGGAGAGTCTTTCGGAACGGTTCCCAGCCGAACGGTGGTTTTCAATGTGCCATACACGACGAATAAGCCTGGGACCATTGCATACAAAGTGGCCGCGCAGTCAATGGGAGCGAGCAGCACATTCACATTTTCGGCTGCTGATGTCAGCGGAAGCGCTTCGCCCTCGTACACCAGCCAAACCTCCACGAGCAACGTGGCCAATTTGGCGTCCGGTGAGCAAACGGGTCTTATCACAACGGGATCGGGCCTCAACGCTCGCGTTGAAGTGGACATTGCCTTTGACGCTGCCGTGTCCGGAGCACGAGGATGGCTAGATTATGTGCGGATTGCCCAAGAATGCGAATTAAAATTAGCGGGTGCCCAATTGAATTTTTATGCCGAAAGCGCGCAGTCGAATGAGATTGCTGCCTACCAATTGGATCAAGCGCCAAATGTGAAAGCTGTTTGGGATGTGACCGACGGCAATCAGCCGCAGCAGCTGATTTTGGATCAAGCGGGGTCCGCAAGTGTTTGGCAATCGCCCATGGATACGACGAGGCGATTTGCGGTTTTCTCGAATTTTGGATTCCCGGAGCCGGATTTCGCTGGTTCAGCTGACAACTTCGACTTGCATCAAATCGAACGTGCAGATTTGGTCATCGCAACACGCGTGGAATACATGGAAGCCGCACAGCGGTTGGCGAACATTCATGCCGACGAGGGGTTGGAGGTCGCAGTGGTGACGCAACGTGCGGTTTTTGATGAGTTCGCAAGTGGAAGTGTGGACCCTACAGCTTTGAAAATGTTCATGATGATGTTGCGCGATCGAGCGCAGGCCGGAGGCTGGGATGGGCCACGTTACCTTCAGTTGATGGGCGATGGTACGTTTGCTAACCGATCCAACCTCATGGCATCGCCATTCCTCATCACCTACCAAAGCGAAAACTCAATCAGTCCTACTTCCAGTTACGTCAGCGATGATTATTTCGGGTTTTTGGCGGACGAATATGGGGAAGGGATTGGCGACAAAATGGCGATCGGTGTTGGCCGCATAGCGTGCACCTCGCCCGACCAAGCCAACGCAATGGTGGACAAGGTTGAGGCTTACATGCGGCATCCAAAGGCTGATGTCACGGAATCGGGCTGCTTGGATGGAGCGGAAGGTGACGATGGACGCTGGCGAAACCGTATTTGCTTCGTTTCGGACGACATGGATGGCAATGGGGGGCCGACTGAAATCGAGCACATGCAGAACTCGGATGAACATGCAGAAAAACTTGCTGTAAACCACCCCGCTTATGACGTTGTAAAAATTTACCTCGATGCTTATCCGCAAGAAAGCACGCCGGGTGGTGAGCGGTATCCCGCGGCTCAAGAGGCGATTGACCGTCAAGTCGGAGATGGAGCTTTGATCATGAATTATATCGGTCATGGAGGTGAGAAAGGTTGGTCGCACGAACGTGTGCTGAATACCACGACGATTCAGAATTGGACCAATCTTCAGCGCATGCCGCTTTTCATGACGGCCACGTGTGAATTGGCTCGCTTCGACGATCCCGATGTGGATTCTGCCGGTGAAATGATGGTCATGAATCCGGATGGAGGCGCCATAGCTATGCTAACGACTACGCGGGTTGTTTTCAGTGGCTCCAATCAGCAGCTGAACCGTGCATTTTATGATGTTGCGCTTTTTGATACGGCTGCGACTGCAATGCGGCTTGGGGACATTGCGCGGGCAACCAAAAATGACCCCCAAGTTTCAAACAGTTCGAATAAGCGAAATTTTACGCTTTTGGGCGATGTCGCCCTGAAGCTAAACTATCCTGAACACGCGATCGAGATTACGTCCATTCCGGACACCCTCAAGGCACTGGATGCAGCCTCGGTTTCAGGATTTGTAGCGGATGCGTCCGGAGCGTTAATGGAAGATTTTACAGGCATCGTGCACATCAAGGTGTTTGATAAGGCTTCCCAGATCACGAGCCTAAATAACGATGGCGCCCCCAATGCGCACACGTTCGAATTGCGGCGTAATGTCTTGTTCAGTGGCGTGGCCAGCGTCGACGCGGGTCAGTTTGCATTCGAGTTTGTCGTGCCTCGCGATATTGACTATGAGTTCGGGACCGGGCGGATCAGTGCCTATGCGGTTTCAGATTCAACAGACGCACACGGTGCATCGAATGATTTCATCATTGGCGGCATCGCAGAGGACTTCACAGAGGACTTGGACCCGCCGTTGGTGGAACTGTTCATGAACGACACGTTGTTTCAAAGTGGTGGTTTAACCGACAGCAATCCGCTGCTTTTGGCGAGGCTTTACGATGAAGGAGGAATCAATTCTTCGGGAGTGGGCATCGGGCATGACATCCGTGTGATCCTAGACGAGGAGTCCAGCCAAAGTGTTGTTTTGAATGATTTTTATACGAGCAACTTAAACACCTATCAAGGCGGAACGGTTCGGTATCCGTTTTCCAACTTGTCGGATGGCCCGCACTCGCTCAGCCTTACTGCATGGGATGTGTATAACAACAAGGGCACGGCTGCCATTGATTTCATTGTGGCTTCCAGCTTTGAGTCGGTTTTAGGGGAGGTTTTGGCGTTCCCGAATCCATCATCGAATGGTTTCGGGTTCTCGGTGGAGCACAATCAAGTGTGTCAGGATGGTCTTATGACATTGGAGGTTTTTTCGAGCCAAGGCATGATGGTCCATTCTGAGCAAAGGCCTTGGCATGTATCGGGATTTCAGAACAATGAGATTAGATGGGATGCGCACAATCAAACTTCTGGAAACGCTGTACCCGCCGGTGTTTATGTCTTTCGAGTCACCTTGCAATCAGAAACTGGGTCGGTCGTACAATATGCGGACCAGATTGTCGTTTTGCGTCCGTAACAAAGTGCACGTTTCGAATTAACTTGCGCCGTCGTATATAAATGAACGAATCAATAATGAACGTCAGACGTATTCTCGCAATCGCGATTTTTTCCTTCTTCCTGAACAACGTTCAAGGTCAGTTGACACCCGGGCAAGGGGCTCAGCTTGTGCAATTGAACACCATCACCACCGCAGTTCCTTTTTTGATGATTGGACCTGATTCGAGGTCAGGGGCTCTGGGGGATGCAGGTGTTGCTTTGTCTCCGGATGCCAACAGTCTGCATTGGAACCCGGCAAAGATGGCATTTGCTTCAAACGATGTGGAATTTAGCCTGGCTTATGCACCTTGGTTGCGCGCGTTGGTTGACGACATGAACTTGGCTTACCTGTCCGGAGTGAAGCGAATTAATAAGCGCCAAGCCTGGGGAGCGGCCTTGCGTTACTTCAGCCTTGGCAATATCACATTCACAGATGAGACAGGAACAACAATCCGTGATTTTCAGCCGGCGGAATTTAGTTTGGACGTTGGTTACAGCCAAAAGTTGAGTGATCGGTTTAGTGGTGGAATCGCAGGTCGCTTCATCAATTCCAATCTAACAGGTGGGACCAATGTTCTCGGAGCGAACTCAAAGCCTGGACGTTCTGTGGCGGTTGACGTGAGCACCTTTTACACCAACCCTTATGCCAAAGTCGCGGGACGTGATGCGGAAATCAATTGGGGCTTGTGCATTTCGAACATTGGGGCGAAAATGAGCTATTCAGAATCTGCAGAGCGAGATTTCATCCCCACCAACCTCAAGACCGGGGCGGCATTGAAATTGAAGCTTGACGATTACAACAGCCTCACCTTCACCGCAGATGTCAATAAGCTGCTCGTGCCGACTACTCCCATTTACGATCAAGAAAGCGGCAACTCCATTGTGAGCGGTTTCAACCCGGATGTGGGTGTCGCGACGGGCATGATCCAGAGTTTTTACGATGCTCCTGGGGTCGTTAATTTCAATGACGATGGAACGTATACGATCGAAGACGGCAGCATTTTCCGGGAGGAATTGCGCGAGTTGAATATTGGAGGAGGTATCGAGTATCTATTCAACGATGCGTTTGCCTTCCGAACGGGTTTTTTCAATGAACATTACTCGAAAGGGGCCCGTCAGTTCATCACCCTTGGCGCCGGCATCAAGTACACGGTCTTTACGGTTGATTTGAGCTATCTCATCTCTACACGGCAGCAGAACCCGCTTGCCAATACATTGCGATTCACGCTAAGGCTGCAGTTTTCGGATCTTGCTCAAAGCAGCAACGAAGAGGATTGATCGGCATGCCGTTTCGAATCGGTTATGGTTACGATGTCCATCAACTCGCCCGTGGTGAGGAGTTTTGGTTGGGCGGAATTCAGTTAGAACATTCTCATGGTGCGGTGGGACACAGTGATGCAGATGTACTGCTACACGTGATTTGTGATGCGCTCTTGGGTGCTCTTGCGATGCGGGATATTGGCTTTCATTTTCCAGACACAGACGCACAGTACAAAGGGATTGACTCCAAAAAGCTGTTGCAACACACCTATGATTTGATCACGGAGGCGGGGTGGGAGCTAGGGAATTTGGACAGTACCATCTGCCTCCAAGAACCAAAAATAGCGCCTCATGTTGAAGCGATGCGCACGTGCATTGCGGGATTGCTTGGCGTGGACTTGAACCAGGTGAGCGTCAAGGCGACTACAACGGAAAAGTTGGGTTTTGTGGGCACCAAGGAAGGAATCAGCGCACACGCGGTCGTTTTGCTTCAGCGCGTTTGAAGGCGTTTCACACAAGTAATTTCCTAGTTTCAGCTTCCGCCTTGGCTTTCAAAATGGCCGGGTTGACGGTCGCCGTCGAAATGGACTTTGATGATAGCGGTGTCGCGCAATAGGTCCACTTTGCCAATTTCTATTCGCACGATTTGAACCCCTGTGCGTTGCTCCAAGTCTTCAATTAACTCTTCTCGACGTCCTTCACTCAGAAGGTCGACGCGGTCGTAAATTACCACTTTGGTCGCCATGTGCCGAATGGTCCATAGGCGGTCGAGCACCAGTGTCAAGATCCAAACCAGGGCATTTGCCAATGCAATCAGCATTACACCATTGGATTGTGGAGCTAGTGCATTGAGCACCGCCAGCGCAATGACGATGAAGAGGTATGTCATTTCCCGGATTGGGACGGCGTCTGTTCGGTAACGTATGATACCGAAAATAGCGAACAGGCCAAGGGCGAAAGCGAGGTCAATTTCCACCTCAACAAGCAAGTTGCATAGCAGGAACACAGCCGAAGCCACCATGAGGAATGTGAAGACATAGTCCCGTCTTTTCGATACATGATGGTAGATGCCCAGTACCAAAATGAGGCTGGATACAAGATTCCCGGCAAAGGCCAGCAGCAGGTGAATAACTTCTTCGGACATGGGGTTAGGTTTCTTTCTTCAAGTGCTCGATTCGCTTCATAGCTCTTCGATAACTCTTCGGCTCCAGGTTTCGGTTCAAAAGTAAGGTGCCAACAATGTATTTCGACAAACTCGTACGTCTTGCGAGGGGGGGTGTGCTAAAACGAAAAGCACGCAGCGCTATTAAGAGAGGAGAAAAGCGGTTGATTCGCTCTTGTTTCACCTCCATGATGGCGAGAGAGCCGAGTCTCTCCTCTTTTTTTTCTCCAAAGAAGACGAGATCGGTGTCGATTGTAATCCGCTCGTGTAATGCAGTCGAGACTAAAGTCATGCGGTTGAAAGTGCTGCTCATAGCGAGCATCTTCCCTCCGTCATATGCATAGTTGGCGTTGAGAAAGTTAATTTCCTCCTCGGTCAGTGGTGCATTCCATGCATGTTCATTGGACCTCGGAATGCGCGCCTTGACTGTCCTTCCGTGCACGGTCTTCCGCTTCACTTCGAGGAAAGAAAGGCCGTTTGAACCGTAATTACGGATGCGCGCTTTGAACCGTGACTTTCTTCCTCGTATGTGTTGATTGAAAGATTCAAGTTGCGTATTGTCGATGAATTGATTGGAATAAGTCGTTATCCGGTTTCCTCCAACTTCAAGGATTTGGTAATCATTCTCGCATTCCGACAGCAATGTTGAAATCCATTCCTTGCGGATCAGGTATTTCTGGTCAAGTCGGTTCATGAGATCGGCGTCACCGATTTCATCGAGTCCAATCGGTTGCAGGCGGTCGATGTTTTCTTGTAAACTCACAGGTGTGTAAAGCTACTGAATTTTTGAAAGTCAGAAGTTGGGATGCACAATTTATCCTTGACTGCGCGAGGGGTGCGGAGGCAACCGCGGAAAAAGGCGGTGAATATACCTGTCGTTTTGAGCATTGAATGACTCGTTTGACCAAGCTGTGTACCAATGACACGGACAATGTTTTTTTGTACTGAAAGATGCTTTACTTTTCGCGAACATCCCATTGCCAAGGCTATATTTGCAACCTTAAGTAGGATTGAAAATGGCCACCAGTACAACCACTCGTAAATCGAAAGCCTCGGTTTCAGCCAAGTCCGCAACAAAAAAAGCGGCAAAGAAATCTCTTTCGCAGGCAAATCCGTTGCCACATTCTAAGGCTGTTTATCAGCGATGGTTCCGCGATATGTACCTCATGCGAAAGTTTGAAGAACGATGCGGACAGCTCTACATCCAACAAAAATTTGGAGGGTTTTGCCACTTGTACATTGGACAAGAGGCGGTTCTTGCCGGCATCTCCGAAGCCATTCGTCCCACCGACCGCATGGTGACCGCATACCGCGACCACGCTCACCCTCTGGTGTTGGGCACAGACCCCAAGCACGTGATGGCGGAATTGAACGGACGAGTGACGGGAACAAGCAAGGGGAAAGGCGGATCCATGCACATGTTCGACAAGGAGCGGAACCTCTTTGGAGGCCACGGCATCGTTGGGGGACAGATTGGTTTGGGCGCTGGCATCGCCTTTGCCGATAAGTACCGCAAGGAAGACCATGTGACGGTGTGTTTCTTCGGAGACGGAGCTGCCCGCCAAGGCATGCTGCACGAGACCTTTAACATGGCGATGACGTGGAAGCTTCCGGTGATTTACGTGGTGGAGAACAACAAGTACGCCATGGGCACCTCTGTGGAACGGACCACCAACGTCACGGACCTTGCCAAGTTGGGTGCTTCCTATGAAATGCCGGCCGAGTCTGTCGATGGCATGTCACCTGAAGCTGTAGCAGAAGCCATGAAGCGGGCCGCTGACCATTGCCGCAAAGGCGATGGGCCTTACCTCCTTGACATCCAAACCTATCGCTACAAAGGTCACTCGATGAGCGACCCCCAGAAATACCGCACAAAGGATGAGGTTGCTGAATTCCAGCAGCGTGACCCCATTCAGCATTGCGCCAAGGTGCTCCAAGACAACAAGTGGATGACGGAAGCCCAGCTCAAAGAGGTGGACAAGGAAATCAAAGCCATTGTGGAGGAGGCGATCAAATTTGCCGAAGAGAGTCCGCTTCCAGAAAAGCACGAGCTTTATGAGGACGTGTATGTCACTCCGGACTATCCTTTTGTTAACGACTGATTTGAGCTGACATGGCAGAAATCGTACGCATGCCCAAACTCAGTGATACCATGACCGAAGGGGTCGTGGCTGAGTGGCATAAGAAAGTGGGCGAACAGGTTGAGACCGGCGAGGTACTCGCTGAGATTGAGACCGATAAAGCGACCATGGAGTTCGAGTCTTTCCAGGACGGTGTGCTGTTGCACATTGGAGTGGACAAAGGAGCTACAGCGGCCGTTGACAGCATTTTGGCCATCCTTGGGGAGGCCGGAGAAGATGTGGCAGGTTTGCTTGCTGCAGATGCAGAAGGACCAGCAGAAGCGGAAGCTCCTGCTCCAACGCCCGCTCCTGCGCCTGCTCCTGTTGCGCCAGCACCGGCTCCAGCACCCGCCCCTGCGGCAGTGGCTGCTCCCGTTGCCGCTCCAGCAGTACCCCTACCTTCTTCCAATGGGAAAATCAAGGCTTCGCCGCTTGCCGCCCGTTTGGCTGCAGAGCGCAGCATTGACTTGGGCCGGGTGACCGGATCGGGAGAAGGAGGTCGCATTGTGAAGCGCGACATCGAGGCTTACGTCCCCACTCCTTCTGGAGGATTGGGGGCTGTGGAGTCTTCAACCGACACACCAGTGTCACAAATGCGCAAGACCATTGCGCGCCGTCTTGCTGAATCCAAGTTCACGGCGCCCCACTTCTACCTCAAGCTTTCCGTTGAAATGGATGCGGCCGTTGAGGCCCGCAAGGCCATCAACGCGCAGGACGGGGTCAAGGTGAGCTTCAACGACATGGTCGTGAAGGCGGTTTCACTCGCCCTCAAGAAGCACCCTGCGGTCAACAGTGCTTGGATGGACACCCACATTCGCACCAACGATCATGTGCACATTGGCGTAGCTGTGGCGGTAGAGGATGGCTTGCTCGTCCCTGTCGTTCGACATGCAGACCGCAAATCGCTGACCGAAATTGGCGCAGAGGTGAAGGAATACGCAGGGAAGGCCCGCGACAAGAAGCTGCAGCCAAGCGATTGGGAAGGCAACACCTTCACCATTTCGAACCTCGGCATGTTCGGCATTGA
>ENA-OQVM01006500-OQVM01006500.1-marine-metagenome-genome-assembly--contig:-NODE-6500-length-10594-cov-30.916992_pt1 | contig 10594 bp, 24 predicted proteins | sample MGYA00237776_ERZ505498 | MGnify/ENA primary metagenome ERZ505498 (study PRJEB26159, sample SAMN06265151) | marine metagenome | isolation source: Helgoland LTER site | place: Germany:Helgoland, sampling... | reverse complement strand
ATCGCAGGTATGTAGACTGGCGAGATAATAAGGTGAAGCAACCCAAGAAAAAACATTTTAATCTTTGACTTATTCATTATTTTGACTCTCTAATTTGTGATACTGCGAACGCTATCGCGAAAATTGTCGGTAAGACTACAATTAATAATACTGCTGCTGCTGTCATGATGCTCTCCCCTATTCGTTAAAAGAATTATATCGAATAATGCTGCAAACGTCAACACTTATTTTATGTGAATATTACCACTTGCAACCTGCTCTGCGGTGTGGTATAATATTTTTGGCGCGGTCGCGCCGCCGCCACATTGTCAAGCTTTATTTGTGGGCCATGTGCATTTAATTTGTGTGACCCCGCCCACCTTGGTCTCCCTGTAATTCGGCGCGGGGGCGCCAGTAGTAGTACGATGACGATGCTGCAGGTGCTCCGCGCCGATTATACAGTGTTAAAACGAATTTGTCAAGTCTTTTTTACAAATTGCCACGAATTAAATAAAGTTTGGTTAGTCTCTGCACAATGGCGCCGAGTAGTAGCACGACGATGCACCGAAATGGTCCCCGCGCCAGTAGTAGCACGACGATGTGTTTAAAATATGCTCTGTGCGCCGATTATAGCACACCCGCCGCGGGGTTGTCAAGTACTTTCGCGAATTAGATGGCGTAAATCAGGATAAAGTAGTCTAATTTGGGATAACCCCGCAGCGGGGACGATGTGGCGAGATAATTTTGGAAAATTGTAGTAAATAAGACTTGACATTGCGACCCCGTCCGGCCCCCCGGAATTACAGCCTTTACGGTTGACAAGTTTTTTCTTTCTTGGTGGACATAAAATTAAAATACCTCTTGACTTTAGCTTCAGAAATCTGTATAATATCTTTATTGAATTGAGAGAAGAAAGAAAAGTTTTTAAGCAACAGTTTCGCACTTAGCGTGGTAAAACACGATATAACATAATCAGATGATCACTGAGTGCAACTAATAAAGCGAGTGTCGTATAATGGTATTACATCAGCCTTCCAAGTTGATAACAGGGGTTCGATTCCCTTCACCCGCTCCAAAAATGTCCCATTCGTCTAGTGGTCTAGGACACCGGGGTTTCATCCCGGCAACAGGAGTTCGAACCTCCTATGGGACGCCATTATTTATTAAGCAATATCATTTAGTTCTTGACACAACGCTGATTTCAATGTATAATATGTTTTAAGAAATTGAGAAATAAAAGTTTAAAAGATTAGATTTTGGGTTATTCATCGGTCACTACGTGGCATAAAATCTATAAGACTAGGGTAAAGCGTGATTCCCCTAGCCCCAGAATCTTTCTATTTATACTTTGTTTCTGCGTGAAGTCCCCACGATAACTGGACTAGGTTGCTGCCTTACCTTAACAAGAGCAGCGCTGGCAGAGTCGAGAACCTGCAAAGTTGTGATCCTCTTACTAAAAGCGAGGATGGTTTCCTAGTTTCTACACCTAAAACTAGGTTTTATACTGAGAGTGTTCATGTAAAACGATTAGCTCAGTAATCAAAAACAAAAAGCCTACTACAATTTGCTACCTTTTGTGCCCCTTGATTAAACCGTTTCGGTCGATGATAGGGGCTTTTTTGTGCCCCAGCAAAAGTACGAAAGTTCTTGACACATACTAAATTTTGATGTATAATATACTTCTAAAACTGATAGAAGGAAGAAAATTATGGGCAACGTATTACAGTTTAGCAGCAAGACGGACAAGATAAAAGAAAGTATGTATGAAAAAATAGCTAAGATGGAAGAGCTATTCCAAACAATCGACCTAGCAGTGACTGAATTGCTAGCAGCAGAGAAAGAAGCTGATGATGTAGAACGAGAGTTTAACAAACAGCTAAGAATTTATGCAGATAGTGTAGGTGAAGAGAATGTTGAAGTAGGTTTCCTAGAGTATGCTCCAGAGATAGAAGTTTATCTAGATGACGAAGGCATACCTGACATACGATTCACTAATGACCCCGAACAATTAGAATTATTCCCAGAGGACAAATAATATGAAAAATGTAAACTATTCAGAAGAAGTAACCGCTACAATAGTGGCTGCCTACGCAGCAAATCCCAACATGGAAACAGTTAAAGATCTAGCAGTAACTTTTGACAAGACAACGAAGTCAATCATCGGAAAGCTGTCTAGAGAAGGAGTATATCAGAAAGAGAGCTATACTACGAAGACCGGTGCTAAACCCGTAACCAAAGTAGAATTAGTAACACAGCTAGCAGATTATTTACAGATAGAACTAGATACAATAGCAGGACTAGAGAAATCACCAAAGGCAGCATTGCAGAAAGTATTAGATGTATTAACAATTAACTAGAGAAAGCAGAGTACCTTAACCCCGTAATGAGAAATCGCTACGGGGTTTATTTTTGTCTACGAAAAGGTGTTGTTGTCTAAAGTTTGATGGGTAAAGGGTTGAATCTAGTATAATTCGACAGAATTGAAGAAAAGGTGTATGAATTAATGGATTGGAAGTCGGTAAGAAATGAGGTATCGCGAATTGGGTGAAATGGGGCTTTTGAGGTGGTTAAATAGAAAAGGGAATTTCAGTAAGAGTTTTGAAGGGGAAACCCGATGTAAGTATTATCATTATTAGGTTTTATCGGGTTTATATGTGAATAGTCTTATTGAACATCAGTTAAGGATAATTGATGTTTGGGTTTATGCTAGTCAATGTCACTTTCTATAATCTTATGGGTTCAACCATATGATTACGCAGTAGCTTCATCATAGGTTAAGCGCATAAATATTTCAAACCATCTTCCTAGCATGGGTTTTGTAAATCGTAGTTGACTTGATTGTCATATCAATTTGTATTTATTATATCACGAGTTTTAGGACAAGTAAAGTACTATTTTTCCCACCTATTTGTAACAGTGAGAAAAAGTACGTTACCCGTCCTAGAAAATATTTTAATCTTCACCTTCATCTTGTAGCCAAAGGTAAAGATAAAAGAGTAGAGCTGCTGCTAGTATGACTACAGGATCCATTCGATTTCTAGCTCCTGTACTTCACGCACTTTCTTACACAACACTTTATGCTCTTTCAGAGGGTGAGTGACACATTCAACTTCTTTCAGGTAGACTTGGTTTCTACCATGCTTCTGTCCTATTGCAAACATCATAACAAATGCAGTAGTCCATGCAGTTACCATAAGTATATTCATTACGCTAGTATTCATCGTCTGTTCCTTTCTTGTTGTATGACTCATCTACTCCAAACGCACCTGCCATAAACAGAGCGATACCCCAACCAACACAAGCTCCTAGTATAAATATTGAAAACTCAAACATCATCGTTATCTCCTATTTTGTTTACTTCTATATGTGTCATAATAGCAGCGACCAGTACCACTAAAAGGCCTCCTGCTATAAAAAGGAACGCTGCTTCCAGTATCATGATACCTCCATTGTTTCCAATTGTTGTAAAGCTCCAAAGAAACCTTTTTGGTCAGTAAACACGTAGGTTTTGCTAACATAGTTATCGTCATGGTCAGTACCAGTGAGATAAAGTGAGTAGCCGTTAGCTGCTAGTGTAAATCTGTGCTCTTCGTTCAGGCTTGCAAAGTCTTGATGTATATCTAATAACATTCTAGTGTCCTTTAAGTATGTACGGGGTTAGGTTGGGTTTAGAATAGTCAGCACCTTTAAGCACTTTACCGTCTTCACGGTAAATCGGCTTACCATCTGGGCCAAGTTTACTCATATTGCTACGATGTACTTCGTTGAAGCATGGATCGAGTTCGATACCGAAAGCTACACCAGCTCCATATGTAACATATAGAATGTCGGTTAAAGCGTCAGCAATCTCTACCATGTCATCATCTGCTAGTGCGTCTACTAATTCGTTTAACTCTTCAGCGATGAGATCAACTCGTAGCTGTGCTAAATCTTGCTTTGGTAGTGTAGGTCGCTTCGGGGTCTCTTGACCAAACGTGCGCATGAACTGCCACACTTTGTTGTAATTACTCATAATTTATCCTTCTTTATAATATTTTTTAATACAGGAGTAGCACGTTGCTTCTCCTGCTCTTTCTGGTCTGACCAGCTTCTCGCCCAAGGGTACTTTACCACATATTGTATCACGTTTCTCATGTGATATATGTACTATACTTCCCACTTTGTTTGCTCCTCTAATGCAAAGCGTGCCATCTGGACATACTCTCGATCTTCTCCATCTAGTACATGAAAGTATCCAGAGCATATAGAGATCTGTTGTTCCGTCTCTACCTTGTCAGTGATGTGACATTGCGTCTCCATCATTAGTTGAAGTTTGTCCATGTGGGCATTAATCTTAGCTCTCATCTAGCATCTCCAGTGTTTCTCAAATTCGTCATCTAGAACCTCTAGACTTCTCTTGTTCTCGATCTTAGGTTCAGATGTTGACTGACCCCACCAGAACTTTCTCTTTGCATTCTTAGCACTCTTGGCTACCACTTCCGTAGTAACCACACGAGTAACGGTCTGTACTACTTTATATGTTCGTTCCATTATTCGAAATCCTCATACTCTTCTAGGGTAATATCATCATGCCCTTTGTCTAGCCATAGTTCGTAAACATGGTTGGCTTGAGATTTACTACTACCTTCGTAGACAATTCCACTGCCAGCATCAATGCCAACTGTTACTACATAAATCATCTTAGTCATTTCGACTGTCCCTCACTAATACTTGTATCATCTTTTCCGTTGACCAGCTTTGGTATGCATCTGCATCACCAATAACCATCTCACGTATCTCATCTTCAGTGACTACACGATGGTCTAGAAGAGTTTGTCCTATGAACTTTTGTCCAATCTCTCCAGCTCTTTCCATCACAACATCATCACACGCCCATTCTTCAGGGTCTTCTGCGTTTAATTCTACTACGTAACGCATACGAAAGGTGTCTATAGCTTCTACTAGAACGAACTTCTTACTCATAGCTTCTGCCTCGCTTCGGGGTCTCTCGACCAGGCCCATCTTTTACAGGTCGTTCTACATCAAGAGAGCTCCATAAATCAGGGTCTTCAAACTCTGTATCACCTTTTGCGTTATGAAAATCTTCCACATACTCTAAGGTAGAAGTAGGGGAAGGCACGTAGCCGATAGCTCGTACAAACTTATCGAATGCTGCTACTATCTCAGGAAGAGTTGCATCTTCATTAACTTTGAACTCAACGTCTGCAACGTCAGAGTATTCTAACATATCTTCTGGGGTGGTATATTTAAACAGTAACATTAGTGTAACTCCTTGCTGGGTAGGTTGTGGTATTCTTGTGCCAAAGGGCACCTCTTTTCTTTCATTCTTATTTCGTCTACAATTTTTAATGTATTTACAATGTGATCGACTAAGTATAGCTCGGTCTCATTTAAATCCTCATCATCTGGTAGATCAAATATAACTTGTGCTATACTGTTTGCAGCTATAGGATTGTCTACCAAATCCCTTGCAGTCAATGCTAGCCAATCTATCTGAATGCCGTGCTTAGGTATCATTGAAGTTATAAACTTTTCTATTCCTTTAAACATTTACGCTCCAAGGAAAAGCAGCCATGAATAGCTGATCTTCGTACTTGTGGGCTTCGATCTCCCAAGGTTGATCGTCATAGTCGGTATCAGTATGATCTACGCCTTTGTAAGCACATAGATCAGAAGATAGCTCACCTGCCCACAGTTGACGAGCATGAATAAGCTCGTGCGAAAGTGTGCGAAGTTGCATTAAGAAAGGAACATTTGTTGCTACTACAATGTCAACTTCTCCGATGTCACCTGAACAGTGACCATAGGATTGACCTTTGTCTAGTTTCTTAACAAATGTGATATTGAGATCGGTGTGTTCGAGATCAGCAATATTCATATACTCAAGAGCATTGTTTACAAACATCTGTACAAGATGCAATCGTTCTGTGTTTTTATATCTTACTCTCATTTTTGTTTCCTTCTTTAATTTAGAAAGATATTATACATGAAAAAAGCAGTTAAAGTCAAGACTTATCGTCTAGAAGTTCTATCATCTTAGCTAAATACCACTGCGCTTTTTTGGAGTTCTCTACGGGGTCGTTCTTGCGATGCAGTCTAGAACCTAGATACTTCAGTACATTACCGTGACAGTAATCTGCTGCTCCGCGAGTGCCAAGTACGTCTACTATGTAGTCAATTGTTTCAATTTCCCCACAATTATAATGAGGTGGACTGTTTACCATATCTTGTGCAGCCCCAAAAGCAGAGGGTTTTTTATGGAAGTCTATCCAATACTGTTCATTTTTATCTGTCATTGGTTGCTCCAGGTTTCAGCAGCATCCTCTACATAGTGAATGCTTTTGTTAGGGATTAGTACATCTTGTAGAAACACTTGACGCACAAAACAACGATACCCATAAGTACCGTCGCTAGTAATAAACATCTGAGCCTTTCTGTTGCGTGGGTTAGATACAAATGACACTAAGAATCTGTCTATGTCACTTCTATGGAAGGGTGTCTTCAAATTCGTCATTAGGAAATGGTCCTCCGTTTAATATTTCATAGACCAACATTGATATGTGGGGCTCTTGCTCCATCTCTGTAACCTTATACATAGCAATCAAAGACTCGCCCTGATATTCTCCTACGTATTCCTCTTGTTTGATGCTTCCTGGGTCTTTGGAAATCATAAACCTAACTTTATGGTGGTGGTTGGTGCCAACAGTGGTACACCCTATGGTGCGTAAGTTTTGTACCTCAGTATTTTCGTCTAATCGAGTTAGTATTGCCATCTCTTTTCCTCTCTCGGTTTTTTGCTGCTTTAAGTTTGCCTCTACGCCCGTCGCTAGGCTTCTCGTAGTACTCTCTTTCACGAACTTCTTGTAGTAACCCTTCTTCTGTTATTTTTCTCTTAAACTGACGAAGTGCTCTGTCGAAGTTACCCTTCTTTATTATTACTTTCATTCATAATTCCTATATTTTTGCTTGCGAGTATACTTTGTTCTATCGCGTTCTTTTTTTGCACGAAAAGGTGAGTTTTCTGCAAAAAGAATCATATGTGCTCGTGTCTTTGGTGCTTTTTTCTTTTTCATACTCTCCACCCCCTCTTTCTAAGATATGTTGCCTGTTTACGAATAGATCCCTCAGTCCTCTCTGGTAGAAGCTCCTGTATTTCTCTTACAGATATTTTGCCATAGTGCTTCTCCAGCGTATAGCGTTCTTCTCTTGACCACGGTTTCTTTTTCATTTTCATATCGCATATTATATTAAAAATTAACTTCTATGTCAAGAAGTTTTTAGTTGAATGTTGTAAAAATATTTCTTGACAACTCCCCTATACTTTGATATAATGTGCGTAATTATTTAAAACATAGGAAAGGAAATCATGGTAGAAGTTCCCAGCATAGTCATATTTATTGTCTGCCTTATAGGGTGTGGCTACCATAGCTATTTCCTAGGGCGCAGAGTAGGCATGACACAGTGTCTAGAGTACTTAGAAGAGCAAGGTGTCATAACCTTAGACGGAGCAGATGAAGATGAGTTATAGAACACACGGTGGCAAAGGAGACAAAAGAAGAGAGTCTCTCGTAGACGAATCCGTAATAGTTGAAGAGTGGGATCGCATATTTGACGCGGGCGGTAAATGCCCGGAATGCACAAAATACCAATGTATATGTTCTGAGGAGGAACAAAATGAAGATGAAACTTAAAGATAGAGTAGTATTACAAACACTGAGAACTGCAATACATGTACTAGATACAGCAGCTAAAGTATTCGCCGGAGCCTCAGACGACTTAACAGAATATAAACGCCAAATACTGGCAAAGACAGGAGATAAATAATGCAACAGTTAACAAAAGATACAGTAGTAGCAGTAGACACAGATAGAAATAATCTAGTAGCGGGCTTGGTTTTTCAATATGAGCACAACGGTACAGCCATGAGCTTGTACGGAAGTATTACAGGCACAAACTTTGTGCTTATTGAAACTTTTTCAGCTACTACTCTTAAAGAGATCACGTGGGTACCTTACCTAGCTTTATCGTCATTGACTAATGCTACAAGAACAGCTACTGAACTAACGGCCAATACCTCTGCTAATAACGGCGTAGCTTATCTAGACCATGCGTAGATCTTTTGATCAAGAGGCGCAAGCCTACCAGAGACTTAAATGACTGATTATTATATATCCAGAAAAGGCGAGACGCAAGGCGGACAGAAGTATGCGAATATCTCTATGGCAGGTGCTGGTAAAACATATGAGCAAGCTGTTTTCTCTTCAGACCCTTGGAGATGGGCTTCCACATACAATAGCCCCAAAGATGCTTTCGATACGATAATTTATCGACAGCTAAAAAGTACCTCCGTAGGCGATATTGTAACCTTAAAAATCTACAAAGGTTATATACCTGATCTAGGCGATACAGACCAGCCTACATTACCCGATAGAAACCTAGATTCAGCTAATTTAATGGCTTCTAAAAGTGTTACAATGACAGCCACTGCGGCTACTGACTATGTGTTTCAGTTTGATCAAGAGTTTAGTGACGTTAATCTAACCTCTCAGATAGCGGGTGACGCACCTCAGTTCACTGTCTTCCAAGAGACTACTAATAGCGGCGGCACAGTAATCACTGCTCATAGAACTCTATTTGCAGTACGTACTGTAGTGCCTATAATTTTTACATCTCCAGAAGATTTCGGGCCGGATACTGATAGCGGCAACGGTGGAGCCGGTAATACTCATGGGGCAAGTAATGGTACGTTTTTTGGTAACTCTGGCTCAGCCTTAGATCGGCCTTTAGCTTTGGAGTTTTTAAAGTCTACAGACATTCCTTTAGGCGACGACAGCGCGACTGGTAATGGCATAGACAATCCTTATGCTACCTATGCGGGGTTTATGAATGCTGTAAATAACCAAGTAACTGCAGCTGATAGTGTGTTTTTTCGCGCAGGTACGTATAGCGATGTTCTTGCCTTTGGCAACAGTGGAGACTCTATACTAGATCTTAATGGTGTAGGTAGAAATCCGGCTTTTTTCGGAGCATACGCAGACGAAAAAGTAATATTTGAGATGCCTTCCGATAAAAACTACTTTGTTTCCAAAAGGAATATAGCTACGGCGGCCGATAATACGGAGTATCTAGTAAAAAATATACACTTTAGAACGGGATACAGAGGGCATCATTGTAATATAGCAATGCTTAGAACGGAACACAATACGGCAAATACTAAAATTTGTACGCTGAGAGTTGATGGATGTCAGTTTGACCAGCTTAATGTGACTACGGAGGACCTAACAAAAGGAGCTTTACTTTCTGAAGCTGTTGGTGAAAACACTACAGTTCTCTGGGAAAACTGCATTATAAACTGTGTAGACATTAAGTGCTTTTTGGTAAATAACCTGAAAAAAGAATTTACTATGCGTAATTGTACTGTAACGTCTACAGCACCTACCATACAGGCTAATGATAGCAGTAGCACTCCTTTGGGGTTCCTTGGTGGAGCGGTTGGACTAGATCAGGACTTGACAGTTAATCTACTAAACAATAAGTTTGTTTTAAATATAGGCGGAAGTACGGGGCTGTCTCAACTGCTGCAACTAGACTACATTAACTATAGTAATGTATGCAACAACGAGTTCACAATAAATCCCTTGGATCCAGATAACGTATCTGTTAATCAAGCTCCAGTTCTGGGTACAATAAGGTACGCAAATCAATCTCTTATTGATTATCCTTCAAATAAAAGGAACATTAAAGAGGCCAAGTATGTAGGTAACACAATCAACTACAACCACGCCAAGGGTGGTGTCATTAGTTGGTATAGAAATAGTGGCCAGAACTCGGTAGATGCGGGGTCTAAATTCTTGTTCCAAGACAATAAGATCACAGGCAACGCCGCATTCAGACCCTCTGACAGTAGTAGTAACCTACAATCATATACCATAGATTCGCTTACTTCTTATCTGTCAGAGTTCAAGATTATTGGGAACACCGTCTCGCTTTTCCAAGACCAGTGCAGGCTGAGAGGAGCAGGAACCTCTTATATAGTAGAAGACAACACCTTCGAAAACTTCGGTAGTAATGGAGCTGGAAGTTCAACCGTAGCCATAGGACTATGGTGCTACTCTGATATTGACTCTGCCCAGATTAGAAGAAACAGATTTATATTCTCTGAGTTTGGTACTGCAGCATATCTAGGAGATAGTAGTCAGGCAGCAGATCTAACGCTAGAGGACAATACGTTTTACTACCCCGGGCCACCAATAGCTACAAATAACAAGTATATAGCATGGTATCTTCCGAGCAGCAAGACAGGCCAGGTTACCTCTACTAACAATAGGTATATAGGGCTGGATAAACTTGGGGATACCACAATATTTTTCCACTCTACGACAGGAGATATAGGCACAGACTTAACCGCAGGAGGAGAGACAGCCTATAACTTTACAAACTTAACCAGTAAAGTAGGTAAGGGTATTTTAAACCGTAACATAGTCTCTACAGTAGCTAAAGTATAAACAAAGACATGCCGAGTCTTTAAAACGGCACTAAACTAACCGAGCTACCGAAAGGAGTTCACAGAGCACGCCGCAAGGGTGCAACGGAGTAATATAATGACTTTACAAAA
>ENA-OQVM01006499-OQVM01006499.1-marine-metagenome-genome-assembly--contig:-NODE-6499-length-10599-cov-3.764208_pt1 | contig 10599 bp, 10 predicted proteins | sample MGYA00237776_ERZ505498 | MGnify/ENA primary metagenome ERZ505498 (study PRJEB26159, sample SAMN06265151) | marine metagenome | isolation source: Helgoland LTER site | place: Germany:Helgoland, sampling... | reverse complement strand
TTCATTTGACCTATTTATTAAAACATTAAAAAGGAATGGTCCATCATAAAATTTTTCTTCTGCAGCCTCACCATATAAATTAACTTTAGTTTCTTCAAGTTTAAATTGATAAATTGCGCATTGCTGAGTAATTATATTACCTAACAATTCTCTATTTAAATTTCTTACTAGAGACATATCCCTAGTTGTTGTAAACATTGCCATATTATGCTATATAAATTGTAAAAGGAACTTGTTGCATTTCTTTCATTTTACTATCTGCCTCATCACTGCGTCTAGCTAGCAATGATTGCCTACTTGTTTCGTCAAAGTATGCTCTTAATCTTTCGATTAATGCTAATTTTTCAGCAGTAGCTGCTGATAGTAAGTCACCACCATTAAGGTTAACCTCTGCATTTGGTATAGGTATACTACTATATTTACCCCTTACATACCCTAACATTTCTTTTGCTAAAGCAAGTGCATATTCAAAAATCCATTGTCTACCAACAGAGTTTATGTAATCGTAATTTGGGTTAGTGTAAGGTGTGTTTGATACATTAGTTACTTGAGTAGGCATTTGTTGTATTGATGTTTCTACTCTTTCATTTCTTAAAATATATTCAAACCATACTCTACCTGCTGTAGCAACTTGGGAAATATTACTAAGTGCAAGTGTAATAACTATATCTCCACTTACATCTGTAAATCCAGCTGTTAATAAATCTGTTTGGCTTATTGTTATTACATCTCCAACAACATATCCATTTCCAATATTAGAAACTTCAACTTCAGTAATGTTAACACCATCACTTTTTACTATTCCAGTAGCACCACTTCCTGATACCGCTAATAAAGGTAAACTTGCTTCAAGTGTAGCTGTGGTAGTAGTAACAGTAGTTAAAGGTAAATCATCTCCTATTATTAAATCACTAGAGAGTCCAGTTGCTCCATAAGCTCCTGGTATAGGAAATAGTCTTAGTTTATCATTTCTTATTTCAAAACTATAATTGTTTCTTCTAACCATTTCATTCATCTCAATAGATTGAATGACTTGCATATCATAATTTAGAGGCATCATTAAGAATCCCATTCCTCCTCCAAATCCACCTAAACCAGTTATACCTGCTGCCATAGCACCTCCAAAACCAAATCCTCCATATGGAGATAAAAGTCTTGCTGAGGCTGGTACTGGTTCTTGATAGAATACTCTTTTAACTTCTAGTCCTAGGTTATATTCAGAACCTGTTAAATTGCTACCAGATAAAAATTGTGTAAATGAATAATCTTGTATACTTGAGGTTAGTTCAAATGAACCCGAATAATAAGGGACATTACCACCCGAACCTGCTTCCGCACCGTATTGCTCAGTTAGCCTAACTATTGGCTCAAAACTCGGTGTTATTAACGCTTGATTTAAATTGCTGCCCGTTGTGGCACCTTCTAGAGACAATTGATTATCTCGTATAGTATACGCGTATAACTCGTTACCGTATATGGTAATGGCCTCCTCAAATGCTGTGAAAAAAGAACCAGATTGTAATTCAACATCTACTAAAGGGTAACCTAATCTTGCAGCACAAAATTTTGCTACTTTAACTGCATCTGTTTGGAATTCAACTTGGTCATTATAAAAACCAAATGGGACTGCTTTTGGATCCCAAATAGGACAACCATCATATATTGGTATGTTCATATTTGTATTTTGTTCATAAATATAAAAAAAAGAGGCGCTATTGCGCCTCTCTTTATTTTACGGTTAGGATACTATTATATAGTATTCAATCCAGCTACTTCAATTGTAGCATAGAATTCTGGTCTAACCATCTTCTTAGCATAACGAGTCAAGAGACCTTTTCTAGGTGTAAAGGTTTCTGGATCGTAGATAAGAGGAGTCATAATCAAAGGAATGTAAGGAGCAAATACAGCACCACTTTCTAGGAACTGAGCACCTCTAAATCCTAATAGGATTACGTTTTGAGTCATATATGGATTCTTATACACTTTGTATCTTCCATTTAACTGACCAACTTTCTGTACACCAAATGCGTAGCTAGCTTGTGCAGCATCACCATCAGAATCAGCAGCAAATCCTGGAATAGATTCCAAAATAGTACCTACAGAAGGTGAACATACCATAAAGTTAGCACCACCTCTAAGAGTTTTCTGGTGAATAACATTACTCAACTTTTGGATTTTAGTTCCAAGTGTTTGGAACCACTGTCCTTGTGAGTTATAGAAACCAAGATCAGAGATCGTAGTTGCTCCAGCTGTATCAATAATAGATTGATTGTTAACAGCAGACCATACTTCAGTACCTGCAGCAGCAGATTCGATCAACATAGATAGGATTTCCAAATCAATCTCCAATGAGATATACTCGCTCAAGATAGAAGTCAATTCTGCTTCAGCATCCAACGCATGGTAAGCGTTAAGATCTTGTGCGAACTCAGGAGTCCATACAGCCTTTAGCTTCTTAGTTTTGGCAATGATAGCAGATGATTTCATCTGTACGTTAATCTCAGGAATAGCAATTGAAGGTGCGTTTAAGCTGTTAGGCTCAGGGTTAGCATCTTCGAAATCACCTCTGTATTGATCAGTAGGTTGGATTTGGTAAACTACACTTACAGATCCAGTATTATCAGCTGCGTCAGCAAATGATGAAGTAGGAACAATGAAGTTAACAAATGCACCTTGGTTATAGCTAGTGAAAGCAGATAGTTGTGCTCCAGAACCAGTTGCTAGATATGCAGTTGCATCAGATCCAGAAAATAGTTGGAAACCAGCTACGCCTTGTGCATCCAAGTGATCCAAAGAACCAGTAGGAACAGCAATGTTGTAGTATCCTTCAAATGAAGCAGAATAATCTGAATCATATTTAAAGTCACTCCAAGAAGCAGTAGTAAAGTTTACATCAGTAGCAATATCAGTAGAACCAGCTACAGATTGTGTGTTCTGAGTAGAGTATCCAAATCTTCCAGCACCATATAGTCCACCAGTGTTTCCGTTACCAAATGGGTTAGTCTCAGCAGAGCCATCACCATATAGTGAACTTCCAGCTTCAAATGGAGTTTTATCAGTTCCGTATTGAAAATCTAAGAAGAATACAAGTCCAGAAGGTAAGTTCATTGGTTGAACTGAAACAAATTCTTTTGCTGCAATTTGACCAAATACTTTTCTTACCAATGGTAAAGCAACTCCTGCCCACTGACCACCGATATTAACAGCAGTTTGTGATTGGAATGTTCCGCTTGAATTAGCTCCTCCACCTGTTTGACTAGATTCTACTACAAGTTGTTTTGCTTGGTTTTCAAGAATAATACCCATGTTATTTTTGTGAGTACCTTCCATTCCTTCCAATAAACCTGTTTTTTCCCACTTACCAGCTAATCTGGCGGCATCACTCTGTACAGAGTGGTATGGGTTTGCACTTTCTAAAAGAGTATCTAAGCTCATTTTTTTAGTTTTTAAAGTTTATAATTAAATTAATCCCGCAAGCTTACGCATACGGTTGTAAACATCATTTGATTCAATGATAGGCTGTTTTTCTGCTTTAGGTTCTAAACCTGTAGCTTTAGAAGCGGATCCCTTTTTGATTGATTCATTAATAGCAGGAGTATCTAATATTCCTTCATTTAATGTTTCAAAAATAGATTTTGCATCTCTAACAGTCTCAGCTTTGTCAAATGCTTTTAGTACCTTAACCTTTTTACTTTCGGCTAAGTTTTTTTCCTTGAAGATTTTATTAGTATAAAGTAATTTAGCATTCAAAAGATTAACTTCTTGTAATTCAGATTTAAGAGCTTCGATTTCACTCATTACTTCTTTAAATCTCATTTTTTCAGTTTCTTTTTCAACTTCACTATCTCCTTTATCTCCATGTCTCATATCAGGATCAGACATCTCGTCAACTTCTTCCTTTTTAGCTTCATCGACTTCTTCCTTTTTGGCTTCGTCAACTTCTTCTTTTTTGGCTTCATCAATTTCAATATCTACGTCTACATCGTCTTCAACTTCTACGTCTTCAACATCTTCGACTTCAACTTCGTCTTCTACGAATTCTTCTCCTGGCTCAATTTCACCTGCAGATACCATATCACTGATAACGTCTTCGATAAATGATTTAAGATCATCTTCTGACATATCTTCAAGATCAATTTCTTCATCTTCCATGCCATCTTCCATATCTTCTTTTTCATCTTTTTCGCCATCAAGATATCCTTCTTCTTCAGCGTCAGTACGGTCATCTTCTTTCATGAGGTCTTCTTTTTCGTCCTTCATTCCATCTTTATAGCCTTCTTCTTCAGCGTCTGTTCTAGCATCTTCTGCAAGCTCCTTAAGTAGTTCGTCAAGATTAATTTCTTCATCTACTTCATCTTCTTGTACTGTAGACTTACCTACTTTAGTAGGGGCTACGTCCTTTAAAGAATCACCAGCTGGTGAATTTTTTCTTGCGAAACTTGGTGCATCCATTTCATCTAGCTCAACTTCTTCTTTTACTTCCTCATCTTCATCCATTTCCTGCAACTTAGCAGACAACATAGACTTAAGATGTGGGGTAAAAGCTTCTTCTAAAGCTAGTTTAGCATTTGCGATAGCAGTTTCCTTTACGGCCTTTGCATCAGCAATTGCTTCTTTTAACAAATTTTTATTTGTCATAATAATCCCAAAATTTAGTTTGTGAAATATGCTTATTTAAAAAGCATAATAAGAATAATACATTAATTGAATGGCATATAGAATAATGCCATATTGTTAACAATACATATATGCATATTCTTCAAAAATAAAAAAATAAAAATAATTATTAATTTTCGATTTGTAATCCTATATTACCTGTAGATCTTAACATAGATGAAGATACTACAATATTATTTGTAGGAGTAAACTTATAAGAACAAACAGCTGGTTGGTTATCAGTTACAATTGAGGAAATATAAGATGATGTAACTAAACTTCCATCCGGTATTCCAGTTAAAGTATCATAAACACCAATTGCATTTTCAACTGTAGTAGAAGGATAAAAACCATTTGGGTCTTTACTTGTTTCTGAAGTAAAATAACCTGATCCACTTAAACCTGTGGGTATACTAAGAGTAAAAGTATATTCAGTACCAGCGGTTAATGCTGGAATGGGTGTACCTGATCCAGATAGTTGTAATCCAGTAAAGGTTCCTATAACAGCCATATTAAAATATTGGACAATTTCCTTTAGAACAAAGAATTTCAGTTACTATTTGATTTACTTTAGTGTAATCATATTGCACTGTTTCCTTACCCTCTTTAATCATATGCATGTATGATCCAGGATTTGAAGGTGTTGAAACAAAATCCCAACATAAAAGTTCAAAATCATCTTGTACTTCCATTACTCCACCTCTATCTTCTAATGAACCCATACCACGAGAAGAAACACCAACTGTTACTCCACTTTTAATAAGTTCTTTTAATATATTACCTGAGGGTGTAGGTAAAACCTCTATTTTACCCATTACATTATCTCCATCCCAGTTATATTCTGATATTAGATGGGATACATTTTTTAAGTTTACTACTGAAGATTCTGGGTGATCTAACTCACCCATAGAACGTCGTTGTTCGATAAGTTCATTGTACTTATCCATTTCACGTTCCCATAATCCTTTTGAATAATAACGGCCATTACCATTTTTTACTTCAGCTGTAGCTAACACACCTTCAACTAATAGATTTGTATTACCTCCACTTATATCCTCAGTTATTTGAGAGGGAGAAATTTTAATAGCATGTGTTTCTATTAATAATTGTTTCATGTAGTAAATTTAATAGTATTTATTTTTTACTCTGCTTCAGATGATTCAATTTCATCTACTATTTTCTCTTCGTAGTATTTTTTTTCTGCTAGTTTTTCATAAACTTTTTTCATGCCTAAACTTTTCTTTTCTAAAAGCTTAATTTCTCTCTGCATTTCTTTCATCTTCTTCTTATCAACAAGTTCTGATAGATTTTCATCTTCACTTATTGAATTTACTCTGCTAGATTTGGTAGCAATCTCTTCATCTAAAAAACCTATTTGGGCTTCTAGTTTTACAATATCACCTTGTTTTCCAATTTCAGCTAATTTACTATCAATAGATTCTTTTTTCATTTTTTTCTTATCTTTTAATGCCTTTACCATTGGTTCCTTTGTATCACCATCTCCGTCTACATCCGGATAATCAGGTCTTGCTTCTTCTTCCATACCTGCTTTTTCTTGTGATGCTTCTATAGCTGCTTCTCTAGCTTCTTCAAACTTATCTTCATTTTCATCCATTGGTAATTCTTCTTCCTTATTTTCTTCAGATAAAGAACTCATAAATGTATTTAAAGAATTTGGAGATTCAGTTAATCCTTCTTCTTTCATCATTTGTTTAACAACTTCACCTTGCTGCATAGCAACACTATTAGGATTACCTATAGATACAACACCACCTAATGATTCCTTAATTAATTTTCTTAGTGTATCATCTTTTGATTCTTTTACTGGTTCCATCTTAGTGTCACCATCTTTTAGTTTTTCACTATATCCACTTGCTGAATATTTACCTTCAGCTTTTTGTGTTTTAGCTTCACTATATCCTAAACCTTTAACACCAAATTGACCTTCTTTAACATAGTGTAAAGGGTCTTTTGCTAAATTTTTAATAACCATAGCTTGTGCTTCTTCTATAGTTAAACTTGGGTTATATTTAACTTCTAAATACACACCATTTAACATCTCTTGACCATTGACGTTATTGATATTATCTACTTGAGGAGAATAATCATAATTTCTGTCTTGAGTATTTATTACTTCTTCAGCAGTTTCTTTTTCTACAGCTTTGATTTTTTCTTCACCTTCTTTAGTGTTGATTTCTTTTTCTACTTTATTATCAACAATAGGATTTAAAGATTCTTTACTAGCTTCAGCTAAGTAAGCATCAAACTTATTTTCCCAATCTGCTTTAGGGGAGTTTAAGGTTTCAATCTTAGTAATAGGCTTTAAATCAACCATACCACCTATATCTTCTTTAAGAAGATTTTCTTCTTTAGTTTCTAAAGATTTTTTGAATTTATCTAATAAGTCTTTCATAATTTATTTTTATTGTTGTAATAAAGTTTCAATGTCATTTAAATAATCACTAATTAAATCTGTGCCATAAACGACATCATAGCTATTAGGATTTTCTCTATAATTTTTTACTGTATCTATTTTAGCTAATCTTAAAGATTTTTTTATTACCTCTAGTTTATCTTCAATTTCACTAAACGCTTTAATGCGTTCTTGGTGAAAATTTTTAATATCACTGTCGTCTTCTTTAATAATTAGTTTGTATTTCATATTATAAATATCAAAAAAGATTTTTTACTTCAAGACCAGAACCTTTCTGTACATAGTTACCTTTTTTATCTTTAGGTACTAGTTGGTATTTGAACTGCTTTACATAAGCATTATTTTCAACTCCATCTTCTCCAGCGGCAGGACCTGGTCCTAATGTTGCACCTGGATCTTCAGATTTAGATTCTTTTAAAGTAGAAAAAAAGGATTTAGTTAGTTTTTTATATTCTTCTTTATCAGCGGGGTCTTTTAAGTCAGGACTTGTTAATCCCTTATTATAATAATACATTAAGTTAACAAACCATCTTTTAGCATCAGATTTATCTTCTTTTAACCCGCCAGGAGTAGTTAGTTTTTTTCCTGTATTAGTATCTCTATCATATCCACAAGTGCCTTCATTTGCTTTTTTCTTTTTTTTCTTTTTAGGTAATCTAAAAGCATAAGGTGTTAAATAAGCACCTGCGGCCCCACTTGTAGACATTTCATCTACTGTTTTTCCAAAAACTAAATAATGAGAAACACTGCAAACTTCTCCATCAGCGGAACAATGTCTTTTACCTTTAAGTATCATTGGATTAACTAGATCTAATCCAAACTGTTGTTTCATTAAACCTCTAATTATATTAACACCCTTTTCATCAACAGCATCATACATAGTATCATTTTCGCTGTCTTCCATTGGATAAAATTGTAGTATAGCTACATCATCATTAAAATATTTAGATACCATATCCTTATCAGTAAACTTAACACCCGCATCTATATTAGTAACTAAATTAAATGGTTGGGAAGTTTCTGAATTGAATTCAGCTTGTTTTTGTAGTTTACCTATATCTTGAGATTGGATATTAAATTTATTAGTAAATGCTGCTTCATTAACCGCAAATGTTTTTCTATATATGTCAGGATAATTTTTTCTAATATGAGTACGATATTCATTAAATTTACTCATAATGTCCATCGCCATATCATCAATAGTAGCATCTTCTGTTTTAGATGATAAATCAGTTAATTGTGTTCTTAATTTTTTAAATGTAGTAAATGCTGTATCAAAATTAGGTACTTTTTTAACATCCCAAGAAACAGTTCCTGTTTCTGGATTAATATCACTAACAGTAGTTTGAACACCACTCGAAGTAGTAACATCACCAATTTCTATTTCTTTTACTTTATACTTGTACCCCATTAGATATTTTGATTTCTTTTACTAATTCATAATATTGTAGTAAATCAACTAAGTTATCATCATTGATTTTATCTGTTTTACTTAACTCTACTAATAGTTTAGCAACTTCAGTAATCTTAATTTTAGTAGCTTTATCTTTAATATTTTCAGCTTCAGTATTTAAGGAAGATTTTAACTCATTTATTTTAGTATTGTAAAAATTTCTTAAACTTGGAGTTGAATCTACAGAATTAATAAATTCTTTTAATACCTCTTTTTGTTCTCCACTTAATGACTCATATTTGTCATTAAATTTTTCCAACAATATTTTATAAGTAAGAGATCTTGTATCCTCATCATATGTAGCAAACTCAAGTAGTACTTCCTCTTTCTTAGTAGGATCTAACTTTTGCTTAGTTAAGTGTTCTAATAAGGTTATTTTATTATTCATCAACTGCTCAGTATTAATCATAGTTGATGAATTATACCCCTCAATTAGTGTATATAGAGAAGCTAATTCTTTATAGTTTTTAATCTTAGAGTTAAAAAACTGATTTACATCATAGTGTTTTTGTATCTCATTAATAAGATTATATTTTTGTTTTCTAAGGAAAGTCCTATTAAACTTTTTAGAATTATCTAATACTGTTTCTATAAGAACTGATGCTCTACTCTCATTTAGAGTGGGTGATTTTTGGATTGACTCATATAACTTGTATTCACGACCTAATTCACTTTTTACAAAGTATTTTTTTAGTAAATCTATAGCGGGAGAGTCAACACCTTTTAAAGTATCAGCAGTAATTTGTCTTACAAGCAATTCAAATAGTATACCTGTATTTTTAAATTTAGAATTCTTAATTTTCATCAAAAAAGTGTATTTAGTTATAAATATTAGTCCTTTAGTTGAGATTCATCCAATAAGGTACTATCCTTTTTGTCTTGCTCAAACACTAGTTGTTTTTTATTTAACTGCTTAAATATATCCTTATTTTTTAGATATGTAACTTCTGGTTTTTCAAACTCTGATATAGATGATTTATTACTACCCTCGTTTTTATCTGTATCCTTCATACGTTTTACACCTAAAGGATCTTTTCCAAAGTTATTATCTTGTTTACCTCTATTAGTTATTGAATCTTTAGGTCTACCTAGTTCAGCATCTTCATTATACCCATCAGGCACATTACCTGGATCTGAATACATTCTGCCTTTACCATATAGACTAGCTAAATCATGAGGAGTTCCATATGATTGGCCTGTTTCAACTGGGTCATTACCTTCAGCTGCTATTTGGTCTAATCTGAACTTACGTTTAGCATCTTCTCTAGTTAAGGATCTATACTCATCATATTGATCTTCACTAAAGTGATAGATGTTATGATAAATCCAATCTGATGGTACTAATCCTTGATCTAATAAAGTTCCAGCTAGTTCAGCTTTGGATTTAAGTAACTCAATTCTTTCTTGATCATATATGATTGAAGGAGTAGTCATTGACAACTCAAAGTTAGTTAAAGTTTCATCACTATATCCTTGTGTGTATAAGTGAACTAAAGCTATTTTGTTTAGCTCAGACAATAATATTCTTTGTATTCTATCTACTGTACGAGCAAATCTAATATCTTCTGCTGCTAGTGTAGCTTTACCTTCTATATTTTCATCATACCCTAAAAATGCTTTTGGTATTTTAAGTGCAGCAAATAGTTTATCTCTTAAATATTCTACATCTTGTATACCATCATAAGATAAACCAGGTGTAGTATCTATTTTAGTTGCACTATCATTTCCTCTAACAGGAATGTAAAAATCCTCAAGCATATTTTGCATATTATACTTTAAGTTATATTCACTGTTTTTTCATCCATCATTGGGGCGCGTTTCATATTTGAAACTGTTTTTTGCATAAATGCCTCTACCTCATTAGGAGGAATAGAACCTACATTTACATAAAATACTCTTTTTTCTGGTGCGCGAGCTATTCTATGGATTAACATTGCGTCTTCCATTAAAGCATATTGTTTATATAACTTTCTAGCTGGTTCAATATATGATCTACCATATGGTAAATAGTTTACATCTGCTACCATTCTAAAATGAGCCATTTCATAATTATCAT
>ENA-OQVM01006496-OQVM01006496.1-marine-metagenome-genome-assembly--contig:-NODE-6496-length-10602-cov-4.826413_pt1 | contig 10602 bp, 11 predicted proteins | sample MGYA00237776_ERZ505498 | MGnify/ENA primary metagenome ERZ505498 (study PRJEB26159, sample SAMN06265151) | marine metagenome | isolation source: Helgoland LTER site | place: Germany:Helgoland, sampling... | reverse complement strand
CCGTCTCGGGCAATGCGCGCCGGCACGGGGCGACGGCGCAACCCAAACCCTCCACCGTCGGCGCGTGGCTGTCCGTCATTCTCGATCGGCCGGACATCAAGCCGACAGATTTAATGCCAGGAGACGAACGTGGCTTCCGCGCCCTCGCACTCGCCCGCGCAGAGGCGCAAGTTGTCGCGGCCGAGGAGGCCCTATGCGACTTTGAGGACACGGCCATTTCTCCAGACGAGCCGGTGCCAGGGCAAGTCACTGACGCGACCGCATTACTGGGTGAGTTGAGCGGTTACGCGCGGCGCTTTAGTGAGGTGCAGTTGTACACGGCACTCCTGAGGATGATGCGTCACACGGAGCGTGACGAGCGGCTCCTCGGACGCGGACGCCATAAATTACTCAAGCGCTACGCGCGCGAGGCGAGGTCGCAGCGGCGGAGGGCCTTTCAGGCCTGGCTGGCCTGCATTGGGGAAGAGACAGACAGATTGCGGGAGGCTGCTTAATGGTCGATTTACCGAAACAAAGCCAAATACACCTCATAGTTGTATTACCCCCTAAATGCCCGATAACGCGGCCACTCAGACGTTCTGACAAAGATCTGCGATCAACGTGCTGCTCACACTTGGGTCTTCCAAACTGATCCCACTGGAAAAGAATAGGTGTCCAATCAGACCCGAAAAATCCCGAGCGAACACTTTTTCTTTGGCCTGGCTCGGTCCGAAACTTCAGTCGATTGGCTTATTGCATGAAGAATCGGCTATTCTTGTATTTTAACGCATGTTGCAGTATATACTACAACACATAATAGAGAGATCATCATGACCAAGCTCCTCACACCCCACATTGCCACAATGACCGAAATGCGTGAGCCGCATAAAGTGCTTGAACGTTCCGGCGGCAATCCGGTTGCGGTTTTGAAGAATTCGGCTCTGGTAGGGTATTTTGTACCCGCCGAGGCTGTCCAGGAAACCGATAGCCGCGTCGCCACACGCGACGAGGTCTTGAGAAGTCTCAAGCGCCGCAAAAATGTTAACCAGCCCGTTCTTGACTACCTTAAGGACAAATAGGTGTGTTCAGTCTCTTGTCTCCAGAACTTGTTGAACTCATTCATGACGAGGTTCTGAACCCTGGCGAACTTGTGGGCCGCGCGCACGACAAATCGCTCGAGGGCGCGTTGTCGCGTGTGGACTACCGCCTTGCGTATGGATTGATTGACGACGCGTTTGCGCTGGCGGCTTGTTATGCCGAGGTGATCGCTCAAGGCCACTGCTTCAATGACGGCAACAAACGTACAGCATACCAATCCATGGACGTCTGTCTCGATGTCAACGGCATCGCAATTAACTGGACTGTTGAAGACGTCGCCGATCGCATAATTCTCCTGGCGCAAGGCAAGCTGGAAGCAGAAGATTTTGCGCAATGGCTGAGGTATATGGCTGACCAGAACACCTAATTGCCCCGAGTGTTGTCCGGCTCAAGCGTATCGGTTTCGCGGGATATATTGCGGCCAATACTCCACGTTACTTGCGGTATACGTTACTCCAAATAGTGCTTGAAAGAGAAGGGAACCGGGGGGGGGCAAGACCCCGCGTCGGGCATGCCCTCCAGATAAGGAGATGCCATGTTCAGTCAGATCCTATCGGCCTGCGTCTCATTATGCTGGACTTTGCCAATATTTTTGACAATGCTTGTCATCACACAGTATACCAGTCGACGAAAGGCGCATGACGAATGGCGACCATGAATGTTTCCCTTCCCGACCCAATGAAGACTTGGGTTGAAGCACGGCTCAAGGACGGTTCTTACAGCAATACGAGCGATTATGTGCGCCACCTTATCCGCTGCGATCAGGAGCGCGCACATGCGATCGAGGCGTTGCAGCAAGCGATTGACGAGGGCGTGAAGAGCGGTGCGCCTGAGCCGTTTGACTTCAAGGCGTTCAAGGCAGGGATGCGGGAGCGGCATGCCCGCAAGTAGTCTGACGTCCTATCGGCTGACACCCGCAGCCCAAAACGATTTGGAAGATATCTGGTTTTACACGTCGCAGCGCTGGTCGGCTGCGCAGGCCGATCGCTATACCGATATCCTTGAAGATACGTTAGAGCGGCTGCTCTTCATGCCAGAGATGGCGCGTGAGCGCAGTGAGTTTGATCCGCCTGTTCGCATACATCCCAGTTCTGAACATTTGATCATCTACCGAACCGAGGACAGTCACCTTGCGATCTTGCGTGTTCTCGGCGCAGCTCAGGACTGGCAAGCGATCTTGAGGGCTGCGGACCAATGAAGTTCGACTGCGCACGCTCATCATCAAATGCCCGATAACATTGGTTCTCGCAGATACTGCGCGGCGCCCGCAGACTGATCGTTGAGCGGCAACATATCTGCCGGCACGCCCGCAAATTCACCGATACATCGCCGTTCAAATTAAAGTGTTCCGCCGCCGTGTTTATGATGTGCACCGGCGGGATATGTCTGCTTACCAGACCGGTGCAGGTTTTTACGCCGCCGTTGACACCGGTCCAAAGACCTGAGATCAATATGCGTCACAGCATTAACTCCAGGCACATAAGTGTTCTGGATTTCGACTAGATTTGTTGGCCTACTTCATCTCACCTCCTACTCTTGCAAAAAGGATTTCTGCATAATGGCGTCCATCCCAAAAACCGTCGCAGTCATTGGCCTCGGCTATGTCGGTCTCTCGAATGCGGTCTTGCTTGCACAGCACAACAAGGTCATGGCGGTCGACATCCTCGAAGATCGGGTCGCGATGCTGAACGTGCGTCAGTGCCCGATCGATGATACTGAACTGGCCGCATACCTCGCGACAAAAGATCTTGATCTGACGGCAACAACAGATCTGGAAGCCGCTGTGGCTCATGCGGATTTTGCGATCATAGCATCGCCTACAAACTATGATCCGGTCGAGAACTTCTTCGATACGTCATCCGTGGAAACTATTGCACGCGCTGTGATTGAGGCGAACCCCGACACTGTGGTCGTGATTAAATCAACCATCCCGGTAGGCTTCGTCCGCCGTCTGCGCGAAATGCTGGACACAGACCGGATCTTCTTCAGCCCGGAATTCCTGCGTGAGGGCCAGGCCCTGCATGACAACCTCCACCCTTCCCGCATTGTTGTCGGCGAACGCAGTGAGCGCGCGCGTGACTTTGCCGAGTTACTCCTTGAAGGCAGCGCCTCACAAGACGCACCTATCTTGTTTACCAACCCCGATGAGGCCGAAGCGATTAAGCTTTTTGCAAACACCTATCTTGCCATGCGGGTGGCGTTTTTCAACGAACTCGACAGCTATGCCATGTCTGATGGTATGGATACGCGGCAGATCATCGAGGGGGTTGGTCTCGACCCGCGCATCGGGGCGCATTACAATAACCCATCATTTGGCTACGGTGGCTACTGCCTGCCCAAAGATTCCAAGCAACTTCTGGCAAATTATTCTGAGGTGCCGCAGAATCTGATCCGCGCCATCGTTGATGCCAACCGGACACGCAAGGATTTTCTCTCCGACCAGATCATTGCCCGCAAACCAAGCGTGGTCGGGATTTACCGGCTGGTGATGAAAGCAGGAAGCGACAACTACCGCCAATCCTCTATCCAAGGGATCATGAAACGGATCAAGGCAAAGGGCATTGAGGTCATCGTCTATGAGCCAGTGATCATAGAAGACCAGTTTTACGGATCACGCGTGATCCGAGATCTCGATGCGTTCAAGGCAGATGCAGACTTGATTGTGACAAACCGGATAACGGATGAGATTGCAGATGTCGCTGATAAGCTATTCACCCGCGATCTGTTTGGGGCGGATTGATGCAGTCTGATAATGAGAATTCTAAGATGCGCACAGCGCTTGTAACGGGCTCAGCAGGGTTCATCGGCTACCATGTGTGTCGACGGCTGCTGGATGATGGTTTTCATGTCATCGGGATTGATGCACTCACGGACTACTATGACGTCGCGCTGAAACAGAAGCGCGAGGCAATGCTGTTACAGTCATCAGCCTATAGCAGCGTTCATACGCTAATCGAAACACCGAACGTTTTGATGAATCTGTTCGCGAAGGAACAACCGGATGTTGTCATCCACCTCGCAGCACAGGCAGGTGTGCGTTATTCCATTGAAAACCCCCGCTCCTACCTTGAGAGCAATCTTGTGGGCACATTCGAGCTGCTTGAGGCCGCACGGGCCTACCCACCCGCACATATGCTTTTGGCTTCGACCTCTTCGGCTTACGGGGCCAACACGCAGATGCCCTATGCCGAGACCGACCGTGCTGATCACCAGATGTCATTCTACGCCGCGACCAAAAAAGCCAATGAGAATATGGCACATTCTTATGCCCATCTCTTTGAACTTCCGATTACGATGTTTCGGTTTTTTACTGTCTATGGACCGTGGGGACGGCCAGACATGGCGCTCTTTAAATTCACCAAGGCGATCCTGACTGGTGTCCCTATCGACATCTACAATCACGGTGACATGAAGCGGGATTTTACTTATATTGACGACTTGGTGCATGCCATTCGTCTGCTCGTTGATGTGGTACCAGAGCGGGAGCAGCCAAATGTTTTCCAAGATGGTGACAGTATATCTCCAGTTGCGCCCTGGCGGGTGGTCAATATTGGAAACTCCAACTGCGTGCAGCTGACAGATTTCATCACAGCCATTGAGGCGGCGATTGGCCGGCCTGCCATTCGCAATCTGATGGAGATGCAGCCTGGCGATGTACCAGCAACTTGGGCCAATGCAACTCTCCTACACGATCTTACCGGCTACACACCTCAGACAGAAATTGGGATTGGGGTGGCTGAGTTTGTGGCTTGGTACCGCGACTACTATGCCGTTTAACCACGAATATTCATCCCGCAAGATCCAAAATTTTCGGATCGATAAATTTCAAAAAAGCCGTGCAGAGGAATGATAGTGATGGATTTTGAAAAGTTAAGCCGAGTCATGCGTGAGACTGCTCTGCTGGCTGGCGAGAAAATCATGGAATTCTACGATGCTGATGATTTTGACGTGCGATCAAAGAATGACGACAGCCCGGTCACAGTAGCAGACGAAGCCGCGGATGCTATCATATCTGCGGCTTTGCGTACGGCATTTCCTGACGTCCCTCTTGTCACTGAAGAACAGGCCGCAACGCACACTCAGGACGTCAACACTTTCTTAATTGTAGATCCTCTTGACGGAACAAAAGAGTTCATTCAGCGCAGGGGCGATTTCACAGTAAACATTGCTTATGTAAAGGACGGTTTGCCGATCCGTGGTGTTGTTTATGCACCAGCTAAATCGCGACTTTTCTATACCGACTCTAAGGGGAAATCCGTTGAAGAGATTGGCCCGTTTGTTAACGATGTAATTGGAGATACGACCACAACTACAGTTTCACATGCCGACAATTCAGCACTTATGGTTGTTGCGTCCAAGTCTCACCGTGATCAGGCCACTGATGACTATATTAGCAGGTATGCTGTTAAGGACATGAAGAGTGCCGGGTCTTCTTTGAAGTTCTGCTTGATCGCGACGGGTGAGGCCGACATCTACCCCCGCCTTGGGCGGACAATGGAATGGGATACGGCCGCTGGACACGCTGTTCTCACTGGAGCCGGCGGTAAGGTCGTGCGCTATGAGGACCATAAGCCGCTCAGTTATGGCAAACCAACCTTTGCAAATCCGTTCTTCATTGCTACCGAACCAAGCGTAGTGCTGCAGAAGCCATGACGCCACAACCGCAAAACTTTGACGGAGAAAGTCCGAGAATGCCTCCCAAAACCTTGACCCACCTGCAGCGCCTAGAGGCAGAAAGCATCCATATTCTTCGCGAAGTTGTCGCAGAAGCTGACAACCCGGTGATGTTGTATTCCGTCGGCAAAGACAGTGCGGTCATGCTACATCTCGCGAAAAAGGCATTTTACCCTGCCCCACCGCCATTTCCACTGCTCCACGTCGACACTACCTGGAAATTCCAGGATATGTATGCGCTGCGTGAGCGTGCTGCTTCCGAGGCGGGGATGGAGTTGCTTGTCCATCAGAACCCTGATGCGGTTTCGCGCGGTATCAATCCGTTCGACCACGGAGGGCTCCATACCGATATGTGGAAGACTGAAGGTCTCAAGCAGGCCCTGGACAAATTCGAATTTGATTTTGCCTTTGGTGGAGCGCGTCGTGACGAAGAGAAGAGTCGTGCAAAAGAGAGGGTCTTCTCCTTCCGGTCCGCCAACCACCGCTGGGACCCCAAACAGCAACGCCCCGAGCTTTGGCGGCTTTATAATGCGCGCAAGACCAAGGGCGAGAGCGTGCGTGTCTTCCCGATCTCCAACTGGACCGAGCTTGATATATGGCAGTACATTCACCTAGAAGGCATCGAAATCGTGCCGCTCTATTTTGCGGCGCCACGTCCAACTGTTGAGCGTGACGGGATGATCCTGATGGTGGATGACGATCGCATGCCTCTGCGTCCGTCAGAGCAACCACAGATGCGCTCTGTGCGGTTTCGTACGCTCGGATGCTACCCATTGACCGGTGCGGTGGAGAGTGAAGCGGCCACGCTACCCGAAGTGATACAGGAAATGTTGCTTGCCACGACGTCGGAACGCCAGGGCCGCGCGATCGACCATGATCAGGCAGCTTCAATGGAAAAGAAAAAACAGGATGGCTATTTCTAAGCTCTTTTTCCTTTTGCACGATTGACCTGAACGGACACCTTCATGACTGACCCTATTTATAAGACCGATGCCTTGATTGCTGAGGACATCAACGCCTACCTTGATGCGCACCAACACAAGACAATGTTGCGCTTCATCACCTGTGGCTCTGTTGACGACGGCAAATCCACCTTGATAGGTCGCCTGCTTTATGACAGCAAAATGATCTTCGAAGACCAGCTTGCCACGCTGCAAGCCGACAGCAAGCGCGTTGGTACGCAAGGTGGCGAAATTGACTTTGCGCTGTTGGTTGATGGCCTTGCAGCAGAACGTGAGCAAGGTATTACAATCGACGTTGCCTATCGGTTCTTTGCGACAGAGCGGCGCAAATTCATTGTCGCTGATACCCCGGGACATGAACAATACACCCGCAATATGGTCACAGGCGCTTCTACGGCTGATGTGGCTGTCATTTTGATTGATGCCCGTAAAGGCATTCTCACACAGACCCGACGGCATAGCTACCTGGTGCATCTTCTGGGCATTCGCCAGGTAGTCTTGGCCGTGAACAAGATGGATCTTGTGAACTATGATCAAACCGTCTTCGACAAGATCGTCATGGATTACGCAGCATTTGCGCAGAGCATCGGTATTACTAGCTTTGTGCCGGTCCCGGTCTCCGGACTGGCGGGTGATAATATTACAGGGCCGAGCGAGAAGACACCTTGGTATCAGGGTCCTTCACTCTTGTCCCATCTTGAACAGGTTGAGATAGACGTCGCCCACGATCAGACCCAACCTTTCATAATGCCAGTCCAGTGGGTGAACCGTCCCAATCTCGATTTTAGGGGCTTTGCTGGCTTGATTGCCAACGGGACGGTGCAGCCAGGCGATGATGTGCGCGTCCTGCCATCTGGTAAAACCTCGCAGGTGGCGCAGATTGTCAACTTTGACGGTGATCGGGATTTAGCAGTAGCCGGTGAATCCGTGACACTCACCCTCAAGGACGAAATCGACTGTTCACGCGGTCAAGTGCTTGTTGCTGCGCAGTCACCACTCGAAGTCGCTGACCAATTCGAGGTCACCATTGTTTGGATGGATGAAACCGCGATGGTCCCGGGCCGTGCATATTGGCTCAAAATTGGCGCGCAAACGGTCTCTGCCACTGTGCACGAGCCCAAATACGAAGTGAACGTCAATACTCAGGAACATACTGCAGCAAAAACGTTGGACCTCAACGCCATTGGCGTGGCCAACTTGACAACAGATCGTGAAATCCCCTTTGCACCCTACACAGAAAGCCGGGATCTTGGCGGGTTCATCCTGATCGACAAGATTTCCAATCACACTGTTGCTGCCGGTATGATCCACTTCGCGCTGCGTCGGGCAAGCAATATTCACTGGCAACCCACCGAGATTACCCGCGAAAACCATGCCGCCATGAAGAACCAGAAACCTTCAGTTCTGTGGCTGACAGGCCTCTCGGGCTCGGGCAAGTCGACGATCGCCAATGTACTGGAGCAAAAGCTTGCCCGTATGAACCGGCATACGCTTTTGCTTGATGGCGACAATGTGCGCCATGGACTGAACAAAGATCTCGGTTTCACAGAAGCTGACCGGGTGGAAAACATCCGCCGGGTCGGTGAAGTCGCCAAGTTGATGACTGATGCTGGACTGATTGTGATTACCGCTTTCATATCGCCGTTCCGCTCTGAGCGCGATATGGTGCGCGCTATGATGCAGCCTGGTGAATTTGTTGAAGTATTTGTTGATACGCCACTTGAAGTCGCAGAAGCCCGGGATGTGAAAGGCCTTTATGCCAAGGCGCGCGCGGGTCAGCTAAAGAACTTTACCGGAATTGATTCACCCTATGAGGCACCCGAGAATGCTGAAATCAGGATTGATACCACTGACATGTCACCGTCGGAGGCCGCCGATGTGATCATCGCACGGCTGATCCCGTAAATGACTGAATGGCCTTGCATCATTCTGAGGTGAGGCCACTCAGGTAAGGTGTCTTTTGAACTGCTACGCAATTTGTAAAATGGAATTAGTACGTAGAATTCGGACAGCGTGTTAAGATTTATCCGACAATGACGACGGTGAACCTCTCTTATCTCAATTCCACCCTGACCGCGGTCGTCAAAATTCACCCCCAAGAACCTTCCCGACCAGTCGCTGGCGTAAAAACTCAGGCCGTCAAGTTGATCGACTATTGCAGTTCGGCTGCAAGTGTTGCGGTATTTAGATTTTTCAAATCTGTCCCCTTGGGACAGACGTCAGCAAGTGTTGCGTAAAGCGGTTCAACGCTTTCAGGCAGCATAAGTGTGGCATTCCTCTGCGATGATCTGGCTCTCGGTCGCATGTATTGAGAAACACGAAGGGCAACCGCGAATGCATTTGTGACACAAGCGCTTGATACGATTGCAGGATTGCAAGGCAATCAACCAACATACGCAATGTTGAATATTTTCAGGCCACGTTTTGACGACGTGCATAGAACGTAACCGCGTCACCCCACCGCACAAAAACACGCAGTCTCACCGCGAAAGGGGAAAAGTCGCAGACTTTTGCTTCGCCACTGTAGCAGGTTTTGATGTGGTTCTTGGCCCTGATAAACTCGCCTGCCTGATCCGTATCCAAGCAAGGCCATCAGGTCCAAAAATCTTAATTCCAAGTCAATGATCATCCGATAGCCGCGGAAACCCTAAAGAGGTGCGCCGAGACCAAGGGATGATTTGCGTTGCAGTGCTGATCAGATGATTGCTGAAACCTAGTCCGACCAACTCGGACGGAGTTCGCCGAACTCTTTAACCGATGTGTGCACTGGCCACGTCCGCAGGAAGGGTTGCAATCATCTGATGGTTACCGATCCCCCCTCCCACACAACGGCAAAAAATACGACGCGGGCGCACAGCCAAATGTTGCATGACGCCAACACCCCCCACCGGCTCATCAAGCAGATAGCGCGCGTCAGTCGCACATCAGGTTTTGACGCAATCCCCATGCGGCACGGGTGCGCCAATTCCAAACGCCCAAGCGTCCAGCCGCTGTGCCGTACAAACAAGAACTTGGAACTTTGCACATGAAGATCTCCATCATTACCGCCGTCTATAACCGCGAGACCACAGTCGCCCAAGCAATCAAGAGTGTAGCGACGCAGACTTACCCGCAGGTCGAACACCTGATCGTGGATGGCGCCTCCAGCGACGGGACAATGCGCGAAGTCCAAAAACTTGCCCACCCCAAGATGCGTATGATCAGCGAACCTGATAGCGGCATTTACGATGCACTCAACAAAGGGGTCCGCAACGCGACGGGTGACGTGGTTGGGTTGATGCATTCAGACGATTTTTTTGCGCATGATAAGGTACTGGAGACTGTGGTAGATGCCTTTACGCGCACCGGCGCTGATGCTGTGTACGGCGATCTCGATTATGTCGCTGCGGATGATACCGCGCGGGTCATTCGGCACTGGAAATCAAAAGACTTTGCCCCGCGTATTTTGGCGCAGGGCTGGATGCCACCGCATCCAACACTCTTTGTACGCCGTGATGCCATGATGCGTCTGGGGCTTTACAACACCGACTACCGGATTGCGGCAGATTACGAAGCCATTTTGCGGTGGTTTGGTAAAGGTAAACTCAAACCAGCCTATGTCCCGGAAGTTCTCGTTAAAATGCGTGTAGGTGGAGAAAGCAATCGCTCGTTTGAGCGTATTTTGCGCAAAAGCCGCGAGGACTATCGTGCGCTGCGCGTAAATTGTATCGGCGGCATAGGTGCTCTTGCCCGGAAAAATTTGAGCAAATTGCCTCAATTAATGAAGCTGTAACGACGCCGACAAGACAGAATCTGCGCTTTCTCCAAATCAAAATCAGCGTCATTCAAAGAACAGCAAATCATAGCTGCACCTGCATTTCGGGTAAACTGTCTTGTTGGCGTCAGAAAT
>ENA-OQVM01006494-OQVM01006494.1-marine-metagenome-genome-assembly--contig:-NODE-6494-length-10606-cov-3.064204_pt1 | contig 10606 bp, 8 predicted proteins | sample MGYA00237776_ERZ505498 | MGnify/ENA primary metagenome ERZ505498 (study PRJEB26159, sample SAMN06265151) | marine metagenome | isolation source: Helgoland LTER site | place: Germany:Helgoland, sampling... | reverse complement strand
CGCAATTCCAGCGATGGATTAAAATAAACCACGCCAGCATAGCCATCCACAATCAGCTCACTACCGTCGACTTCAGTAAAAGGAACATCAACCGCGCCCATCACTGTAGGCACGCCCATGCTGCGCGCAAGGATAGCCACATGAGAGTTGCTTGAACCCTTTAACGACACCAGCCCGACGAGCTTTTTACGCGGCACTTCGGCAAGCATAGTTGCGGTGAGCTCATTCCCTACTAAGACAACATTATCGGGATAAATCATCGGCTCACGATTGGCCAACTGGAGATATTCCAGCACACGCCGACCAAGGTCTTTAACATCAACTGCCCGCTCTTTGAGATAAGAGTTCTCCATCTGCTCAAAGGCTCGCAAATGCGAAAGTATTACTCTCGACACAGCACCCTGCGCCCACTCTCCAGCTTCTATTAATTGCTCAATTTCAGCAGGCAATGCATGCTCATCGAGCATTTTTGAGTAGACGTCAAACAGCGCCAACTCTTCGGCAGGTAAGCGATCGGCTAATTGCATACTGAGCTTGGCCACGTCTTTGCGCACGCGCCCCACGCAGGCGCGAAAGAATACTATTTCTTCGTAAACATCTTTATTGCGGCGGCTTGGTACGCCATAAAGATCAGCTGGCTGAGACACCACCAGCGCCCTACCAATTGCAACTCCCGAGGCTCCAGCGATACCGCGAAACTCAGCATTAGCCACATTCGCGTTGGCTGAGGTATCGAGCATACCAGTAGCTTGAGCATGAGCAATCACCCCTGCTAACTGAGCAGACATGGTCAGTAAAAAAGCCTCTTCACTCTCATCAAAACTGCGGCGGTCAGTCTGCTGCACGACCAACACACCAAGCACCCGTCGATGATGCACAATAGGCACACCAAGAAACGAATTAAACGGCTCTTCACCAATATTTTCTAAAAATTGGAAATTGGGATCGGTCTGCGCATTACTGGTGTTAATGGATTCTTCGCGCAATGCCACCTGACCCACCAAACCCTGCCCAAAAGGAAGGCTGAGCTTACCTAATGCTTCTCGATTAAGACCCTCGGTGGCTGTAAAGACCAAGCGACTTTCACCATGATCGGCCATATAAACGGTACATACTTCGGTACCCATAGCCTCGCGCACGTCACGCACAATAATATCGAGCGCAGATTGCAAATCCGGAGCCGTGTTAACTCTCTGGACAATACCGCTTAACGATTGAAGAATATTCATGGTGATATCGCTTAATGCGCCCGCAACTGGCGCATTTTATCGGCATGGGGCACCGACAAATCTTTGAGCATGCGTTTATAAACACTGCGCTTAAAATCAATAATCTGAGTCACTGGGTACCAATAGCTTACCCAGCGCCACTCCTTAAATTCAGGCTTAGGGCTCAACGATGTATTGACTACCGACTCATCACTGGTGAGATGCAACAAAAACCATTTCTGCTTTTGCCCAATACATATTTGCCCTGGCTGATTCGAGCGGATCATCTTTTCAGGCAAGCGATAGCGTAGCCAGCCTCGAGTAACCCCCCAAATATCAACATCGCTAGCCGTGAGGCCGACCTCTTCGTGCAGTTCGCGATACATGGCTTGTTCGGGTGTTTCTCCCTGCTGCATGCCTCCCTGGGGAAACTGCCAACCACCCTGCCGAGTTCGATGTGCCCACAGCACATCGCCCTCACCATTCACAATTACGATGCCAACATTGAGCCTATATCCCGCTGAATCTAACACCTAACGCACCGCTCCCAATTAATCCCTACCGCCTGTAAATACGTCATTGCCAAGCAACTCAAAACCGACCTATCGCTGCTATAACTATGGATGCGACTATATCATAATGCACGGCTCAACTTGCGATGCCATCGCAACGAAGTCGTGTGCTAGCAAGTCAGATTAGTTAGCATGCGACCCAACGATACCTAAAATTAGTGAGGCTACCTCTGGAAAAACAATCGCTCGCAATTTTCGACCTCGATAACACGCTGCTAGGTGGCGACAGTGATCACGCATGGGGCGAATTCCTTATTCAGCAAGGCTTGGTCGATGCCGATGAACACCGTCAACAAAACGACCTTTTTTATGCCGCCTACCAAGACGGCTCGCTGGACATTAACGCCTACCTTAAATTCGCGCTGCAGCCCATCACTGGCCAATCACCTAGTGAATTGGCCCCCTTACAGCAAACATTTTTACAGCAGATGATTGAACCTATGCGCCTGAGCAAAGCCGACGCGCTGCTCGATATGCACCGCAATCAAGGCGATCAATTACTAATCATTACGGCCACCAACGATTTCATCACGCGGCCTATTGCCAATTGGCTGGGCGTCAATCACCTACTCGCCTGCCAGGCTGAAATTGTTGATGAATGCTATACCGGGAGGGCTGTTGGTACACCATGCTTCCAACAGGGAAAAGTTATTCGCCTGCAGGAATGGCTGCAGGACAAAGCCTTCGACCTCACGCAGGCCACTTTCTACAGCGACTCATGCAATGACCTACCCCTGCTCGAGGCTGTCGGCAAACCAGTGGCCGTTGATGCCGATGAACGGCTACGGGCACACGCGCACAAATATGGATGGAAATGCATCAGCCTACGCGACTAAACCGACGCCGAACCCTAGCAAAGACGATAGCTGTCGACCGAGGCAGATCGCTCCTCTAAGCGGAGCCCTAGACGACGGTATCGACTACCGATAAATGGCGGGGCGTTGAAACGCTGGGTTTTTTCAAGAATAACTTAAGAAAATCATCGAATGGTATAGCCGGCGAATAGAAGTTGCCCTGCAACTGATCACAATGATGCTCGACCATAAAATCTCTTTGCGCTTCTGTTTCGACGCCTTCAGCTACCACTTGTAGGCTCAGTTCATGCGCCAGTGAAATCATCGCTTTAACCACCTTGGCACTATCAATACTCTTAGTGGCATTCTGTACGTGGCTACCGTCGAGCTTAACTGTTTCAAAAGGCAACTGCTGCAGCTGCGGCACCGAAGAAAAACCCGTACCAAAATCATCAAGCGAAAAGTGCACACCCTCTGCCGCTAACAAGTACATCTCAGCCGCCAATGTATCAAAATTGCTTAGTAACTCAGGCTCAGCAAGCTCGAATTCGAAACGCCTAGGGTTAACTTGATGATTAGCAAAAATCTTTTTCACGCCGTCAACAAATCCTGCCTCATAAAACTGGCTAGCTCCAACATTCAAAGACACTCGCAAAGGCGGGATATTCTGCGCGTTCATCTTGCCTATATCACTACACAGCCTATTCAGCACCCAATAACCTATTTGGGGTAAAAGCCCAGCCTGCTCGGCAAGATCGAGAAATTCGCCAGGTAAAACAAGCCCCCGCTCCGGATGATGCCAGCGCAGCAGCGCCTCAACAGCCACCACTTTACCAGTGCGAAGTGAAATTCTTGGTTGAAAATATAAATCCAACTGATCCTGATTAATAGCACCGCGCAGTTCAACCTCTAGGCGATTTTGATCGACAGCCTCTGCATTCATTTTATCGGTGAAGAAACGATAGTTAGATCCAGCAATGCCCTTCGCTTCATACATTGCCATATCGGCATGACGCAGAAGTGTTTGCGCATCTTGACCGGCATCGGGATATGCCGCGATGCCAATACTACAACCCACGCGCACATGCTGATGACCGAGATCAAAGGGCTCAACGACCACATCAATAATTTTTTGCGCGATGCTGATCGTGTCATTAAGGCTGCCCACCTTTTCGACCAGCACAGTGAATTCATCACCGCCCACTCTCGCCACCGAGTCGGTTCGGCGAATACATTGCTGAAGCCTTTGCGCGATACCCTGCACCAGCATGTCGCCTTTGTCATGCCCATAGGTATCGTTGATCGCTTTAAAGCCATCGAGGTCGACATATAGCAAGGAAAAAGGGGCATCACCGCGCTGGGCTCGCTGCAAAGCACGATCGAGGCGATCATTAAAAAGCGCTCGATTGGGGATTCCTGTGAGCAGATCGTAGTGCGCAAGACGCGCCAGCTCAATTTCGGAGTGCTTGCGATCAATGGCATATCTAATCGCGCGCTCTAAACTTTCTGCGCTCATCTCGGACTTCATCAAGTAGTCGGCTGCACCGGCTTTAATCACGGCGCAGTCTAGCTGCTCATCAATCTCTGAGGTCAAACAAATAATGGGGGTATTGCAGTCATGACCTGCTGCTGCGCGCAATAAGTCATGGCAGATAGCGGAGTTGTCCTCGAAGTCGAGCAGAATAATATCGTGCAGCGGGCTTAATAACGCCTCAAGCGCATGGCTATAATCGGCGCACCAGGTCAACTCATAGTCGACGCTCATAACCGATTGCAGCACATTAACCATGCCTATATATTGATCGCGACTCTCATTGATTACCAGCACGCGAATGAAGGATTGTTGCATGTAATAGCTTCCACCAACCAACTCTTACCGAGGCGCGCCTAACGCCGCTCACTCTCAATGACTCTCAAACTAGTGACTCATTATTCACACTCAAACTCTAAGCCCCAACATATACTGACCTGACTGGGTAAGGGTAGGCTAAAAAAACGCCCTCTGCTACGCCACATACCTATAAAAAATGTGCGATTTTCACAGCTAGCGTTTTATTAATAGCTGTTTTTATTGGCTCTACCCACAGCGAACCAAGCCAGCTAACGCTATGCATTGTTCGCCCCCGCATATATCACCTTGGGTTTATTATCACTGGGGACCTAGGCAATACAAAAGTTAACCGTGATGAATGATTTACCCACAACAGCAATACCCCTATACTGCCGCCCCGCGCAACGCGCCAGTGTGCAATATTGCACTCAACCCATAATAGTTAAGTCAATCCGTTGTCCAGAGAAAAAACTTCCGCTAACCAGCCCCCACTGCACAGCCTAAACGCTGACCAGCAGGCAGCTGTGCGTTATGTTAGTGGCCCGGTATTAGTGCTCGCCGGCGCAGGCAGCGGTAAAACTAGCGTAATTACTCGCAAGATAAGATGGCTGGTTACCGAGTGCGACCTCAATGCTCGCCACATTGCCGCCGTAACATTCACCAATAAGGCTGCTCGAGAGATGCGCAGCCGAGCCCAAGCACTGCTGGGTAGCGCCTCCCGCGGCTTACAAATCAGCACATTCCACCAGCTGGGCCTAAGAATCATTCAGCGTGAGTTGCCCCTGGCTAGGCGCAAGGCCGGCTTTTCTATTCTGGACGATCAAGACAGCAAAGCTCTGTTAAAAGATATTCTACTTAACGATAGTGATAGCGCAGAAACACTCTTAGATCTTTGCCAGCAACAGATCTCCCGCTGGAAGAGTAATGCCACAAGCCCCGCACAAGCCGAGCCCACTGCTACCAATAAGCAGGAGCACAGAATGGTGGAAGTTTTCAAACGCTATGAGCGAGCACTAGCCTCTTACAACGCGGTGGACTTTGACGATCTTATAGCGATACCCGTTAGAATTTTAAGCGAAGATGAGTCTGCGCGAGCACGCTGGCAAAAACGCATTCGCTACCTGCTGGTTGATGAATATCAAGACACCAACACAGGTCAATACCAGCTCGTCCAACTTATTGTGGGTGATCGCTCGGGGTTGTGCGTAGTAGGCGATGACGACCAATCTATTTACACTTGGCGCGGCGCCAATCCCGAAAATTTACAGCAATTATCGGCCGATTTCAAAGGCCTCAAGGTCATTAAACTCGAGCAAAATTATCGCTCGACTAATCGAATCTTGCGCAGTGCCAACCAACTCATCGCCAACAATGATCATCTCTTTGAAAAAAAGCTCTGGAGCGAAAAAGGCCTTGGCGAGCCTATCTCAGTAGTGCAGCTAGCCAATGAAGAGGTAGAGGCGGAATTTATTGCCAACGAAATTATCGATCAGCGCTTAAGGTCTAGGTTACAGCTCAAAGATTTTGCGGTTCTGGTGAGGAGCAACCATCAAACCAAGCTATTAGAACTTAAGCTTCAAGCAAAACAAATCCCCTACCATGTGACCGGCGGAACGGCTTTTTTTGCGCGCAACGAAATAAAAGATGTGATGGCTTACCTGCGTGTGCTGGTTAATCCCGACGATGACGCCGCTTTTTTACGCATTGTCAACGTGCCACGCCGAAAAATCGGCATCAGCACGCTCGAGGTATTAGGTAATTATGCGATGGAACGCGAATGCAGCTTGTTTAGTGCCATCGACGAAATTGGCCTAGCGCAGCAAATGCCCGAAGCTGGCCTTGCGCACCTACGCAAACTATCGCAGTGGTTCACTAATTTGCAGCGCCAAATTGACAATGGTAGTGCGATGCCGGCTCTACATGAAATGCTCGACGATATTGATTACCTGGGTTGGCTGAATCAAAACTGCAGCGGCAGCGCTGTGGCTGAACGACGCATGGAAAATGTCTACTTTTTAATGGCATCAATCGCTAAAGAAATCACTAACCAAAAAACACTTGCCGAGACTACACCCGACACAACTGGCGAAGCGGATTTATTAGAAGCGGTGATAGCTAAACTATTATTGCGTGACCTGCTCGATCAACAATCCGAAGAAGAGGCAGACAACAAAGTGCAAATTATGACCCTGCACGCCTCTAAAGGACTGGAGTTTCCACACGTTTTTATTATGGGTTTTGAAGAAGACTTCTTACCACACCGCAATAGCATCGAAGACGATAACATTGAGGAAGAACGGCGCCTCGCCTACGTAGGCATCACGCGCGCGCAAAAGAAGCTAGTACTAACAATGGCTAAACAACGCAAGCAATTTGGCGAGATGCTGAACTGCCAACCCAGCCGTTTTTTAGCGGAACTACCAACAGATGATATTCAGCGCACAGGTTTTGGTGAAAAAATGGATGAAGCCACCAATGCCGAGAAAGGCAAGCAAACCATAGAGAGTTTAAAGTCGCTGTTCGATTAAGGCTTTGATAGGTGCAAATGCTGCCCAATGATTTAGGTTATAATCGCATCAATGAATATTACAGCGGACATGCACCATGAGTAAAACGGTTATCAGCGGGACTGGGCTTTATACACCCAACGAATCTATCAGTAATAACGAGCTGGTAGAAGCGTTCAATGCCTATGCGCAGTTACATAATTTGGAACACAAAGACGCTATAGCCGCCGGGTACGAAGAACCTCTGCAGCCATCTTCTGCCGAATTTATCGAAAAAGCCTCGGGCATCAAAAATCGCTACGTCATGAATAAAGCCGGGATTCTCGACCCCGAGCGCATGGTACCTTTACTACCTGAGCGTAGTAATGACGAACCCTCCATTCAATGCGAAATGGCCATAGCCGCAGCAAATGAAGCCATGGCAACGGCCGGTAAAGTAGCTGCCGATATAGATATGGTTTTAGTTGCGGCCTCCAATTTGCAACGAGCCTACCCCGCTATGGCAGTCGAGATTCAAGACGCTCTAGGCATCAAAGGCTTTGCTTTTGATATGAATGTGGCCTGCTCCTCGGCAACTTTTGGCTTACAGCAAGCTCGCGACTCAGTAGCCAGCGGCAGCGCTCGCTGCGTACTCATGGTCAATCCTGAAATCTGCACCGGACACCTCAACTTCAAAGACAGAGACTCACACTTCATTTTTGGCGATGTCTGTACAGCTGTTATTGTAGAGAATGCCGACACCGCAACGGCTGCAGAGCAATACGAGATCCTCGGCAGTAAACTCCAAACTATCTACTCTAATAACATCCGCAATAACTTCGGCTTTCTTAACCGTGGCGATGAGTCAGGCATCGGCAAAGCCGATAAATTATTTGTGCAAGAGGGCCGTAAAGTTTTCAAAGAGGTCTGCCCTGCGGTGGCAAAGCAAATAGCAGAGCAATTAGATGAGCTGAATATTTTACCCAGCCAATTAAAGCGCATGTGGTTACACCAAGCCAACCTCAGCATGAATCAGCTAATCGCACGACGCGTCCTAGGCCGCGACGCAACAGAAACAGAAGCCCCTACTATTCTTGATGAGTATGCGAACACTTCCTCGGCCGGCTCAATTATCGCTTTTCACAAGGCGCGCAATGATCTGCAATCAGGGGACCTGGGCGTATTGTGCTCTTTTGGCGCAGGCTACAGCATTGGCAGCTTGGTTATTCGCAAAGTTTAAACCCGGCACCTCTCAATATTGGATGAAGACCAGCCTATTTTGGCGCAAACCAAATAATGCCCAAAAAAAACGGCCCCCTTAGGAGCCGCTCTTAATACTCGGAGCTGAAGGGCTATAAACCTTCAATCATATAATCAATAGATGCTTTGATCTCATCATCTGAGCAACTCATACACAGCCCCTTAGCCGGCATTGCACCGATGCCGGCAATCGCATTAGCGTAGACCGTATCCAGACCTGCCGCCAAACGACCAGCCCAATCGCCAGCATTTCGAAACTTTGGAGCACCAGCCGCACCCGACGAGTGACAGGCCAAGCATGAGCTGTTGTAGACCTCTTCACCTGACTTTGGTCCCGCTGCGGCTAACAGCAAGCCCTTGGCACAATCGTCGCCCGCTACACATACTGAGCCTACCGGCTTTATTCGCTCTGCAATGGCATCTTCAACCGAACCAGCATTGGCATTGCCAAACAGACTGAATGCAATAACCAGGCTAACGATCGCTAATTTGTATTGAATAACAACCTGAACTAACTTCATTTTTACTACCTCTTAGTTTCCTTAACTAGACCACTAACTTGACTTCTATTCGATGGACAATTGCCACAAGCCTAGCAATGTCGATTGAGTACATTAATTCATCGTTTTATACGGACGCAATAGCTCAAGGGTTTACATCATGGCCCTAGCAATGCATGGGCCCGATAGCCGTACCCTTGCCTATTAGCGGCACTAACATCCAGTTACCCTGTTATCAGCCCCAATCCCAATAAACCTAAGTACGATTATAGCTATTTGGCTGATTTACAGTAGTAAATACTGCATGGGCGGCTCCTCACCCCTGTCCTTTTTAACTTAGTGTCCAGTCCATACGCCAGAGGATGGCTTTTTGTTTTTTGGCCTGACTGAGCGCAATCACAGCTTACCAAGCGTTATCTCTGCCAACCGACAAGCCCTAATACAAAAAAACGTCGAAAACTTAGGCCTTGCCATATTAAACTACTACTATTATTGGGGACTAGTTGTGAAACCCACCTGGCCACTTGAGTTTGGTGTGTTTTCGAAAATTCTGCGGAGCAGACCGGCCGACAATCCGAGAACTAAGCAAGTGCTTTTATTTTTTTACGAGAACGTTTAAAAGTTATATTTAGCATCTGTCTGATTTACAAAAAGCTTTCCACACATTAATCGTCAGAGAAGTATTCATGGAAAACAAAAGAAGCGTACTACGAAAATTTATTTTAGAAAATTATCTGTATACGGAAGATGAAAGTGCATTAAAAGATGATGACTCTTTCTTAGATAGTGGAATTCTTGACTCAATGGGCATACTTGAAGTCATCGATCTTTTAAATGAAGTATTCAGCATTGAGGTAGAAGACGATGAAATGATTCCTGACAACCTCGATTCAATAAACGATTTATTGGCCTTTATCAAAAAGAAATCACTCGCAAAGTAATGAACATGAATTTGGTCTCTGTGCTGTTCAAAAACTCGATCAGTTTCTCCAACCGTCCAGCGATTATTGATTCATTCCTCCCAAAAGAAAAAAACACTTTTAGCTTTTCCGCACTAGCTAAATTGACAAAAGAATATATTTATATTTTTCAATCAAAAGGGCTTACCAAAAATTCAATTGCTATTATATGCATGGATAATTCAGTCGAATATGTAGCAGCACTTTATGCGTGCTGGTCGCTTGGAGTTATTGTTGCCCCAATGCACAGTCAAAGCAAGCCGCACGAAATCCGGAAGATACACAACATTACGACCGCAAAAATATTAATACGAAAAAAAGGAAAAGTGCGAAATGCGGCCTTAAATTTTATTGAAACCCTAGAAATAGAATTCGCACACCATACGACTCGAAAAGAACCTTTCAACAATTTCACATTTCCTGAAAAGCAATTTGGCGCAGATATTCTAAGCAATGACGTCGCTCTTATCCTTTTCACTTCTGGCACAACCGGCAATCCAAAGGGAGTAACGTTAACGCACAAAAATCTATTCGCTAACTCAAGCTCCATCGTCAACTATTTAAAATTATCAGAAAACGAGCATGTTTATAACGTCCTACCCTTTACATACAGCTATGGTAATTCAATATTACATAGCCATATTTTGGCTGGTGGATGTGTACAGCTAGGTTATTCGATGATGTACCCGCAGCAGATAGCAGAAGGTTTACTAGCGGAAAAAATAACGGGATTTGCAGGTGTCCCCTCCACCTTCCATATTCTTCTCAATAAAACAAGTTTCTCTCAGAATACCAGGTGGCACTGATGGTCCGTCAAATGCTCCTTGGCCTCAATTACCTCCACAAACATAGTATAATGCATAGGGATATGAAGCCTGCCAATGTTCTGATTAGTTCCTCCTAAATTGGCTCAGATGAGCAAAACGATGAAGAAAGATACTACTAAATTACTTTATTTTATTCTTTGAAATAGCTCTTTATGTCTTATTAAACCTA
>ENA-OQVM01006492-OQVM01006492.1-marine-metagenome-genome-assembly--contig:-NODE-6492-length-10607-cov-3.092783_pt1 | contig 10607 bp, 9 predicted proteins | sample MGYA00237776_ERZ505498 | MGnify/ENA primary metagenome ERZ505498 (study PRJEB26159, sample SAMN06265151) | marine metagenome | isolation source: Helgoland LTER site | place: Germany:Helgoland, sampling... | reverse complement strand
GTCACTACAATAAAGCCAGCTTTCTATACATTTGACGATGACTAATGTCGGGTCGTCGTCAAAAGAGTAATATAAAAATGTATCTTAAAACGCAATCACCGCGTTACGGGGGGAACGAAGGGCGTGCAAAAGCTGGACCACGGCATCGGGATCTGAACCACCCTCGCTGTACCACCCCATCACCAACTGCCATAGTTGGTTGTCTACACCACGAGGATGTACTCCGAACGGATCCTGGTAATTAGGATGATGCACGTAGTTTGCCAGCGCGTCTTCTATTTCTTGTCGCAGAGGACTTACGCGCAACACTCTGTATTCAGGAAAGTCCATAATCATTTTGACGGAACTGCGTTTGGGACGCTTGTCCGATCTGGTAGCTGGGGGTATAGTGGTAGCTGTGGGTATTGTGTCATTTGTCGTTGCGGACGCATCCACGCTCATCATCTCACCAGTTAGAGGGGGGGCCGGTGCAGCGATGGCAGAGGGCAGGTCGGCGTTTAGATTTGTCGCTGGGACGCGCATTGCTCCCGGTGGAAGCGGGAGGTCTTCGGGCATAAGTTGGGCCTCGGCGGCCTCTGGCGTGGCGTCGCTGTCTACCCGCACGGATCTAAAGCCGGGCGTGTCGATTCTCTCGGCGCTGTCTACACGCGGGCGACTGCACGCAGCCCCCCTTCCCCTACGAACGCGCGTTCTTCTTTTTCTGTTTCTTTTCCCTTTTCCTGATCGCGTCTTGTGCGTCTTGTGCGTCTTGTGCGTCACCGATCTCTTTCTCGCCCCTCCACTGGATTTAGCGGTTCGCGTCACCCGCTTGGTTCTTTTTCGGGTGCCTTTTTTTCCGCGCGTTACACGAAGCTTTCGTCGTGATTGTACAGGCATGTATGTATATGTATATATATAACCGCCTAAAAGAAAAGAAATGAAAGAAAGAAGAAAAAAGAAAAAAGAAAAAAGAAAAAAATCAGAACCGACTCAAAACTAAATCTGTGCATATACTAGCAATTACATGGGTACATCCAATCGAAAAACAAGAAGACTGCGACGTCAAAGTCGTAGTGGCGGCACAGAATCCAAGGGCAAACGAAGACGGGGTCAAGAGGAGATAGATTCATTTTTCACTTTTGTCATAGGGAACAACACAAAAATGGTGGAGCAGATGATTGTCTCGGGAGAGGTCCCGAACGTGGACATATACGATAAAAGCGAACACACCGCGTTGTTCTGGAGCGCGGCTTACGGCTACAAAGAGATGACCAGACTTCTTCTTTCGTATGGCGCAAACCCAGACAAATCGGGAAGCGAACACTTACAGGACATTATCCCCCCCATTAGTATCGCTGTACAAAACAACTATCCGGAAGTGATCAAACTCCTCATCGACGCAGGTGCCGATCTGAATATCACCAGTCGAAAACTGAGAGGCGCTACTCCGCTCATTGTCGCCATATACACCGGACACATCGATAACATGAAGATGCTCATCACCGCTGGTGCATCTGTAACGTTGTCAGATGCTACAGACGTAACCCCACTTCACTGGGCTGCGTGGATGGGTATAACAAACGCAATTCAACCACTCATCGACGCTGGAGCAGACGTAGATGCGGAAGACGATGTCGGAGAAACCCCGTTGTATAAAGCGGCTCTCCAGGGTCACAATACCATAGTAAGGACGCTGATTGATGCCGGTGCCAATGTCGATCTGGACAATAACGGCAGGTCACCCATATATATTGCGTCTGTACGAGGCAACCACGAGATCGTCGCTATGCTCATCAAGGCGGGGGCATTGGACTTTGAATACGGCGAACTGCACGAGCTGATAGGAGAAGGAATGGACGAATATATCGAAGAATCGGAAAAGTACCAAGACTTGCTGCTTACCTCCTTCATTCTGAAAGCGTCCGAGTTGTACCTGAAGACGCCTTCGCGCGCGCTGTCAAGCTACTCGAAACCGCTTCCGATGGGTATGTTATGTAAGAGCATATTCGACCCCATCACCATGGAGGAAAAAACCATGGATTCTATTCTCAAGACGAACGACGATATACTGTGTTTGTACAACGATAAGCCGTTCATTCTCAGTAGAAAAGAGCTCGAGGGAGAATTGGAGACCAATATCGACAAGCTGTTGTATGAATGTAAAGAAAGCAATCTACATTTTCAACAGAACGAGTCCAATATTGTCACTGACAGCAATGGAAAAAAGGTGTTGTATTTCAATATGGCGGGGTTCGGTATCATGGGCGTCATGGTTCCTGTGAGTTCTCTCAAAGAAGTGGTAAAGGACGTGAAAATATTCGTCATTGATACATCCAAGGACACTGTCGCAAGCCGTCCCGTCACGTCGCTTGGGCCGTTTTTAGGTGGAAACGTCGTGGGCGCGCGCCATTGCCAGGAAAACGATCCTCTTAAAATAGGTCGGGTCTTGGTGGTGTCAAATTCTATGTTGGAAGAAAATATGAAAGAACAGTGTACCATACAGGGAGGAAGAGGAAGAAGAAGAGGAAGAGGAGGAAGAGGAAGAACGGTGGGTCGTCGCACCCGGAAACAACCGCGGAGTCATGGATTGTGGAGAAAAAAGAAGACAATCGCGTCGCACAGGTCGCGTCGTACATCCGCACAGACAAGGAGATAATGGAGATCAGTGAAATAATATTCGTATAGTATATATATACCGCAATGAGCAAGAGAACCCGCCCGTCGTCGCCTACAGACGAGCAAAAACGATATATGGCGTTTGCTGCCGCGGCCCTTCCCTCCGTGAGCAGACGCAGGACGCCACGACCTTCACGCCCACCCACCAAAAGTGTCCCCACGCGAACAGAGGGCGATTTAGAAATAGTGAGTTGGACAGGGAGAACGTCGCCTGTCACTGGAGTGAGACCACCGACCCAATACACGATCGGAGACAAGTCAAACTCACCCATGTTCAGTAGCATATCCGACGCACAAAAGGCGCGTGCGGACAATGTCATTGGTGAATTGAGAAATACGCCGACGCCCGAATTGACAAATATCATGGCGACGCTTGGAAATATGAAAGAGGAAGGAACGTGGGGAGGAAAAAGACGTAGACGCGCGTCGCGGCGCACAAGAAGAACGCGGAAGAGTCGTCGTGCGAAGACAACCAAGAGGCGTCGGATCAAGAAATCGCGGAAGACAACCTCGTCCCGCAGGTCCCGTCGCAGATCCACTCGGACAAAGTAATAATTTCTCTGTTAATAATATGGACAGCCAAAAACGAATACATTTCATTCAGGTAGTGAAGGACGGAAATGTCGACGAGGTCGTGCGACTCACGGACCGCGGCCGAAACAAGGATCTGCTTGACGCGATACCGTACGACGCAGAAGACAGAAACACGCTACCTGCGCTCTTCGTTGCCATTCAGAACGACAACACAGAGATGCTAGAGAAACTGCTCATGATGGGAGCGGACACCGAAGTAGCCGAGGCCGCGGAGTTGTACGATCCAGAGACGCGTCAACTATACGAAGATATCACACCGATTTACTATGCGATTCACAAGGGATCGCCCGAAGCTGTTCGAATGTTGATTGCTTCCGGTGCCAATCTAAATCATTATACCAGTAATTCGGGGACGGATGCGCCAAATTGGGAACATCCGCTTGCCTACGCGGTCCAGATGGCAGGAGAGGAACCCGAGACAATGTTGGCGATCATCGACCTCATATTGAGCTCGGGGGAAAACATCGACCAATTGGAAGTTACGGCAGATTTTCCGATCCTGAACAAATCGGTTGACTTACATGCATTCGCAATCACCAAACTCCTCATTGACAAGTACCAACATGCCGACACAGATGAGATAATATATCGCGACGAATATGGTGATACCGATGACGTTCCTAATTTACTGATGCGCGCAATACGAGAAACGGAGTCCCCCGACGAGATCGTGAATTTTCTGCTTGAGAACGGCGCCGACCCCAACAACAACATCGGATTCCCGTACGGCTACCACCAGACCCTCGACCCCGAATTTGCACGCTCCATCGAATCCACCGAGTACCAGGTGTACTTTGACTTTACCAAGGAACGCCTGGAAGAGTATCTGCGCGAACTGATGGTTGGTCGCGTTGCCGAATTGGATAATCGTATGCAGACCGCGCTTGATTTTGCAATGCGAAACGACGCATCCCCCGAGATGATCAATGCGCTGCGGACACACGGCGGAGAAACCACATGGGACATCTTACGGGATCGCGGAATTGACTTTGACTCTGACTACGACCCGAACAACGACAGCTGGGCCTCCTCGGAGGGAGAGGGATACGCCGAAATCGATACGGAGAACAGCGAGATCCGGAGTAAGCTGCTGGATATTCCCGTGATGACGAAGGAGCAATACCAGCAATGCAGGGTGGCGATGAATACGCAAGACAATGAACCGCTACACGATTTCCTCACGGGGGAAGAGCTGTACCCCGAAGACGTGGTGATCCTGCCGACCGAGACGTCCAACGTTACCTGTATGGACCGCGACTCGTTCGTAGACTACATGGTTCACCAGTCAAAAAACTACGACCCGTTGCTCCACCCCTATACGCGCGAAGACATGAACAATCTGCCTGGATTTGTCTTTGACGAGTGGTGGGCCGAGAACTATCCGCTGGGCACGACCCACTACAAGGAGGCACTGAAGAAGGTACGTCCGGCAACGAACGGAGGGGCACGGCGTGTCACAAAGACGAAGACGCAGACGAAGAGGAAGACGAAGAGGAAGACGAAGAGGCTGGGGGCGAAAAGGAGGGCGAAGACGCGAAATATGCGAAATATGCGAAATATGCGAAAACGAAGGTTTGGAAGAACACGCAAGAGACCTGCTCGGTCCACCAAGAAACAGCGCGGCGGCGACCCCGACGACTCAGACGACGACTCTGACATTGCCCTGGGAAAGGCAGCTGAGGAATTTGTAAAGGCAGCCAAGGCCGGGGATGTTGGAAAGGTGCGTGAGCTGATCGCCGCGGGTGGCGCGGTCAACAACACGGACGATGGGTACTCGCCCTTGTATGCCGCATCGTACGAGGGCCATGTAGAGGTGGTGCGTGAGCTCCTCAAGGCAGGTGCTGCGGTCGACCAGACCAACGAGGATGTCTTTAGATATACGCCTCTGCTCATCGCGTCGGAAGAGGGACACGTGGAGGTGGTGCGCGAGCTCCTCAAAGCGGGGGCGAGGATCGACCAGAGAAATAGTTTTGTGACTCGCAAGACGTCCCTGATGCACGCCGCGGATAGAGATCACATGGATGTGGTGCGTGTTCTGATTAACGCGGGGGCACTGGAGTTGCGTCCGTCAGATACCATCGGCGTAGTGGGGAACGCAGTAGAAGAGAACGACAAAGACATAATAAAAATGGTCGTTAGGAGACTGGTCGAGACGCCTGGGCTTCTTGAACGCGTTCCGCATAAAATCGAGATTCAAGACATGTTATTTTCCCTTGCCGAAAAACCTGGAAATGAGGACCTTTTTGATTTCTTGACACGTATGGGATTGAAAAACAAGAGTATGCGAAAACAATCTGCCGTGAGTATGGAGCGGAACATGGTGCAAGAGGTTGGAGACCATGGAAAGATACCCAGAAAAGTGCAGAGGACGGACATATCCAAGTTTCTGGGCGGCAGGAGGAATACGAAGAGGAACCCGAAAACAATGAGAACGGGGGCGAAGACAAAGAGGAAGACGAAGAGGAAGCGGTAGATTCTTCTGTCTTCTGTCTTCTGTCTTCTGTCTTGGTTTTCTTTGTAGAGAAACATTTTTTCGTGTAGTATTGTATAGAGACTACATGAAAACACGAAACACACAGAAGCGACCGTTTAGGAGACGGCGTTCCAGAAGAACCAGAAGAACCAGAAGAACACGGAAGGGGGCTGTGCGGACCACCAAGAAGCAGCGCGGAGGCGACGAGGGTGACATATTATTAATCGATGCGTCGTTTAGAGGGGACCTGGTCAAGGTGCGCGAGCTGATAAAGGCAGGCGCTGCCATCAACCATGCTAACGTTCATGGCCATACCCCTCTGGTGTACGCCTCGTCGAAGGGTCACCTGGACGTGGTGCGCGAGCTGCTCCAGGCGGGCGCTGATATCAACCAGGGCGACAATAAAGACCATACCCCTCTGGTATTCGCCTCGACGAAGGGTCAAGCGAAAGTGGTACTCGAGCTGATAAAGGCGGGTGCTGATATCAACCAACGCGACATTAGAGGTTGGACCCCTCTGATGTTCGCATCGGAGAATGGTCACGCGGATACAGTGCGCGAGCTTATAAAGGCCGGCGCTGATATCAACCTTACAAGGGGAGGTGGTGGTACCGCATTGACCATCGCCTCGTCAAGGTGGGGCGACGTGGATGTGGTGCGCGAGCTGCTCCAGGCGGGCGCCGCGATCGACCAGGCTGACAATGATGGCCATACCCCTCTGATGTTCGCCTCTAAGTGGGGTCGCGTGGATATAGTGAGCGAGCTCATGGGGGCGGGCGCCGCGATCGACCAGGCTAACATAGATGGGAAGACCCCTCTGATATTCGCCTCGGAGATGGGTCACACGGACGTGGTACGGGCACTGATAAAGGCGGGGGCTGCGCTCGATCAGGCTGAAAATGATGGCCATACCCCTCTGATCATCGCATCGTCGAAGGGTCACGTGGATGTGGTGCGTGTGCTGATCGGGGCGGGCGCTGCGGTCGACCAGGCCGCCGATCGCGGATACACACCACTGATGATCGCCACGATAAATGGTCGCGTGGATGTGGTGCGCGAGCTGCTCCAGGCGGGGGCATTGGAGGCCAAACCAGCAGACACACTCAGGATAGTGCGTAATGCAATAAATGAAAATAACGTTGCCATCATAAAAATGATCGTCAAAAGATTAAACGAAGACGACAAACTGCGTAAAGCGGTTCCTGACAAGGACGGAATACAAGATGAATTGGTTAGTTTTGCAAAAGAAACCAACAACGACGAACTCCTTGATTATTTAGTAAGCGTGGGAATTTCTGACAAGGGTATGCGGAAGATGAGGGAGAAGGATAGGCAGAAAAAAACAATGGCAGAGGCAGTTCCCAAAAAAATACCTACCGAAGTGGTGCGGGAGATCGCCAAGTTTATGGGCGGCAAGAGGAGGAAGACGAGGAAAAGGAAGACGAGGAGAAAATCCACGCGAGCGAGGAGATGAACGGAATAATCTGCGTATAGTATAAATGAGCAAGAGAAATAGCCCCTCCCCGGCGAGGGACGATATAGAGATAGTCGGCTTGACAGGAAGAACCTCGCCAACGTTCGCGAGCATAGCCGACGCAGAATCATTTGGGAAGATAAATCGCGACATACAGCTCGACCCGTATAGGAAATCGCCTCTTCCGGATTTAATGAAGGACCATAAAAAGGTACCTGTGATGGATGACATCATGCCAGCTCTCAACAAGAAGAAGAATGACGGTACGTGGGGCGGCAAGCGGCACAGAAGAACGCGAAAGAGAGGAAGAGGGATGATGAGGATGGCCGCGATGCGACCACCCATGTTCCTGCGGTCCACAAGTATACGCAGACAGCCCACCAAAAAGAGGTCCACGAAGAAACGCCGCACAAAAAGACGCCGCACCAAAAAGCAAACAAAGCGCAGAAGAGTGCGCAAATAAGTCTACGTATAGGTATAAGTATACGTGTAAGTATAAGTATAAGTATGTATTTCATGTGATAACATAAATAGATTATGTTATCATACTGTATTATGAACGTATTTTTCTTTTTTCTGTGTATCGCCATATTTGGCATCACCACCGTGAATTGGGTAGTCTTCAACCCAGAGTTGTCGGAGTCCATGCTGACCACCGCAATATACCAGGTGGATATGATGATGAATCTGGACGACGACGCGTCGTTTTCCCACAATTTCTGCGAGTCCAGACTACAATTCAACCGGGCTCCGGAAAAATGGAACGCGTGGACGTCGCTGATTATATCGCTCGTGCCGTTCGTATACGGATTCCCGAAATACCCGCTCCTCTACAACGTGGCGTGTATGCTGTCGGTGAACGGTCTCGCCAGTTTTCACTACCACTACTACCTCACGTGGATGGGCAAACAGGGGGACGAGATTTCCATGATCTTGGCCAACTATTTCGGGATGTGGGGACTGATCAACATGTACTACAAGAAATCGGAACGGCGCAACAACCTGAACCGCTACAATACCGCATTCATGTATTTGTTCCTGGTGTCCAACACCATTATCCAACACGACTCGCTGTTTCCCTCCATTTTCGGTATCTATGTGGGCGGAACCCTTGTCATGATCTACCGCGTGGCACAGATGCACAACATTCCATACAAGAAGAATTTGGCAGTATCTTTCGTAGGCGCCAGTTGCTGGATTGTCTCTGAGCATTACTGTAACGAATACACCAAATTCGGCCATCCGTTATGGCACCTGTTGTTCCCGTTGGGGTTCTACAAACTGATTTTGGATTTTGATGTTATCAAACATTACGTCGACAGCAAGGACGAGGCTCACAACGCTTTGCCGCGCATCCAAGAGGAACACATTCTGTAATGAATGTATGAATAGCGGTAACCGATATGAAAAGAACCCATGATAATAATACATTATACCATATTATGTATTACTCTCATCCTCATTCACATACAGCGGGAACAAACGGGCGACTGGGCAACCAGATCATACGCAGCGTTGCGCTTAGTCTGCTTGCCGAAAAGCACAATCTGTATGTGGAGTATTTTAATTACCACATTATCAGCGATGTGCTGGGAATTCGGCTATTTAGCGGGGAAAACAAGTTTACCGATACGCGGAAAATATTCGACGAGGACTTTTTTGAACTGTTGGAGTGTAACGGACCGCTTAGATACAACCTTGATCCAAATAACGACTGGTTCCAATCTGAAGAGGTGACCAACGCCATTTACACCCATCTGCACACCGACCCTCAAAAAGCGGACATCATGGGTCGCAATCCGTTTGGCACTCGGTACAACAACAACAACGACTTGTATATCCATGTCCGGCTGGGAGATTTAGCACAGTACAATCCAGGTGTGGATTATTACCTCGACATAATCAAGAGAGTACATCATTCCACCCTCTATCTGTCGAGCGACGACGCGTCCCATACGGTGGTAACCACAATACAGTCGCTGTACCCCGCAGCACAGTTGGTCGAGAGGAGTCCTGCGGAAACCATACAATTTGCAAGCACATGTAAACATGTGGCACTGACCTTTGGTTCGTTCTCTGCGGTCATTGGATACTTGGCGTTCTTCTCGGACGTCTATTATACTTCCATCGACCGCCCCTTCCCCGCTGGACCCATTGGCATGTTCATAAAAGATGGGTGGATTCCTGTGTAACCATGTATCTCACGTGCCGCCTCTCCTTTTTTTTTGCGCAAGGTCGTATCTTTCCCAGAATTCGCGCGACCTTGTCACGGTGTTCTCGTATCGCATTCTTTCGGGTCGCATCTGCTGTTCTATCTTGTAGTCTGCTATGTCCTGTAAATGTAGTCTCACCATATCCGCGTGATATTGTTGTGGGATATGGGTCAAGTCAAGGTCCATAATACCGTTGTACCCCTGCACAATATACGGTGTTGACATCGAGGCTACAATAGTTTGTATATGATACGAGAAAATATTTATTATGTTTCTATATATTGTCATGGCTGGTTGCGAGTAGTCCCGATTGCGGGGACAAAATAGGGGTTCGATTCCCTTGCATGGCAGACAATGAATTTAGCAAACATGTCGTGCGTATTTGTGGGTTGTCTATATCAACGGTGTTCATATAGACAAAAGGGAAGATAAGAAAGAAACATGAAGCATCGAGAGAAGTAATTTCTCATAGTATAGTATTATAGAACAAACATATCATGAAAAAATCTGTTACGAAAAAACAGAGAATACGAAAAAAACACATAACGAGAAAACAGGCAAGAAATCGACGAAAGAAAACAAACAGGAGACAGAGAAAGGCGAAGAAAACGAGAAGACGTACTCGTAGAAAGACGGGGGGCCAGGATAACACAACGGTCAAACAGTTGTTCGGCAGAACGTACTCTATTCAGGACGTGGACTACGATGGCGACTGTATGTATCATTCCATATTGCGTGCCACACGAGCAAACAACAAGGAACCAGGAACGATGCGAGACGAGAAAGGTGCGTATTGGACGCCCAAGGTGTTAAGGAAGTATTTAGCTGAAAATGTGTACAATTATTCCGACATAACCGAGCAGTACGGGGACATGTTGAAAGAAATTGTTGGCGAGATCAAAAACGGAATCAAGGACCCAGGGAATCCACGCAACTGGGGGTCGGAACCCGTGGTTCAGATTGTGAACAGAATATTCGATATTGATATCCAGATTGTAGACAAATCCACATGGAAACTTATGTGGGGGAGCGGGGAGGTAACAGACGACACTATTTTATTGCTATGGGTCAATGGTGCCCATTATATGTGGTTGAAGGAAGAGAACAAGGCAACGGCAAAAGAAGAAAAGAAGGAAGAAAAGAAGGAAGAAAAGGAAGAAAAGAAGGAAGAAAAGAAGGAAGAAAAGGAAGAAAAGAA